>Ga0181529_10000280_pt1 | contig 74996 bp, 58 predicted proteins | sample PEATcosm2014_Bin_36_FD_119763 | JGI IMG/M metagenome (GOLD analysis project Ga0181529, IMG submission 119763) | Peatland microbial communities from MTU Mesocosm Facility, Houghton, MI, USA - PEATcosm2014_Bin10_30_metaG | ecosystem: Environmental > Terrestrial > Soil > Wetlands > Peat | place...
AATTGCCAGCGGTCGTTAGCTCGCTTACAGCTAGGCCGCCGAGGAGCGACGAGACTAACGGACCGCTATAACCAGGGGTCGCTACGCCAAAGCGGATTAAGAATATGGGATCTACCCTTTAGAAGCTCGGGAAGAAGCAGCACAAAAATGACCGGACAGAAACCGGACAGACGCTTTTTTGGCCCCCGTCCATTTATCCGTAACTTTTTGGTGTTAAATGGCTGCCTGGGCTGGGATCGAACCTAGGGGTTGTACCCATCACCAACGACTTATCCCCTGTAAATGGCTGTTTCAATGCCAATTGTTTGACGAATTCTACGCTCGGGACGCCCGCGACCTTTCCTTCCCGAGAGCGGCGAAATCTAATGGGATTCGGAAAAGCTAGTGATCGAATGCCACTCAAGGACTTCCTGCAGAAGTGCCCGTTCAGTTTTAAGCACAAGGCGCTCAAGACTGTTCCATGTCTCGCAAAAAGCGATTTGCTTGCGGCTACCTTCCAACATGAAACGCATCTCGCGGTAACGTGCGACTCTCCTTTGAAGATCGTTGATCGAAATTAGGGAAATAAGCGAGGCCGCCACGACTGGTAGGGCGATAGGAAGAAAGTGAAAGACCGTGCTCCGTATCCACTCCGGCACCTCAAGATTGAGCGTGAACCCGACGGCGTAGGCCGCAGTGCAGATCAGGGCAAGGATGGTCGCTATCCAAAAGCCGAGCTTTAATCGACTGAACAGCGGCAGTGCGTGCCCTTCCTGCCGAAGGTAGTAGGAGACTTGATCGTCGATCCGCTGCTCTAGGTAGATTTTCTTGAATTCAGCCATTGGTACTGGTTGGGCGGCGGACGCCCGGCTGTGAAGTATGAGCAGTGTACGGGTTAGGCCGCGTCCGTTCGGTAGATCGAGTTCCTGGAATAGGGGAATGGCGCGCGGGAGGCCCCACGTCGCGAGAGCCGAACGGCAGAACTCCGCGGCAAGACGGCAACGGACCCAGCTTTCATGGGAATGGGCATGACGCCTTAGCACCACTGCGACACCCAGGGCCGCCGCCAGGCACGTCAGTTTTGCCCAGGGGACCGCAATGTAGTTTAGGCCGTAAGCCAGGGCGGCCGCAGCGATAAGCGTAGCCGCGACGTGGAGGATCACCGTCGAGGCAATCAGCATGCGGAATCGCGGCGCGTTCCTGCTCGCGGCAAAATCACACTTCCGTTGGAAGTTGAAAATCGCATCGGGCGCCTTGAACGGATTTCCTCCGACTACGCCAGGCACGTCGGGAAGGCGATTTAGGTTTTCTAGGCTGCTGTCGCCGCGCTGGAAAGCGGTCCAGTTCTCGCGGCGCATCTCGTACGTGACTGCGTCAATAATCAAGACGGGCTTGCCGATTGACTTGGAGTACGCAACCACGTCTGCAGTGCCTCCCTTCCCGCGGACAGGGTCACCATCCCAGACAGCAATGAGAACGTCCGAGCCATTGACCGTCTCAATCCCGCAATCCAGGTAAGCGTCGTCGCGCGAGCCGTTCTCCGTGATGACGCGCACGTGTTCAGCCCTCTCGAGAGTTCTTTCCACCTCTCGCCACTCAGTTTCGGTGAAGTCGCTCGAGAATTCGGTGCGTGGCATCGGCAGGATGGCGTACCAAGACATACCCAGCTCCGTGGCCTGGGCTACGAAAAGCTGGTCGCCGCCCGTGGCCACGGACGAAAGCGCGACCAACTCTCCGTTTGACTCCTTCCGAAGCATTTCCAGAGCATCTTTTACCGCACGGGAGATGGCATCGGCGTTCTTGAGTTGTCTGTGCCCGGAGAAACCCACGACGTGGAAAAGGGGCAACGTGGAGCTGGCGGACATGCTAGGGAAGGGTTATCGGTGTCCTGGGCGTTGCCAAGGCTTCAGCGCCGGTCGCCGTCGAGCTTCTGGCGTCAAGTGAGGCGACAATCGCGAGGTAGGTTCAAAAGAATGGACCGGACTGCAGAGGGACTCAAGGTACTGCGCGGGCGCACAACGACATTTTCGTGCCAAGAGAAATTCGAGGGTGCGCTTCGCCGCCTCGGCGCACTGCGAGGCGTTAGAGAGGAAAGCTGCTTTGTGCGGTTCGCTCATGGCGTCGCCGGCTCCTTCGCGACGGCCCGCGCCTTCGGAGAGAGATTTGGATCGGCCTCGGCGGCGGCCAGCATCGCCTGGAACCGTGGCAGCGACCGCAAGGGATCGAGTTGCGGCTCCAAGCGCAGGAGCGCGGCATTCCAAACCCAGCTGGGTTTCTTCAACTGTAATGCGATCAAGTCCATAGCTTGGTCCGGGGAATTCAGACTCACCGCGGTGAGGGCGCGCCACCCGACTTGATCGTGCGGGTAAAGTTCTTCATAGGTCCTCCACAGCCGCTCCGCCTCGGCTCGTTCACCCAAAAGCGCCAGCAGGCTTATCTTGTATTCGAGAAGCGCCTGATTGTTTGGCGAGGCCACCAGTCGTTGCTCCACGATTTGCAACGCCGACCGCCACTCTGCCTGCGCTGCCTCGGTTCGGCCGGCGTGCGCCTGCGCCAGACCCGCGAGAAGACCTTTCGGACCATGAAAGTTGTTGGTTTCAATGAAGTCATGCGTAAGGAGGCGGAGGCTGGCCAGCGCGCGATCGTAATCCCGCCGCCAAAAATGCACCCAGAACGCCATGACGCCAGGGGCGTCATCGACCATTGCGGACGGAGGCAGTCCATCCAGTACCTGGCGCGCTGTTTCCAGGTCACCACGCCAGAAACACAAAATCGCCGCCTCCAATTCTGAGGCCCCAACTGGCCGGGACTCCGGCGGAATCTTGGCATAGGTCAACTCAGCCTCGTCGAACCGCCGGCCGTAGAATAGTGCCGCCATCCGGTTTAGGTTTGCTTGTGCGGCAAAAGCGGGCAGGCGGGCCGCGCGATCCAGGAACTGCAATTGCTCATCGAGCCGCCCTTGACTATTCAGGCTCCAGCTCAGCAGAAGGAGAGTATGGCCGTCGTCCGGTCGTTCGCGAAGCAAGGCGCGCAACTGGGGTTCCGCTTCCGCGTTCATTTCTGGATTCCAGTTGTCCAGATGCATCAAGACCGCCGCTCGGGCCAACCTCACCTCGTAGTCATCGGGAGCGAGCCCGGCCGCCAGCGCGAGATGGTCGCGCGCTGTTTTCTCGACGGTCGGACCGCGATCAATGCCGGTATCGATATAAGTCAAATCGAGCCAGACCCATTGCACCCACGTCGCGACTGAAGCCGGCTCTAACCGGGCCACCTGCTCCATTAGACTCGTCGCCGTGCTGAGATCCTCGCGGACCAAATTGGTCTTGCCGAGGATCGTCTTGACCTTCTCGCGAAGTTCCGCCGCCGGGGTCGGCGCAGCCGGCGAGGTCCCGGGCAACGGAGCCCGGCCTTTCCACGGCTGCCACCCTGCAACGCTGGCGACGACCACGAGGCCGATCACGACGGACACGAACCAGGCACGGCGGGCTTTGAGCGGCAAAGGCTCGTCTGTGCCGCTTCGCGGCGCCTTCGTCCGTCCGTCGTTCGGCCTCTGTTGACCGTCCAGCAGCGCCTTCAGGCGCGCACAGAAGACCGGTGGAGTCTCTCCCCCGGGAAGCCTAGTGAATTGCACGGCCCGGAATTCCCCAGGCACATCGGCCTCGGCGTCGCGCGTGGCGTCGATGATCACCGGCAGGAGAAAGGCCGTGCGCTCCGACATCATGTGGGTCCGCTGGGCGGCGAGCTTCCACTCCAGCCGGAAATACCCTTCGAGTCGCACCTGCGTGTTCGCGGAGATGATCGGCACAAACAGCGCACAGGAGGAAATCTGCCCACGAATCTTCCCATCCCACTGGTCGCCGCCGACGAGCTCGTTCTGGTCAAACCACACCTCGACTCCTGCCGACCGCAGGGCCTCGCAGATGCGCTTTGCCGCCTCGGCGTCCTGCGAGGCGTAGCTGAGGAAGACGGCCCCGCTGGGGGTCCCAGTATGGGCAATTTCTGGCATGAAGCGCGAAAAGCGCAAAGCTGTTGTGGCCACAGGCTTGTGGCCAGACAAATGGTGCCGCAAGCACATCGCTGGACCACGTGGACCTCCGCAAGTGCGATCCCGGACTTACCCAGGAGATCCGCGTGATGCGGAGAACCGGGCTGGCACCCGGTGCGATGTTGCGCCTGTTTTGTTGTACGCGGTCTCGTAGCGCCGCTCGCTCAGGGCGTCAGCGTCTTTCCCGCCACCCCACCCCGCTGCGGCTCGTCAAAAGGCTTCGCACCGGCGGGCAGCGTGTCCCGGAGGAGTTTCTCGAGGCGTGGATCACCTCGCAGGGGCGCGTAATCCACATCGTACCTTGCCTCGCTGTGCAGAAAACGGGCCATTCCATCCTTCAGCGGGAGCTTCTCCCCAAGCCATTTCAAGACCTCTTCGCTTCTGCCGATACGATTCAGCACATACGGATCGACAATTGTGATATTGGCGCCCCCCTGCTCATGCAGTTGGCGATACAGGTCGAAACTGCGTTCGGCCTCCTCTCGCTGCCCGAGAGAGGCGTAGATTACCGCCTTCCAGTATATGACCGCGCTGTTTGGATCGTCTCTCAGCCTTTGCTCAACCTGTTGGAGCGCCAATGCAAACTGCTGCTTTGCTGCATCCGAGTGGCCCGATGACATGAGCGCCTGCCCGACGATTACCGCCTTGGGTGCGACGTCGTCGCCCTCCCAGCTGGAAATCCAGTCCCCGGGATATGACTGGGCTATTTCCAGCACCTTTTCGTAACGCCCAAATTTCAGATATACGAACAAGAGATCCGTCGCTGTTTTCTCGTCCGTGTACCCCGATTGGGGAATCTGGTCCGCCGCCTGCAGGACCGCATTTGGGTCCTCGAAGAGGGCATCCAGAATATTCACCCTCAACCAAAGGCACTTGTTGGAGCGCTTGAGCGCCAGCGCCTGGTCTATGGATTCGAGGGATTCTTTTGGAAACCCGCCACTAATGTACCAAACGGCAGCCATGTATGGCATCTTTTCTCGCGAAAAAAACTCGGCCGCCTCCTTGGATCGACCTTGTTCCGCAATTGATTGACCCAGCGTGACCAGCGTCTCTTGGTCATTGGGCGTTTCCAGCGCCAGTTTCCGCGCGATGTCTTCTGCTTCCTTTAAGGAGCCGTCCGTTCTTACGATCCAAACCAGCACCTGGGCTTGCGCGAGCCTTGTGGCATGAAAGCCGGGGCTCAATTCGGCGGCTCGGGCAGCTTCGACTGTAGCGCGTTGCCTTCGCGCCGGAGAAAAATCATAGGACAACCTCAGAAAATGAATGTCGTTCATGGCCTCGATTGCCCATACTTCTCCATCCGTCGGATCGATGGACTTTGCCTGTTCCAGCAGCTTGCCCGCGGCCTCGAATGCCTCCTTTGAAGGATCGTCAAACGTGGGCGAGGTCTGTGTCATCGCTGACGCGCGCGATACAAGGTCAACAACCTCGGGATTGCGGCCAGGCGATTGCCTCGCCGAATCCGGCGCCTTGCCACGGCTCCAGGGATGCCAGAGGGCAATCGCAACCAACACGACTGCGAAGACGCCAGCAGCGCCGACCCACAGACGTGAATTCTTGGCCCGATGAGGCACGACGGGGACATTCGCCGCCGCGTTCTGGTGCGAGGCCTCGTCCAAGGGGCTGCCAAGGAGCTTCTTGACCTGCTCCCCAAACCCTGGGGGAGTCTCGCCGCCGGGCAACTTAGTCCACTGCACGGCTAGGAAGGCGTCAGGCACCTGGGCCTCTTGATCCCCGGTGCCATCCACGGTTACGGGAACGATGAACGCCTTGCCCTTCGCCATCAGATGCGAACGGTCCTCCGCGAGCTTCCACTCCAGACGAAAATAGCCTTCGAGCCGTGTCTGGGTGTGCGCCGAGATGATCGGCATGAACAGGGCGCAGTTCTTGATCTGCTTGCGAATGCTCTGGTCCCAGGCGTCCCCACCGCGAAGCTCGCTCTGGTCGAACCAGACCTCGATCCCAGCTGCGCGCAGGGCCTCGCTGACGCGCTTCGCAACCTTGGCGTCCTGCGAGGCGTAGCTGAGGAAGACGGCACCGCTGGGGGTCCCGGTATGGGCGGTGTCGGGCATGTAGCGTGAAGCGGTGCCAAGGCTGCTTCCCGGGCACGGCTCTGGCCAGACCAAAGCTCAAGCAACGGTTAGCCTGCGCCAAGAGTGACATTCCCCGCCACCGGCAAGCGTGCCGAGGGTTCTGTTGCCCCCACCCTTCCCCCCAACCGGCCCGTTTCGCCAGCCTTGTTGCACTGTGGCCGCCGACCGAAAGGACCTTGCTTGGCTCGGTGCTTGCCCCACTCCGTAATGTCCAGCGCTCTGTGCACCGAACGTCTTTAAGAGAGCTCCGCAAACGCGCAAGTACATGGTCCCCTTCAGCCCGCGTGCGAATGGTAACTTTGACGGGAATGGTCGCATTCGCACAGCCGGTACAGCGTTGCGCCTCGTCTGTTGCACAGCGCGCCAAATGCTTATGTATGCGTCGGTTCGATTCCGACCCGCGCCTCCAATTTCTACTAGCTGCTTAGTATAGAGATACGTGAGCCGGAAGGGCCACTGTCAGTGAAAGTGTCAGTAAATTGCGGCGGGGACCCACTACCTTGCCACAATTCGCCGGTACTCCGCTGAAACTCGCCTGCTACTCGCTAACGCGGATGGCTCGGAATCCTCTAGGATCTGGACCATTCGAATGAAGCAACGTTTCACGATGTTCCGCAGGGGTCCGGTCTTCTACTGTCAGGACAGGAATAGCGGCAATTTGAGCAGCCTCGCCTCAACCAATACAGGCACATCATGCTGCTGGCAATTCAGCACCCAAGCAATCTGCTCTGCAGTTAGACGGGCTGGAAGCTGCCCGAGGACCGACAGAAACCGGTGTTGATCGTCTCTCATCGCAGCCTGTCAATTACACCGAGGTATAACAAGGAAAGGCGGGGCGCCCCGACGGCGCCGGCGCGCAGCTCCGCGGCGCATCCGGCGGCCGCCTGGGGCGACCCCGATCCTCGTGGAAGAATAGGCTTGATTATCTTGATAACGAGCGTACGTTTTCAACAGTGAAATTTGACTGGGACCCTGTCAAAAATGTCGGGAACGAGGCCAAGCATGGGCTGAGTCTTTCATCCGCCACTGCCATTTGGTCTGGTCCCACTGTCACTCTTCCTTCGAAAAATCCATCCGAGCCCCGGCAGCTCGCCATTGGTATCATTGAAGGTCGCCACTGGACGGTCGTGTTTACCCTTCGAGGTGACATCTTCCGCCTAATCTCAGCCCGCCGATCACGCGAAAATGAAAAAGCAATCTACGAAAAGTCCTTCAGCTAGTACCGCCACAACTGCGGCGAATCTCGAGGCCCGATTTGAGGCTGGCGGGGATGTCCTCGACTACTTCGATGTCTCCCGCGCTGTTGTCAGTCACGGAGGTGCCCGCCCAGGCGCTGGCAGGAAACCAACTGGAAAGATGCGAAAGACCGTTAAGCTTTCTCCAGCGGCGGTGAATCGTTTCAAAGCCTATGCAAGGCTCAAGAAACTTCCCAGCTTCTCTGCGGCGCTTGAAGCCGCATCGAACAATCTGGGAAGATAGAGATTCGATCGGTTCAGCGTTCCGCCTGACTGTCAGTGAAACTGTCAGTAAAAGTAGTGACGGAGTTAAGCTGGGTAGCCCCGAGTTACCCTGGATAGTCCTTGCCTCTCAGAGGCAGAGGGATTTTCTCCCTCTGTCAGGATTGTAGAGGTTAGACCGATTCCGACCCGCGCCTCCAATTATAAAAATTTTAAATTCAATAGATTACGGAATATTTTGAGATTAGTGTCACAATCTTTCGGACTGAATCCGCTTCCCAAATGTTCGAAGTCTGACCGGGGACACATTGGCCCTTCGAGCCGTGGACGGGCCAGTGCAACCTAATGCCCGCAACGTCGCACCGGGCCCCGACCGACGTTTCAAGTAGCACGAATCGGCAGGATCGCATCAGCTAATGTTTTCCGACCAGCGGGATGGCTTGGTTTTTGAAACGGCGGTAGACCTTAAAATCCGTGAAATCGACCGTGAACACCTTTGCGCTCGGGTATTGCTCGCTCAGCCAAACGACCGAAGCGTCCGCGAAATCTGTCTCATACTTTCGCATGAATTGAGCAACTGCGGGCAGGTTGGAAACCGGATCGACCTGGAGTTCCCCCGATTCGAGCAACAGGCACAAGCTTTCCACGCCAGAACCGTATTTGCGCAGGCGGTGCGCAGCCTCGGCCACGACCGATTCGCAAGTCACAACCGGCAGGGTCAGTTGGGAAAAAACCCTGGCGCACCATCCGTGGTGCTGGTCGGATTCACAAAGCCAAGCGACCAAGGGGCCCGTGTCGAGAACCGTATCAATCGAAGCCTTCAATCTCGGAAAGATTGGTTGGAGTGTGCTTGACCGCGCCTTCCAAAGGCGCAAAGCGTTCGCCCCAGGTCCGGGGCTTTTCCATTCTAATCTCGTTTTCGAGGGCCCTTCGCAAAAGACCGGAAAGACTCAGGCGCTGGCGTTTCGCCACCGCCGTCGCCCGGGCCTTGGTCTCGCGAGAGATCTTTGTGGCGATAGTCTCCATGCCTGTAAGGTAAACCTAGATAGGTTTACCATGTCAAGTGCTGTCATCTAATGAAGGCCCCGTCGCTAATGTTTCATGCAGACCGCAAACGCGCAGGCCATACCGAATTCAAACATTAATATTAGCGCCGGTTCGATTCCGACCCGTCCTCCCACCGACATTGTATCAATGGCGCGTCACCATATCTGCGGAATCAGCCGATAGCGGACCTTGGACCGATAGGTTGCGTAGCCTTCGAGTTCGTTGGCCAAGGTCCGATCTTCCAGCGCAGTCCTAAGGATGATGAGCGCGGACAAGGCAAGGGACGACACCAGCCCCCAGCCGGAGCCCACGGCCATGGGCATGGCAACAAACAGCAGTAGCATACTGGAATACATGGGGTGGCGGACGACGGCATACGGACCCGTCGAGACGACCGTTTGCCCCCGATCGTGCTGAATCCTGACGATCGGTATCAGGAAGGTATTGGCCCTTAAAACGAACCTCATCAGCCAGAACCAAACGAAAAGCAGGATATCACCTGCCACCTTGACCTCGAAAGGCAGCCTCAGCCAACCGTAGCGTCCCGCATCCAGTCCCATCAGAGCCAGCCAGCCCATAAACAGAACGGGGAAGATCGCCATCAGCACCTGGTCCCAAAGCGGCTGGCCAGCCGAACGAATCCTCGACCTCAGCCGCTCGGCTAAGAGCGCGGGGTTTTCGCGCGCCAAAATGGCGAGGATGGCGGTGCATCCGCCGAAGAACTCGGCCAGCATGACCCAGGCGGCAGGCCATGCCATGGTTCCAGCCGGTCCGAAAAGCGCAGCGATGAACATGGCAGCCATGATCATAACTCTAAGCCAGAGTCGAAGGTTCATGTTTGGAGCCCTTGTCGACCCCGGGCGGTCTGCTCAAGGGTGGTAAAGCAGCATGGACCCATCTGGACTCTCGTGTCGATACGCTGGCGATGGGTGGACGAGATCTCCCAGGTCAGCATCCAGATAACCGGCATTAACCCGCCGCCTGCCCGTTAACTCCCAAGGATCGTTCTGATCGTTTATCGCCAACGATAGCCGGGGGATATGCTCTCTCGGTAGGGAACTGGAGTGTCTCCAACCGCCAGGAAACGGCCGGATCGGACGCGTCTCCGTTCACCTTGTTGAACAAACAGTGTAAGGAAACGTGGGTGGTGGCTACTAATCTCGATGATGAATGCCATTCCCTTCGGTGAAGAACGCAATGCAGCACTCCCTTCGTATGGACTACGAAGGTATGCGAATATCACCGCTGTGGTGGCCCTGTGGATGTCGGTCGGATGGACGCTAAGACTCACTGCCAACGTGTATCTGCTGCTTGGCATTCCGCTGTTGTGGCTGTTTCAAACCTACATCGCGCGACGGCCCATGCTAGAGGTGTGGTTCGCCAACGGGGGCCGGTTCGCCCTGCCGTGGTGGGGATGGCTGATCGCGGCGGCCTTCATGTTTCAGCCCGTCCGCGATCTGATCAGCTGGAAGAACCCCGGCCTGGATGTTCAGCTCTGGCTGGTCTGCGCCGCTCTCGGTGCCGTGCCGTTGGCCTGGTCGCTTGCCCGCTGTACACGCCAACAATGGCGCCAACTCGGTTTGTGTGTTCTCACGGCAGGCGCCGCCGGCATCCTGACCCTGATCATCGGCTACCTCGTTCGTTCGCATTCCGCCCTGACGCCAACGGCGCGGATCCTGGAGGGGCTCCGCTCGTTTACGCTCTACCTGCCGGTATGTTTCATGATTGAGGAGGTCTTCTTTCGCGGAGGGCTCGACTCCTATTTGACGCGCGGGGGCGCGCGGGCCCCCTGGCTGTCTGCCTTCTATCTCTCGGCGCTTTGGGGGTGGTGGCATTTGCCCACCGTAACGTTGCAGCCTGAGCATCGTGTGGCGCAGCTAGCCGTGCTGGCGTTTGCACTGCCGCTGGTCCATTGCGGTGTCGGCGCGCTTCTATCGATCTTCTGGCGCCGCAGCGGTCTGCTGCTTGTTCCGGTCTGTGCCCATGCATTTATCGACGCGGTCCGCAACGCACTCCAATAGGCCCGAAGCAAGGCGGATGTCCCGTGCCTGAAACGTCGAAACGACGGCTGCGAAGCCCTCTTTTCCCGATGTTTCACTATCAGGACTGCCTACTCCTTTTCCCTGGCGCCAGGATCCCCCTCTTTTCCAGGAACTCCCCCAAGCCCTGAGGGTCCGGTTGCCCCGGGCGGAATGGCCTCCTTCTTTTGCTTAGTCGTACCGGGCACACCTGGACCGCAGGGACCGCCGTCCTCGATCAGGGTCCCACACACGGCGGCATCGCGACAGGATCTATAGATTCTTCCATCGGCCATAGCGGTTCGTAAGCCCCTGATTGTCATTAATAGGGCTCATGAATCCTCAAAAAATGCCCGGTGCAAATCCCCGTGTCGCTAGCTTGGATAGTTGACAAATGCTCAGTTAACGAAGGTCGAATGCATCTCAGTGGATGGTGCTTCGACACTAGGTCGCCCATCCTAAAGGTTGACGCGGTATTCCCGGAACCACTGACCGTTGTGCCTCTAACAAGTTACGGCTTACCGAGTCCCGACGTTGCTGCTGCAGTCAATCCGGATGCAAGACACAACCGATTTGATGAATGTTTTATCATTCCGCCTCATACGGTAGGCCATTTATTCAGGTTACAGTTCACCCTAAGCGATGGCACCATTGTTCTTGGGGGCTCCGATATTGGAGATGCTGCTGAAGGTGAATCGCAATCCCGTTCAAACGCGATCCAGCCCAAGGATGCTCAGTCCCGTCTTGACTGCGACAGATTCGGCGCCGCCTCGGATTCTACTTCGATTCCGGCAGAGCTCGAAATGGTGAAACGGCGCGAGACCGAATTTCGCGCCAACATCGTTCATGAATTCCTCGACCGGGGCGAACGCAACTCCTACCTCCATACCCTTCGCCAGGAAAGGGCCGCGCTCATTAAACGCGGTCAGGAGGTGTCTTTGGACCTTGAGGCCATGGTCCGAAGGCTGGAAGTCGAAGGGGAAAGGGCCGCAGCGCTGGAAACGGAACTCCATCGCATCCGTAGCTCAACGTCCTGGGGTAAGCTTCGACCAATATGGGCTGTTTGGCGCACGTTCTCGCGAAGCCACATACCTTCAACAATCGTGCCCTCCCTGAAGCGTGCCCCGGCGGATGGCAGCGTCTTCACCTACTTTCTACACACGTCGCCGTTCCGAATCTATCGCGAGCACTTCTTCACGCTTCGGGGTTGGGCTTGGCCCGATGACGGCAGGTCGATCACTGCAATTGGAGCCAACATCGACGGATCCCTGTTTGTCGGTCACCATGGTCTCGAAGAACCCGAGGTAATTGCGCGATACGGCAATCAGACGGCGAATCCTCGACCGGGTTTTGAGATCACTTTTGAGACGTCTCAAGGGCGCCATCAGCTTAGCCTGGAAGCGGAGTTGGACCACGCCGAATGGCGATCGATCATGAAAACCTCCATCTGGTGCGAGCCGACGATGCCATGAATATTGTTGATGCCAACGTCCGCTGGCAAAAAAGCATGTCGTCCTTTGGCGACCGTTCCGACTACAAGAATGTCTGGAACAAGCAAACCGAAGATCTTGACGTCGCATCGCTCGCCGTAGCGAGCTTCACGGATGAAGCTTCTATGGATCTCACTGCGCAATACTCAATAGATGCACTTAGGTTCACCGTAGGGATTAGCTCTACCGATGTCGTTCTTGAGATCGGTTGCGGAATCGCGAGAGTCGGCAAAATCCTCAGCTCTGCGTGCCTTCACTGGTTTGGATCCGATATTTCCGGGGGAATGCTTAGGCATGCCGCCACCAGACTCCAAAAGTGTCCCAACACGACTCTCGTGGAACTCGCGACTGTAGGCCTGCAGGAGTTTCCCCGAGATGCCTTTGATCTGGTCTATTGCACTACGGTATTCATGCACCTCCTGGAATGGGACCGTTACCGCTACGTAGAGGAAGCATTTCGAATCCTTCGACCCGGCGGGCGTTGTTACTTCGACAATTTTCACCTGGATTCTACTACCGGATGGAATCTATTTCTCGCGGGAGCAAGCATCCCACTCAACCAAAGACCCGCTCACATCAGCATGTCCTCATCAAGAGGAGAGCTGGTGACCTACCTGAGAAAGGCGGGCTTCGAGGGTATTCGCATTTATGAGCTCCCAAGCGAGTTGCTGGCTGCTGTCGGCCGCAAACCTAACTAGGGCGACCGATAACGGAAATGCCATCGAGTCGGGGCGGGGACCAGCTGCCTGGAAGCCAACATTGGCGCTTGTCGGCGTTAAGTAAGGGCCCCAAAAATCACCTGCGATTTTGAGCAGGCTCTCCCCAAAGCGAATTCCACTGTTAACTACGACCGGGGATTGGACTGCCCTTTGGACGGCCCTGCTGCTCGTCCTTTCATTCTATTATTGGACGGCGGCCACAAGCGCCGGCCTGCCCCCGTCGCCCATGGGAAAGGCCTCGTACGGCGACTATTACAATCTCCTACTCCACGGACTCCTAAAAGGGCATCTCTACCTCGACGTCCCCGTTGATCCCGCGATGCTATCGTCGCCGAACCCCTACGATCCGCGGGTTTGGGTTCCGCACGGCTGGATGATGGATTCAAGCTTCTACCACGGAAGGTACTATATCTATTACGGGCTGGTCCCGGCGCTTGTCTTCATGCTCCCATTCCGGCTGCTGACCGGGAGCGACCTGTGGCTCGGAACGGCCGGTGAGGTCGCGACCGTGATGGCATTTCTGGCGCTTGTCTGGCTCTGGCTAAGGATTCGCCGAGATCATTTCCCGCGCACCGGCGGCACGATTGTCTTCGCGACCGTCTTGTCCCTGGGCCTCGCGACGGGACTTCTATCCCTTGCGAGGCGCCCGATGATGTACGAGCTCGCGATTGGGAGTGGATGCTTTTTCGCAATCCTGATGCTTCACAGCCTCTATTCGGTGCTGTCATCCGAAAGGAAGGCGGCCTGGATGGCGATGGCTGGCATCTTCCTGGGCCTCGCGGTCGGCAGCCGGCCGACATTCCTGTTTGCCATCCTAGCGCCCATCTGGGTGCTCTGTTGCCTCCTGCGTCGCGGGCGGCCGCCCGACTCAGCCCCGGGGCGCCCGGGATACGCGCTCGGCCCGGCGATCGGCTTCGCGGTTGGATTCGGGACGATCTTTGCCGGAATCCTGCTCTATAATTACCTGAGATTTTCGAGTTTCCTCGACTTTGGATACAACTACCTGCTGCAGGATCCCCTATGCGACCTGCGGCATATCTGGAGTCTTTCGTATTTCTGGTTCAATCTGAGGATATACTACCTGGGCTCCCTTGATTGGAGTCGCTACTTTCCCTTTGCGTCCATGGCGGCCCTTCCCAAATGGCCGCAGAATTACTACGGAGTCGCCGATATCTTCGGCATCCTAAAATACGCACCGATCGTTTGGTTTTCGCTGGCGGCCCTCTTGGTGTTTCGTGGCCGGCAAAACGCAAGGGCCCAGGGTCTTGGAGTTTCCCTTGGAATGGTGGGGCTGGCTTATCTGGGCCCGGGAATCTGCGAACTCTGTTTCGGCAACGCCGCGATCCGCTACACGGTGGACTTCCTGCCTAATCTCGTCCTCTTGTCGACCTTTGGGGCCTGTGCGCTTGACCAGGCCCTCACGTCGGACCGGGCAAAGCGGGCGGTGCGGGCGGTCTACCTCGCCGCCGCCGTCTTTTCGGCGGCGGTTGCGGCCATTCTCAGCATCCCGCTCGAGGGGACCATGACCGTCCAGCGCGGAAACGCGTACCTCGAACGCGTCGCCCGGGTCATGAACGTTCCCACCTCGCTGTATGAAAGCGCACGGGGCTGGCAATTCGGACCCGTCACCTGGCAGACGACCTTCCCCGATCGGCCGGCGAACACCGTGGAGACCCTGGTTGAGACCCCGAACGCGGTGCTTCTGGTGGAATACCTTTCGGACAGCAGGATTCGCTTTGGCCTGAAGTGCGTTGACGACAACTTCGTGCTTTGGGGCGCGGGAGTCGATGTCGTCCGGGGGAGGCTCGCCACGCTCTCGACGTCATTGGGCTCGATGTATCCGCCATCCGAACATCCGTATTACCTGAGACACGAGGCGAACGCCATTAGCCACTCGTCCATCTATGTCGGATTGGACGGTCACCCCGTGCTTCAGGGTTTGCGCCCGCTCAATCCGGTCGACTGCCGGGATATTCACATTGCGGACGGACGGACGCGGTCCGGATGGTTCTCAGGAAACGTCCTGAAGGTCGCCCGGGACGAGATTCCGGTTCGATGGCTCACCCCGGAAACGGCGTTCCGGACGCTTCGCATGGCGCTGCCCGTTGATTTGAGAAAGGGGCGGTGGCCGCTCATTTCCGCCGGTTCACCGGGCGGCGGCGAACTGCTCTTCCTCGATGTGGGCGCCAAAGAGACCGCACGCTTTGGGTATTTCTCAACCGGAGCCGCATTGTGTTACGGCCCCCCGTTCCGCCTTGTGCCCGGCTCCCCGTTGGAATGCACGGTGCGGATGGAACCCCTGGACGCCTCCGGCGGCTTCCCGGGGCCGCCGCGCCCATTGTGGATCGAGATAAATGGGCGGATCAACTGGATGAGCTATGTCCCCTATCACCCGAGTGCGCCCGGCGAGATCCGAATCGGAGCAAATACGGTGTCGGCACCGTTAACGGAGGAATCGTTCCCAGGTGAAATCCAATGGGGCGCTACGCCGGCCCGCCTCAGGCCTGCGGAGCCGACGGATCACCTTCTGCTGCGGGTAACCTTCCCAGCACAGGCCCAGTGGGGCTTACGGGAACCCCTGCTGCTGACCGGCATCCCAGGGGCTTACGACGGAATAGAAGTCGTGCATTATGGCGGAGGACTCGGGCGCTTCGTTCTCGATCACTACGGGAGGTTAAATCAGGAAGGTCCGATCTTTAGCTCGTTCGGAGGGGAGTCCATTCACGACATTGAGATCATCACGCCCGTTTTCTCGCTGTACAAGGGATCCCGGAATCCGACGCGGGGAACGATCGTCGTCAGGATGGACGGAAAGGAAATGCTTCGCTTAGACTCGGACCTCTTCCCCGCGCAGCTAGGGGAAGTCAGTGTCGGTAAGAATGACTTCGGCGGGCCGAGCGAGAAGACATTCCTCGGCGCGCTTCTCCTGGAGCGTTGGATCGGCGCCCCTGATCGCTGATCGTGGCTGTCCGGCGGGCAGGCACTCAACGGTCCTGCGCTCAGCCGTGATCCGACCCCACGGGGCCAGTTGAAGCGCTGAATGGCCTCGGGAAGGTACTGAGCCGCATCAGGTTCGCAAAACATTCGACCCGATGCACCCCCAAGGGAACCCAAGGGATCAGCATCATCGCCCGTGACAATTCCACTAAGGATAGGGAAGAGATCTGTCGCATAAGCGCGCTGGACGGGAATCCTGGATTCAGCTTGGTTCCCTCCAGGGTACGGTCAATTTCTCCCCGCCGTCGCGGCGGCATGCCGAACGTTCCGAGACCTGCCTCCCCTCTTATCTGTCTCTGCATGCATGCCGAATATTCGAGAGGCAGACCCACCCCGGGGTTCCGCGAAATCCTGTTCGGTTTTTCCATCGGCGGCGACCTTGGGGTGTAAAATGCAATCGGACACCGAACTCCTCCGGAGCTATGTCAACGACCGGTCACAGGAGGCCTTTCGCGAGCTGGTCAGGCGGCATGTCGACCTCGTCTACTCGTCCGCGCTGCGCCGCGTGGGCATGGATTCCCATTTGGCGGAGGATGTCACGCAGGACGTCTTTGCAGAATTGGCGCGGAGATCCGCGTCCCTGCTAGGCCGCTCGGCCTTGGAGGGATGGCTGTACACGACGGGCCGTTTCAAGGCCGTCGATTTGGTGCGCCGGGTCCGGCGACGCCGCGAGCGCGAGTCCCTCTTCATGAACTCGAACCCGGAAACAGACGTGGCGGAGCCGGACTGGGAGCGGCTCCGCCCGCTCATTGACGAGGCCCTCGATTCCCTGGGCAAGGCCGATAGGGAGATTCTGATCCTTCGGTTTTTTAGGAACAGATCGTTCGCCGACCTGGCCTGCTCGCTGGACCTGACCGAGGACGCCGCGCGCATGCGGGCGACGCGCGCAGTCGAGCGGCTGCGGGCGGCCCTGGCGAAGCGGGGGATCAAGTCGACGGCCGAGGCACTCGGGTTGGCCCTGGCCAATAAGGCCATTGGCGCCGCGCCCCTTGGCCTGGCCGCCCGCGTCGCCGAACGCGCGCTCCTGCCGGCAAAGTTGGGTATATCGGCCTCGGAGGCGGCTCTTCATGCGGCCCGTTCGGCGAAGATTGCGTCGGGCGTCGCCACGTTGGCCCTTCTCGTCGCGTCGGTCGCGACGGCAATCCACGAGGCCCGCTCATACCGACGGGCGGCCGACCTGCTTTCAGAGGCCCAGCGGAGGGTGGCTGCAACGAGCGTCCGTCTTCATGAACTCTCGCATCAGCTTGAATTTGAGGAGCAGGATGAGTCCAGACTCCGGTCTTCGGCGGACGCTTTGGCCTCCGCGGTCGAACGCGCCAGGGCCGGGCGAGCGGGCAGGACGGACCTTGCCGCAGCGGGACGGGACTTTGCCGCCCGAAATCCCGGCGCCCAGCGCCTGATCGTGGGCCACGACATCTCCCACAATGCCCAGAAGTACGTCGGCCTTTTCAGCTCGCTTGGGCTAAGCCCTGAAAAGCAGGCCCAGTTTCTGAAGGTGATTGCCCAGCGCTCGGACCTGGGGTTGACGTGGTTCACCGCGGCTAACCCCGGCGAGCCTGCGGCCGCCGTTTCCGCCGGCCCGGAATCGCTTTCGCCCGACGAAGTGTCGGCACAACTCCGGAATCTGCTGGGGACAGAGGGTTTCCAGGCCTACCAGGATTTTAACCGGGCTGGATTGGCGCAGACCTATGCGCAGCAGCTGGCGGGAACCCTATATTCGACCGAGACTCCGATCACGCAGGCCCAAGGCAACCAGCTCGTCCAAATCCTGGCGCAGTCGAGCTCCGACTATCAGAACGGCAAATCCGTCTGGAATTCGGCCCAGATCGACTGGGACGCAGCCCTTTCGAGCGCACAGGCGGTGCTTTCGGCGCCCCAGATGGATGCCCTGAGGGCGTCGAGACAGACCTCCGCTTACGAGCAGGCCATCAACGCGGCCTCCAACCAGGCTGCCGGCCAGGCGGTGGACAGCGCAAAGGCGGCGCCGGCAGGAGGCATTCATCCATGAACCCCAGGGCCCTGCGAGTCGTTCTCACTTCCGCTCTGTTTGCCGCCGTATTCGGGCTCGCCCTCAGGGAGGCTGTGCTGACGCGGCGGGCAACGGCATCCCTCGCCTCGGTTCTGGACAGGGAGCTCAGCCTTGAAGCCGAGTTGTCAAGCAAGGAGAGGCTCCTCGGCCAGGGGGCGCGACGCCGGGCCGACCTGAATGCAAGGATCGAGGCGCTCCGGGCCGCCAGGGATCGCATGGCTTCCTATGACGACCAGCTCCGGATCCTCGCCGTCGCAGCGAAACCGTGGCGAGAAATCGTCCTGGAAAGGGACGCAAAGCTGCAGGCCCTATATCTGGAGTCGGAGCGCGCGGCCCTTCCCTTGCGATATGCGGCGTTCGTAAGCGCCACAGGGCTGTCTCATGAAGTGGCGGGAAAATTGGAGGCCGAAGAACTGGCGGCGGCCGAGCGAGCCCTCGATATCAAGGCGGCGGCGCAGGCCCAGGGACTCGCGCAGACCGATCCCGGAGTCGCTTCGATCCTCGGCCAATCCGACCAGGAACTGAAGGGGGCGCTAACCGACCTATTGGGCGCCGACAGCTACGCCCAGCTCCAGCAGTACGAACGCACGCTTCCTACACGTTCCTTTGTCGACGCGCTGGCGGGGCAGCTTGCCTTCACGGATTCTCCGCTAAGTGCCGAGCAGGCCGATCAGCTGGTCAGCGAGCTCGTTTCCGCGAACAGCAGCTATCAGAGCGGCGGACCCGCCGTTTCCCCCCGGCTCGTCAACTACAACTCTGTCATGGCGACCCAGAGTCAGGCGCAGGAGCCGGTCGCGTGGGACTCGATAAGATCACAGGCCCAGAGCACCCTGAGTGAGGCTCAATTCGCGCTCTTGGACGCCTCGATGCAGGACAACAGGACGACCATTCAATTGTATAACATGATGAAGCAGGATTCGGACGCCCCCATGCTCGGTTTCTCGTATTATCTGAAAACCCCTTAGCGTGGGAGCGGGCTGCTGCGTCGGAGGCCCGGGGGCCGGCCCTCGCGAGGCGGTCCACGCGCCATGGCGGCCGCTTCCTAACGGGGATTCACCGCAGGTCCCCCCGGGCCCGATTGACGGGAGAGACCGGGGCACGATCCCAGGCCCACCCGCTCGGCAACGACCGACGCCGCGGTGATCAGCGCCGTGGTCGCGAGATCGGAGACCGCGCAGATCGTCAGCACGACCGACGCGGAAATCAGCGCGGGGTTCTGGGAACGAATGCCGCTCGCAAATGCATAGAGGAACGCCAGGAGAAGAACGAGGACCGCCGGGATCACGAGGTAGCCGCTTGAGTAGTTCTGGCGAACTTCGGGGTGCATCGAGACAAACAGGAGCATTGCGGCGGCGACGAGGTTGAGTCCCGCGGCGCCGCCCAAAATTGCAGCGACCTGGCGGGCCTTGAACCCCGTTGCGTATTCAAGTTCGGCCATGAGCGGCGGGATCACGCCGACCGGAATCATGACGGCCGCCACGACAAGGATGACGGCGCCGATCTGCAGGAGGAGGCGGCAGTTCATCAGCCCCCCGGACGCCTCTGCCAGCATGGGACCGAGATCCTGTCCGGAGGGAACACGACCCGCGATGACCGCCCCCGCGAGAATGCCGAGCCCGCCGCTAAGCAGCATGGGGACGGCCTGCGGCAAAATCGCTTCGCGTTCAACGAGCGCCAACACGCCGAACAAAGGCAGCGTCATGGCCGCCAACGCAGGCCACCTGGACCTGAAGCCGTGCGCCCCCCTTGGCGCGAGCCAGAACTGGCAGAAAGCCAGGTACGGGGCCCCCACCAGACAGGCACCGACGATTCCCAGGACCGGGTTCCTTCCCGGCACCGCCAATGCGGATTCCGTCACAAAAAAAAACCATGAGCGACGTGAGTCCGAGGAGAAACGAGAAGCAAACCTTCGCAAGGGTCACGAATGCCCTCTTCATGGCCTTGGAGTTTACTCCTCCGGCGGCGGGCGCTCAATAGGCGGAAGGCCGGGACGCGCAGGGATGAAAATCCCTAATAGCCCGAATTAGTTTGCCAGGCCCGACCTTCATCGGGGGGCCCTCCCTGCGGCGGCAGCAGGACCGTGCGAGATACGCCCTCAATCGGCGTAATCCAGGACATTGCTGAAGAACTGAACGGGCATCGCGACCTCCTCCGCCAATTTCTTGGCGCATGAGATATGATGGCGCGCCTCCGAAGCGGCGCGGGTGAGCACCTGCTCCGAGTACACGAAGCTCCAGTCCCCCCGGTCGACCCTCCAATCGGGGCGGTCCCCAAACCCGAAAAGCTGGGAGAACACCACGGCGTCGGCACCCAGCTCCTTCCCGAGCGCAACGAAAGGCGCAGCTTCCCGCAGGTTCTCGCGCATCAGGGTCATATTGATCGAAACCTCCAGCCGGCTGTTCGAAATCCCCTTCCACATCCCCAGCAGCGTGGAAATCCCCGAAACGGCGGATTCGAAATCGCCTCCCCTGATCTTCGAGTACGTGCCGGGCGTCGCGGCGTCGAGCGAGAAGCTCAGCTCCGTGATCCCTGAATTCAGGATCTTCTCCGATCCCTCGGGCGTGATGAGGTGTCCGTTCGAATGGACCCGGAAGCAAAGGTCGTCGCGGCCGCTGCTCCATTCGACGAGCCTCCAGAACGCGGGCGCGGCCATCGGCTCGCCGAGCCCGCTGACGCACACCCGGGAGGCTGTCGCAAGGAACGATTCCATCCGTTCAATCGTGCCCACGGGCGTGTGGCGGGGCCGTTCCACGAGGCTCATCCCCTGCGGACACATGACGCAGCGCAGGTTGCAGATCGTGGAGACCACGAAGACCAGATCGACCGGCCTTGCCCGCAGGCGCGTGGCGCCGCGGGAATACTCGACAAGCCCGAGCACGGAATTCTGAAGGGGCTTGCTGGCGGCGCCGGCCACGCGGTAATTCCTCCCCTCCGACCTGCCGTGGCGAACGAAATGCTCGAGGCCGGACGTCAGCCGGCACCGATCAACGGCGGTGCGCACATCGGGATGTTCCTGCAGGTACCACTCCTCGTCGAACACGCGCGCGAAGGCTTCGTCGACCTGCAGCGGCTCATCGCGCTCGGGAAACACCGGATCCATCCGCTGGTACGGGCATTCCGACGATTGGCACGCCCGGTTTACCTCGCCCCTGAGGATCGACGCCCGCACCTCCTGCATCCGTTCGCCGTTCCATATCTGCTCCGCCGAGCTGTCGTTGATGTTGCCGACCGACCGCGAGCCATGGCTGCAGGGCAAGACGTCGCCGTCATGGGTGACCAGCATCCAGTGCCAGGGAAGCGCGCAATTTCTAACGCTCACTTGGCTGAGCTTAGCGGGTCCGCAGGCGGACGGTGGGTCCGGGGGTTGTCATGCACGCCCCCGACTATAGCCGGCCGACCACGAGGGGAGGCGAGTCGAATCACACTCGGCCGCCCTGCGGCTCCCCGCAGGAGCGCCCGCGAAATCGCTTCTGGAGTCTCGACTTATCGACGCCCAGGCCCTACCCGCTTTGGGTCCCATCGCGGGCAGGAAGCGGTGCCGACCGGAGGGGGCCGCCTTTTTTTTGAAATTATATCTTCCCAACCCTATAGTCTAAATGCCGGCCTGGATTCGCAGGTACACGAGGGGATATCAGGCGTGGGTGCCGCTGAACGGCATCTTTATCCTCTGGCTCCTGACTGCGCCGGAGCGCACGCGAACCCAAAGGTCCATCGGGATTTTCTTCCTGCTGGCGTCGAACGTCATGGCCGCAGCCGCGCTGTGGAGGGCCGCAAAGCGGCCCGATCTGCCGCCCCATTTTTCGAAGGGCCTGCGCCGGATCGCGTATTCCCTGATCATTATCGTCTGTGGCGGCGTCTATGTGCTGCTCGATCTCTATCTGAGGCCCGCAAGCACGAGCCTCTACAACGGCTCGGATTTCTTCTTTCTCCTCTCCTACCCGGTCGCCATGTGGGGGCTTCTCCGCATGCCGCGGGCGGCGCATCCCGCCGCGGGACTCGGTCGGATCCTGATAGACAGCGCGGTGTTTGCGGTCGGCGCCGGCCTGCCGGTCTGGTTCCTCGCGGTGAAGCCGGGGCTTGCGAGCGCCATGGGCTTCGGGATTGCGCCCTTTCTCGCCTACCCCTTGGCGGTCTTCTCCGGGATTGTGTGCCTCAACATCGCGCTCCTGACGCGCATACCCGTGCCGTCCCGCGGAGCCTTTGGCGTCCTCCTGACCGCGATAGGGATTTCGTGGCTTGCCGACCTGATTTTCCTGCTCGATAGCGTCGAGGGCTTCATCATGAGAAGCCCCATCCACTGGAGCAATCTGCTCAATTCGGTGGCCCTCATCGGCTACCTGGTCGCCGCCGGAAAGATAGAGACCGACAAGCCGGCAAGGCAGGACGACGCCCATTCCCCCGCTTCGGGTCCCTTGCCGATCATCACGATCGTCATGGTGAGCGCGTGGCTGCTCATCTATATCACCTATGGCCGGCCCATTCCAGAGATGCTTCCGGGCCTCCTCTGGAGCCTTCTGGTTCTTTTCGCCTTCCTCTGCTTCCGCGAGATCTGGATGATCCGGGAGAACGCGCGCTGGATGGCCTCGACCGTCAAACGCGAGAGCAGCGCCCGCGCCGAGGCGCTCATGCTCGAGTACCTGAAGGCGGTGTTCAACAGCACCCCCGACATGATTTGGTCCGTCGATCCGGAGCATTTCGGGCTCCAGACGTGGAACCTCATGCTGGAAAAGACCTTCCGGGAGGTTCGCGGCATCTCCCTCAAGGCGGGGATGCGCCCCAACGACCTCTTCCCTTCGGACCCCGTCCTGGCCCAGGACTGGCGGGAATCCTACCAGAGAACGCTCAGGGAGGGGTCCTATTCGAAGGAATACGAGATCGTCGCCGCGAAGAGGATCCTGTCGCTCAGCCTCAATCTTCTGGGACCCAGGGACCGCCCATTCGGGATCTCCGTGTTCGCCAAGGACGTCACCGAGAGCAGAAGGGCGGAAAAGGCCCTTCGTGAAAGCGATGAGCGCCTCCGGCTGGCGCTCGAGGCGAATAGCGAGGGCGTCTGGGACTGGGACATCGCAAGCGGCAGGATCGTGTTCAACCCGAGCTACCTGAGGTCGCTCGGATTCAATCCGGATGAATTCGCGAGCGACTATGATTCATGGAAGGCGCTGGTCCACCCCGACGACCTCGCCCCAACCGAGCTGGCGCTCAGGCGCCACATCCTTGAGGGCGCCCCTTTCTCGGTTGAGATCAGACTGCGGGGAAGGTCCGGCGAATGGCGCTGGGTCCTTAACCGCGGCACCGTGGTTGAACGCGATCCCTCGGGACGCGCGGTCAGGATGCTCGGCACGCACATCGACATCACCAAGCGAAAGCGCGACGAGGACGAGCTGTACCTGCAGAGCGCCGCGCTCGAGGCGACCATCAATTCGGTCGTCATCACCGACACCAAGGGAAACATCGAGTGGGTCAACCCCTCGTTCACGAAGGCCACGGGCTATTCGGCCGCCGAGGTCATCGGCCGCAATCCCCGGATCCTCAAGTCGGGCAAGCAGCCCGATTCGTACTACGCGGAGATGTGGCGGACCATCACCTCGGGCAGGATCTGGTCGGGTGAGTTCGTGAACCTGAGAAAGGACGGCGGACTCATTACGGAGGAGGTGACCATTTCGCCGGTGCGCGACCCCCAGGGGGCCATCATCCACTTCGTCGCGGTAAAGCAGGACGTCTCGGCGAGGAAGCTCCTGGAAAAACAGCTCTTCCAGACCCAGCGCCTCGAGGTCGTCGGAATGCTCGCAAGCGGCATCGCCCACGACCTGAACAACGTCCTCGCGCCGATCCTGACCGGCACGACCCTGATCCGGGCCCGAATGCCGGGCGATTCCGAACTGCAGTCCGTGGTCGCCGCGATGGAGAAAAGCGCCCAGCGCGGCGCCTCCATCGTGCGCCAGGTCCTGACCTTTGCGCGCGGGGTCCGGGGCGAGCGGGTCCCGGTGCAGCTCAGGCACCTCCTCGGTGAGGTGGTCTCCATCTCCGAGGAGACTTTCCCGAAAAACATCAAGACCGTGGCGGACATTGCGAAGGACCTCTGGCCCATCGTCGGCGACGCCTCCCAATTGGACCAGATCGTGATGAACCTCTGCATCAACGCCCGCGACGCCATGCCAGGCGGGGGCCTCCTGACCGTCACTGCCGAAAACATGGACCTGGACGAGGCGTTCGTGTCGATGACCCCTGCAGCCAGGGTCGGGCCCCACGTCCGCATCAAGGTCTCCGACACCGGCACGGGCATACCGCCGGACAAGTACGATAAGATCTTCGAGCCGTTCTTCACGACGAAGGAGGTCGGCAAGGGCACGGGGCTCGGCCTGGCGACCGTGCAGGGCATCGTGAAGAATCACGGCGGCTTCGTGCAGTTCAAGAGCGCGCTCGGCGAAGGCACCTGCTTCGAGGTCTACCTTCCCGCGACCCCGGCGGCGGTGCCCTCCCCCGCCGGGGAGCATCATCCTCGCCCCCCGCAGAGGCACGGCGAGACGATCCTGATCGTCGACGACGACGAATCGATCCGGATCGTCACGGCCAAGATCCTGAGGCAGCAGGGCTATGAGATCCTTTCGGCGTCCAACGGCGAGCAGGCGCTCGCGATCTTCGTGCAGAACCGAGCCGCCATACGGCTCGTCCTGACCGACATGATGATGCCGGTCATGGACGGCCTGGCTCTCGTCCGGGTGCTGCGCCGGATCGAACCCGGGATCCGCGTCGTGGGCGTGACCGGGGTCGGCGAACCCACCTCGCTAAACGCCATCGAGGCCCTGGACCTGTCGGCGCTGCTGCCCAAACCCTACACGGCCGACAAGCTGCTGCAGACGCTGGAAAGGGTCCTCGAGCCCGCTATGGAGGGTTAGAGTCTCCGGCGCCGCAGGGGCCCCGGGGAAGGGCTCCGCGCCATTGTGCTAGTCTAGCGGCGCAGGAACCGCCAACATGGACCGTCCTCGTCGTCCCGTTGGGGCATCCCCTATCTGAACGACGCGGCGCCCACCCCCTTTCCCCCCATTCGAATGCCGACAGAACCCCCGCTCATGAATCCCTCCGAAATCAACCCCCGCCCAGGCACACGGGCCATCACCCGGCGAGACGCCATCAAGACCGGATTGACCGGCATCCTCGCGCTTTCGGTGGCCCCGCAATACCTGAGGGCCGCCCTCGCGGGACCCGACGCTCCGAGCAACCGGCTCGGCATCGGGCTGATCGGCAACGGCCTCATCTGCTCCTCCCATTATGAGGCCCTCATCGGCCGGGACGACTGCCGCATCCTCGCGACGTGCGACCTGCGCCACAGCAAGTCCAAGGCGATGGCCGCCCGGGCCGAAAAGGACTACGGACAGTCGGACAAGATAGCGGCCTACCAGTACCATGAGGAGCTGCTCGCGAGGAAGGACATCGACGCGGTCTTCGTGTGCACGCCGGACCATTGGCATGTCGCCGTCGCGCTCGCGGCCATCCGCGCGGGAAAGGATGTCTACTGCGAGAAGCCGCTCACGCTCTCCATCCGGGAGGGGCGACCCCTGGTCACGGCGGCGCGCCAGTACGGACGCATTCTCCAGACAGGCACGCAGCAGAGGTCGAACGCCTCCTTCCGGAAGGCGGCCGAGATCGTCCGAAACGGGCTGATCGGCGAGATCACCCACATCCGGGCCAACCTCGGGGAGTTTCCGCCGGCCCCCAACCTGGCCGAGCAGCCTATCCCGGCCGACTTCGACTACGACCGGTGGCTCGGCCAGACGCCCTGGAGGCCGTACAACGAGCAACGGGTGCGCGGAGACTACGGCGGCGGCTGGCGCTGCTTTTTCGAGTACGGCGGCCGGAAGAACGGCGACTGGGGCGCGCACCATTTTGACATCATCCAATGGGCGCTCGGCATGGATCAGTCCGGCCCGGTTGAGTTCATCCCCAAGGGATGGGAGGGAACGCCCTACCAGACCCACGTCTATGCCAACGGCGCCCGCGTCGAACGCGTCGACGAGGGTCTCAAGTCGATGATCGAATTCACCGGCAAGGATGCGACCGTGTGGGTTTCGCGCGGCGACTACCTTGAGACCAACCCGCCCGCCCTGGCGAGGCGCCCCCTTAAGCCCGACGAGGTCCACCTCTACGTCAGCAAGGATCATCACGATGACTTCTTCAGCGCCGTCCGGTCGCGCCAGCGCCCGATCTCGGATGTGGAGACCGGGCACCGCAGCGCGACGGTATGCCACCTTAACAACATCGCGGCGCGTCTAAACCGCCCGATCAAATGGGACCCTGTCTCCGAGGAGATCGTGGGCGACGCGGTCGCCTCCACCCTCCTCGACCGGACCCGCCGCGCCCCGTACGCAACCCTCTAGCCGTTTTCCCAGCATGACCGCTCTCCGATGCCCTAGCTCCACCGCCCTCCTGGGCGTCTCGGCGCTGCTTCTCCTCGCACCCGGCTGCGCCACGCAGACGGCCCAGGCGCCCGCGCCCTATTCGCAGCTCGTCTCCCTTCAATATGCCGGGAGCCAGGACGCCGTCGCGTCCCTGCGCAAAGCCATCGCGGACGCAGGGGCGGACCGCGCGCGCCTGGACGCCATCGAGGCGGACCTGGCCGGGATGCTTGAGCGCGCGGACACGACCTTTGCCGGAAGGCAGGCCATCTGCGAGAACCTGGGGACCCTGTACGCCGTCAGCTTCGCCCGGGGGGACCACCCGATCCCGCCCGTCCTTGTCACGATGCTGACCGACCCGAAGCAGGTCGATCTCGCCCGGTCGGCGCTCGAGCGCGCCCCCGGCGCCGCGGTCGACGCCGTGTTTCTTTCGAGCCTCGCGACCTCGAACGGCAGGGTCCGGATCGCGCTCATTGAGTCGGTCGGCGTCCGCAGGATAGCGGCGGGCGTTCCCGCACTTGGAGACATCCTGAGCGGCGGCGACCCCGCCGAAGCGGCCGCCGCGGCCAGGGCGCTCGGGAAGATCGGGTCCAAGGAGGCCCTGGAGGCCCTCGGAAAGGCCCGCGATCCGCTGACGACCGAAGTGGTCGAGGCGAGGATCCGCTGCGCGCGCAACCTGCCCCCCGCCGAATCCCGTCGCCTTCTCCGGGACTTATGCTCCGACACGGCCGTCGCAACCCCTTTCAGGGTCTCGGCCTTCCTGGCGCTCCTGTCCCTGGAGCCGGACACGGCGGCAGGGCAGATCACAGCGGCCCTGGGAGGAAGCGATCCCGCCCTGAAGGAGGCCGTGGTGACCTCGCTCGTCGGACTCCCGCAGGATGAGGTGGTCCCCATCATCGTCTCCCATTTTGATTCGTGGGACCCGCAGACCCAGCTTGGCGCCATCGATGCCATCGGGCGGATCGACGACCCGAGGGCCCTGCCCGTCGTCCTGGCCGCCGCGCACAGCGACAGCGAGGAGCTGCGCCGCGCCGCCCTCTCCGCGCTGGGGGGACTGCCGGGAACCCGCGACATCGCGCTCCTATTGGCGGGCGCGGCAAAGTCCCCGGGGGAAACGGGGAACGCCGCGAGGCAGAGCCTCTCGCGCCTCATCGGCCCGGGGGTCGACGAGGCCGTCTACAGGGGAGCGACCCGGAGCGGCGATCCCGTGCGGGTGGTCCTGCTCGAGGAACTGGCGCTCCGCAATATGCCGGGCGCCTGGGAGATCTTGATGGGGACCCGGAGCGATCCGGCCGTGCCCGTGCGCTGCGCGGCTCTCGACGGCCTCGCGCTCGTCGCGCCGCCAAGCCTGGAGCCGACGCTCCTCGGCTGGCTTACCCTAGCCACCGACCCCACAGAACAGTCGCACGCCGTGAGGGCGGCTGCGGGCGCCGCGGCGCGCAATCCCGACGCCAAGGCGCGCCTTCAGCCGGTCGCCGATATCTTCGACAAGGTCCCCAGCGTGGCCCAGGCGCACCTGCTGACGGTGCTTTCGCGGGTCGGCGGGGCGGACGGAGCCGGGTACGTCCTTGCGGTCGCCCAGCACGGGGAGGCGAAGCTCGCGCAATCCGCCGTGGCTGCGCTCGCCAGCTGGTCCGACTCGAGCGCGCTTGGGCCCCTGGCGACGCTCGCCGCAAAGGCCCCGAACGAGTCGCTCCGCAGGGACGCGTTCGACGGCGCGGTCCAGGCCATGCAGCAGAACAGCGGGTGGCTAAACGCCGAGCAAAAGGCCATCGTGGCGCGGCTGCGCAAGGCATCCCTGGACGCCGAGCAAAGCCGCCGCTTGGACGTCCTTGAAAAGGGCCCGGGCAAGTGAGGGGGCGCCCGGGCCGGGGGCCCGTTAAGTGATCTCCCGCAGGCTGCGGAGTTCGGCCCGCAGCGCACCCGAGAATTGGCGCATGTTCATCTCCAGGGCCTCGAAATCGGGCCTCCGGCCCGACGCCTGCCAGAATATCTCCCATGCGGGAAGCTCCGAGAATTCGCCGTCGGCCGCGCCGAGACGCGAGCCGCTGAACCCAAGCCCGAACTCCTTGCTCAGGTAGTTCGCCGCCGAGACGAGCGACACCTCGAGGGGGTGGCTCTTGGCTTCGGTCGGGTCGTTGTGGAAGGCCACTGCTTCGACCACGGCATCGGGCAGCTTGTTCTGGACGGCGAAGATCCGTCCCGCCTCGCGGTGGTTGATCCCAAGGCGCAGGCACTCGAGGTCCTCGAGGCGGCCCTTCTCGTTCCAGGATTCCACAAGCACGCAGCGGTAGGAGTCGGCGGCCACCGTGGAGAGCACGATCTTTCCGACGTCGTGCAGGAGGCCGGCCAGGTAGAGCTGCGGCCCGCACTTGGTGCCGAGCTCGCGGTCGAGCTCCTCGGCCAGGGAGGCCGTCGCAAGCGCATGGATCCAGAGATGGCGCCAGTCGAGGCCGTCGACCAGCTGCCGGGCGTCGCGCAGCGTGAAAAAGGCCCTCTGGAGCCTTTTGACGCTCAGCACGCCTAGGAGCTGAACGGCGGTATGGAGGTCGCCGACCCGCAGTTCGGAGGCGACCGCCGCCGAATTCGCCATGGCCAGGAGGCGGACGCAAAGCGCGGGATCCCTTTGGATCGAGGCGACGACGTCGTCGACCGAGGCTTCGTCCCGTGCGGATATCTTCACGAATCCCTGCACGAGCGACTGAAGGGAGGGAATCTGGTGGAGGCCTTCCAAAGCCGCGAGCGTCTCCGCGCGGCTGCGGATCGGCACCACCTCCGGCACGTCCGCGATCACCGTTTGCGCATAGGAACGCGCGAGCTCCTCCTGAATGTCGCGGCCCGCCTCTTCGGCGGCCTCCGGGTCGATTTCCGGGCACGGGACCCCGGCCGCCTCTGGCAAAGGGGCGGAGGGCGCAGGCGGAATCTCCGCTGCGCCCGAAGCCAGGGGCCGGCGACCCATCCCATGGATGAACCGGATCCACCAGGCGCCAAAAGACGACCGGAGTGCAACGGACATAATCTGGAGGCTTGATCGGCTCGCCTAGCCCCGGACTTTAGGAGGCATTGGGGCCTGAGGGGTGCAGGCGGCCCGCGATCCGCCCATGCCCTGGCCACGCAAGGCCGCCCCGGGGATTTGGGCGTCGATCCCGAAGCCAGGTTTTACCTGACTATCATGCGTTTACGCAGCCGGCCGAAGGAAGGTCGAGCGCCAGGCCCGCCTTCCCAGGTCGTCCAATACGAGCGCGTGCCGGGTCCGCGCTCAGTACCGGTAGTGGTCCGGCTTGTAGGGCCCCTCGACCGGCACGCCCAGGTATTTGGCCTGCTTTTCCGTCAGCTTGGTCAATTTGACGCCAATCCGCTCCAAGTGAAGCCGGGCTACCTCCTCGTCCAGGTGCTTTGGCAGGCGGTAGACGCCCGGCTTGTAGCTGTCGCGCTTCTCCCAGAGGTCAAGCTGCGCAAGCGTCTGGTTCGTAAAGCTGTTCGACATGACGAAGGACGGGTGTCCGGTGGCGCAGCCCAGGTTGACCAGGCGGCCCTCGGCGAGCAGGTAGATGCATCGACCGCTCGGGAACGTGAAGCAGTCGTACTGCGGCTTGATGGTGACGCGCTTTACGCCCTTGGCCTTGTAGAGGCGGTCCACCTGGATCTCGTTGTCGAAGTGGCCGATGTTGCAGACGATCGCCTGGTCCTTCATCCGCTCCATGTGCTCGAGCGTGATGACGTCGCAGTTGCCGGTCGTCGTGACGTAGATGTCCGCATCGGCGAGCGCGCTTTCGATCGTGTTGACCTCGAACCCCTCCATCGCGGCCTGGAGGGCGTTGATCGGGTCGACCTCGGTTACGATAACCCGGGCGCCGAATCCGCGAAGCGAGTGCGAGCTTCCCTTGCCCACGTCACCGTAGCCGCAGACGACCGCAACCTTGCCGGCGATCATCACATCGGTGGCCCGCTTCAGACCGTCGGCGAGCGACTCGCGGCAGCCGTAGAGGTTGTCAAACTTGGACTTCGTCACCGAGTCGTTCACGTTGATCGACGGGACGAGGAGTTTGCCCTTCTCGTGCAGCTGGTAGAGGCGGTGGACACCGGTCGTCGTCTCCTCCGAGACTCCGCGCCAGTCCTTGACCATCTCGTGGAACACGAACGGCGACTCCGCGTGGACCCGCTTCAGGAGAGCCTTGATGACGCCCTCCTCATGGGACCCCGAGGCCGAATTCACCCAGTCGCTGCCCTCCTCGAGCTCGTAGCCCTTGTGCAGGAGAAGCGTCACGTCGCCGCCGTCGTCGACGACCAGCTGGGGCCCCTTCCCGCCCGGATGGCTGAGCGCCCTCCAGGTCAGATCCCAGTATTCCTCGAGCGTCTCGCCCTTCCAGGCAAAGACCGGGACGCCGGCCTTCGCAATCGCGGAGGCCGCGTGATCCTGGGTCGAAAAGATGTTGCACGAGGCCCAGCGCACCGAGGCGCCGAGCTCGACCAGGGTCTCGATCAGGACCGCGGTCTGGATCGTCATGTGGAGCGAGCCCGTGATCCGGACCCCCTTCAACGGCTTCTTCGGCCCGAATTTCTTGCGGACAGAGATGAGGCCGGGCATCTCATGCTCGGCTACGGTGATCTCCTTGCGCCCCCATTCGGCGAGCGCGATGTCTTTGACTTGGAAGTCCTGGGTTGGGCGTGCAGCGGCGGTCGTTGGCATGGTGTGATTTGTCGAGGGTTCGGGCGGTGCCGCTCACTTGGCGGCGGCTACCAGTTCCTTGGTCTTGTTGGTGAGCTCCCAGGGCAGGTCCGGCTTGCCGAAGTGCCCGTAATTGGTCGTGGAGCGGTAGATCGGGCGCAGCAGATCGAGCTGCTTGATGATGTTCGCGGGCTTGAAGCTGAAGACCTTCTGGACGGCCTTCGTGATCTTCGCCTCCGGGACCTTGGCCGTTCCCATCGCGTCGACCCAGATGCTGACGGGCTCCGGATAACCGATCGCATAGGCGACCTGCAGCTCGCAGATGTCGGCAAGGCCGGAAGCCACGATGTTCTTGGCGACCCAGCGGCACATGTACGCGGCGGACCGGTCGACCTTCGACGGGTCCTTTCCCGAAAAGGCCCCGCCGCCGTGGCGGCCCCAGCCGCCGTAGGTGTCGACGATGATCTTGCGCCCGGTGAGCCCCGAGTCGCCCTCGGGACCTCCGACCACGAACCGGCCCGTCGGATTGATCAGGAACTGGGTCGACTTGTCCATCATCTCGGCCGGGATGACCTTCATGATCACATTCTCGATCAGGAAGTCCCGGATGGCCCCGTGCTTCACGTTGGGCGTGTGCTGGGTCGAGATGACGACGTTCTCCACCCGGATCGGGCGGTCGTTCTCGTAGCGGATCGAAACCTGGGACTTGGCGTCGGGGCGAAGCCATCCGACGACCCCCGCCTTGCGCAGCTTGGTGAGCTCGCGGCCCAGACGGTGCGCGAACATGATCGCCGTCGGCATCATCTCGGGCGTTTCGTTGCAGGCGTAGCCAAACATGAGGCCCTGGTCCCCCGCGCCCTGCTCGGCCGTCTCCTTGCCCTCGGCCCCGCGGGCGTCGACGCCCTGGGCGATGTCCGGGGACTGGCGGGTCAGCAGATTGTGGATGAAAACCTTGTCGCAGTGGAAGACGTCGTCGTCGTTCACGTAGCCGATGTCCCGGACCGCGTCGCGCACGACGAGCTCGTAGTTGATCTTGGCGGCCGTGGTGATCTCGCCGGCGATGACGACCTGGTTCGACTTGACCAGGGTCTCGCATGCGACGCGGCTCTTGGGGTCTTGCGCCAAGCAGGCATCCAGGACACTGTCCGAGATAAGGTCGGCGACCTTGTCAGGATGGCCCTCGCCAACGGATTCGGAGGAAAATACGAATGATTTTGACATGGGATTTCGACTGGGAAGGCGCCAGCGAACCGCCAGGAACAGGGGTAACGCAAGCACAATATCAACATATCTGGATTTTGTGATGTGACTTTTCTACACAAGCCCGCCCCCCGGGTGCCGATAAATACTCTGGCTTGCACGCCTAGCTCGCTGTCTCATTGATATTACGCCAATAATGGATGAACCCCAGACACACCACCCATCCATCGACCTGAAGGGCCGACGGATACTGGCAGTCGACGACGACCGGATAAACCTGAGGATAATCGGGGGCATCCTTCGCCATGAGGGCTATGAGATCGCCGAGGCGGGCTCCGGCGAGCAGGCCCTGGAGACCTACGCCTCCTTCCAGCCCAACCTGGTGCTTCTCGACGTCATGATGCCGGGGATCGACGGGTTCACCACCTGCAGAACCCTGAAGAAGGCCTACGGGGACAAGTGCGCCCCCGTCATCTTCGTGACCGCCAAGAGCGAGGCCGACGACGTCGTCATGGGATTCGACGCCGGGGGCGTCGACTACCTGACGAAGCCCTTCCGCCCGAAGGAGGTCGTGGCGCGGATCCGCACCCACCTGAGCAACCAGCAGCTCGTCGAGCAGCAGAAACACCTCGTCGACCAGCTCAGCATGGCCAACGCCGCAAAGGACCGCTTCCTCGGGATGTGCGCCCACGACCTGCGCAACCCCCTGTCCTCGATACGCGGGCTGGCCGAGCTGCTTGACGAGAATGCGATCGGCGAACTCACCCCCGAGCAGAAGGAGATCATCCAGACAATCCACGGCGCCAGCCAGTCGATGCTCCAGCTCGTGAACGAGCTCCTCGATGTCGCCACGATCGAGGCGGGCCACCTGAAGCTCGACAAGAACCCGACGAGCGTCGTCGAGATCGTCGAGCGGTCCGTGCACCTGAGCAACATCGAGGCCGCGAAGAAGAACACGCGTATCGAGATGCGCAAGCCGAGCGGCGACCCCATCATCGACGTCGACCGCAACAAGATCCGCCAGGTGGTCGACAACCTGATCAGCAACGCCGTCAAGTACTCGCCCAAGGGCTCGCTGATCACGGTCACGATCCACACGGACGAAACGGTCGCGATCTTCTCGGTGAGCGACGACGGCCCGGGCATCCCGGACGGCGAGCGCCACAAGCTTTTCAAGGACTACGGGCGCCTTTCGACGACCCCCACGGGCGGCGAGAAGTCCACCGGCCTCGGCCTCGCAATCTGCCGAAAGATTGTGGAGGCCCACAACGGGACGATCAGCGTTGAGAATCTCCCGGGCCACGGAGCCCAATTCTCCGTGAGCCTCCCCCTTTACAACAAATGAACTTCAGCGGCAGCATCCTTCTCGTTGACGACGAGGCCCATATCAGAAAGTTCATCTCCCTGCTCCTGCGGCACCTGGGGACGACGCGCATCTTCGAGGCGCCCAACGGCAGGGAGGCGATCGAGGTGTTCAAGAAGGAGCGGCCCGATCTCGTCATGCTCGACGTCAACATGCCGGTCATGGACGGAATCGAGACGCTAAGGGCCCTGAAGGAGATCGATCCCGACTGCGTCGTCGTCATGCTCACCTCGCTCGCCAACCGCCAGACGATCGACGAGGCGGCCGCCCTCGGGGCCAACAACTACATCCGCAAGGACGCCCCCCCCGAGGACATCGGCAGGGCGCTGGCGGAGACGATCGAGGCGTGTTTCGAGCCCCAGGAATCCGACGGTGACCCTGCGCCCTCCTGAACCATGACCGAGCCCGAAGACAGCCAGCCCCTGCACCCGCCGCCGAAGCCGGCCGCCCTGGCGGAGGTGCGCTATTCGCTTCCCGAGCTCCTGGCGGAGATCGACGCCGAGCGCGGCTCGGCCTCGTTCGCCATGGAGAAGCTGGACCAGGCGGAGATCGGCAAGCTGTTCAAGTCAAAGAAACCCACCCGTGTTAAGCCAAAGAGTTGACACCTTCTTCGCAAAGCTCCGGGCGACTCCCAACTTCGGGAGCGAGGAGGAGCTGCGCAGCCTCGGCGAGCGCCACGGGGACAGCCCGGACCTCGTGCAGGCCGTGATCGAGTCGAAGATCATCGGCAAGGACGACGCCTGCAGGTTCTGGGCGGACACGATGAACGTGGCCTACGTCGACCCCTTTGTCTCGGTGATCACCGAGGAGGCGATCGAGAAGATCCCGCTCGAGGTCGCGAAGAAGGTCCGCGCGATCGGCCTCTACATCTTCAACGGCACCATGACGGTCGCGATGGCGTCGCCGGACGACCTGGAGACCGCGAGGAGGCTCGGCCAGATCGCCGGGACCCCGGTGAGCCCCGTATTCGCGCTTCCGCGGGAGGTCGACGACGCGATCGCGATCCACTACTCGAACGAGGAGCGGCTCGAGGACAGCCTGGGCCAGCTCGAGCGCTCGACCCTCTTCGACCAGCCCGAGCTCGCGGGCGACAAGCTCGCGCAGTTGGCCGAGAACAACGCGCTCGTCCAGGTCCTGGACGAGATCGTGTACTACGCGATGCGGGAGCGGGCCACCGACATCCACATCGAGGCGCAGGAGATCCATTCGAGGATCCGCTTCCGGGTGGACGGCAATCTCCGCGAAATCCTCACCTATTCGAGGAAGCTCCACCGCGCCCTCATCTCCCGCATCAAGATCCTCTGCAACCTCGACATCGCCGAGTCGCGCATCCCGCAGGACGGCCGTTTCTCGCTGCCGATCGGCAACCAGACCGCCAACTTCCGGGTTTCGACAATCCCCTCGGCCTACGGCGAGAAGGTCGTCATCCGCATCCTCGCGATGTCCGGCAAGAAGTCGATGATCACGCTGGAGAAGATGATGATGTCGCAGTCGATCCTCCAGCCGTTCAGGAGGCTGATCCAGAACCCAAACGGGATCATCTTCGTGACGGGGCCGACCGGATCCGGGAAGACCACCACCCTCTACTCCGCGCTCCACGAGATCAACACGCCGGAGCTCAACATCTCGACGATCGAGGACCCGATCGAGATTCAGCTGGAGGGGGTGACGCAGAGCCAGGTGAACCATTCGATCGACCTGAAGTTCGCCACGCTCCTGCGGGCCCTCATGCGCCAGGACCCGGACGCGATCCTGATCGGCGAAATCCGCGACCTTGAGACGGCGAAGATCGCCACCGAGGCGGCCCTCACCGGCCACATCGTGTTTGCCACGCTCCACACCAACTCCGCGCCCCAAGCCATCACCCGGCTGATCGAGATCGGGGTCGAGCCCTACATGGTCGCCCCGTCGGTCATCGGCGTCCTCGCGCAGCGCCTTGCGGCGCGGATCTGCGAGAACTGCAAGGAGGCCTATACCCCGAGCCGGGACACCCTCGCGAAGTACTTCAAGGAGGAGGGGCTGACGGATGTCATGTTCTACCGGGGCCGGGGATGCCCCAAGTGCCGCGGCACCGGCTACAAGGGCCGCGTCGCGATCCACGAGCTCGTCCTCATCACCGAGGAGATCCGCGCGCTCATTTCCGAGGAGAGGAGCGTGCAGGAGATCACGAAGGCGGCGGCGAAGGTCGGCTACAAGCCGCTGCGCTACGACGGCCTGAAGAAGGTCCTCCTCGGACTCACGACGATCAACGAGATCGAGCAGAACACCTCCTTCGAATGGGCGACCTAGTCCCGGCGAAGCCCCTCCAATTCCAGCCCCCAACACGCCGTGCCCAACCCACCATCCATTGACCCAGAAGCCATCGCGAACCTCAGGCAGCTCAGTCCGGGTGACAACGGCGAGTTCCTGAGGGAGATCATCGGCATCTACATCGAGGACACCCCAAAGCGGATCGCCGAAATGAAGTCCTGCCTCGCGTCGGGCGACGTCCCGGGATTCACGCGCGCGAGCCACACCATCAAGGGCAGCTCGGCCAACGTCGGCGCCCAGGTCCTCAGGTCCATCGCCGAGCGCCTCGAATTCATGACCCGCAAGGAGGGCCTCGGCCAGGTCGCCCCGGCCATCGAGGAATGCGAGGCCGAGTTCGCGCGCGTCGCGGCCGAGCTGCGCAAGATCACGGAATAGGTCCTATCGGTAGAGCGCCGTGCTCGGCACCGCCGCCAGCACGTTGTATTGGCGCATCGCCAGGCGCCACCATTCGGCCAGCGACTCGCTCGGCAGGCTCCAGAGCTCCCGGTGCAGGTAGATCATCGACTGGGGGTCGAGGAGGAGCGCCATCTTCTCCTTGGTCGTGAAACGCGCGGGCCCCTCCCGCAGGAGGCGGATCTGGAGCCGCGAGAACCACTCCCGCGCCACGGCGCTCGTGCGGCGCTGGCGCAGGAGCGCGACGTGCATGGCGTTGATGTAGGGGTCGAGGACCGCCTGCATGAGGCCGTAGTCGGCCCGCAGGGGCTCGAACGGGGGCAGGTGCCGGTAACATTCGTCCAGATTGAGCTCCAGATGGCGGAGCTCCTCCGGGGGATTCATCTCCTCGGGGGTCACGAAGACCCCGAGCTCCCTCGCCCTGCGCCCGAAGCTGCCCTTGCTCAGGAAGATCGACAGCGGAATCGAGAGGACAAGCCCGGCGAGGACCGGGCTCAGCCAGGCAAAGTAGGCCGGTATCAGGATGAGGGACGAGACGCCCCAGACGAGCCCGAATACGGTCTGGGGGCCGTGGGTGATGATGGCCTCCCTCCAGTCCGTGCCGTCCTCGTCCGCCGAGCGCTTCTGGGCGACCCATTGGACCCCCTGGCCGAGAAGCGTGAAGATGACGAACTTCGTGTTGAAGATCATGTTGATCGGCGCAAGGAGCATCGAGCCAAGCGCCTCCAGGACCGCGCTGACCGCCACCCGCCAGCGGCCCCCGAACCCGGCCGCCTCGTCGCGGCGGCCGAGCAGGACGACGACGCTGACGAACTTCGGCAGGAAGAGGAGCAGCATCGTCAGCGAAAAGAGCGTCAGGGCCTCGGGCACCGCGACCAGGTAGCCGAAGAGCGAAGTCGTGTCGGGGAGCATGTAGGCGGCATCCGCCGGCGGGATCGACGCCTGGTCCACCATCTCGACCGTGCTCAGGATCAGGAAGAGGAGCCAGAGGGGCGACGAGACATAGGCCATGACCCCCATCAGCAGGTGGAACCGGTTGGCGGGACGGAAGCCCCGCGCGGTCAGGAGCCACGCGTGCTGCAGGTTGCCCTGGCACCAGCGCCGGTCGCGCTTGGCGCTCTCGATCAGGGTCGGGGGGCCCTCCTCGAAGCTGCCCTCGATGTCGTGGGCGAGCCAAACGGCCCAGCCGGCCTTCCTCATGAGCGCCGCCTCGACAAAGTCGTGCGAGAGGATGCGCCCGCCGAAGGGCTCGTTGCCCGGAAGCTCGGGGAGCGAGCAGTGGTCCATGAACGGCTGGACCCGGATGACCGCGTTGTGCCCCCAGTAGTTGCCCTCGTGCTGCTGCCAGTAGTTCAGCCCCGCCAGGTAAATCGGGCTGTAGATCCGGTTCGCGAAGGCCTGCAGGCGCGCGTAAAGGGATTCGCCGCGCACGGTCCTCGGCGCCGTCTGGATGATGCCGGCCGAGGGGTTGGCCTCCATCATGGTGACGAGGCGCGCGAGCGCCTCGCCGGTCATGATCGAGTCGGCGTCGAGGACGACCATGTAGCGGTAGTTCCGTCCCCAGCGCCTGAGGAAGTCGGCGACGTTGCCGGCCTTCTTGTTGATCGCCTGCCTCCGCTTGCGGTAGAAGATCTTCCCGAAGCCGCCCACCTGCTTGCAGAGCTCGGCCCACGCGACCTCCTCGCGCACCCACTGGTTGGGCTGGTTCGAATCGCTCAGGACGAAAAAATCGAAATTGTCGGCGCCGTCGATCTTCTGCACCGACTTGAAGACGACCCGCAGCCCCTCGAAGACGCGGCTCACGTCCTCGTTGAAGACCGGCATCACGACGGCCGTCGATGCGAGCCGGTACGGACCGCCCGGAGGGGCGGACGCCGAGATGCGGCTGCTGTCGCCCCCGCGGTTGATCACGTAGAATCCCGCAAGCGCCGTGCAGAAGCCCACGGCGATGTGCGCGAAGAGGGGGACGAACAGGACGAGGAGGACGATTTCCAGGCCGGAGAGGCCGCCCCTCCAGTAGAGGTCGGCGACAATCCAGGTCGCCAGGCTCGTCAGGACGAAAACCGACGAGAAGAAAACGAACCGCCTCCGGTTGAGGCGGGCCGCGTCCATGTGTTCGGAGGCAAAGACCTTCACGCTAGCGGGTGAGGTAGAAGATGCCGCCGAGAGCGGCGGCGAAGACGAGCCAGAGCAGGAGGGCGCGCATGACCGGCCAGCGCTCGAAGCGCTCGAGCGTCTCCCCCGCGGCCTCCGTGATCCTCCCGAGGTCGATCGGCCGGGGAACCATGCTCGAGACCGCGAGGTCGGGGCCCGCCTCGAGGTGGCTGCTCCGCATCGCCGTCACGAAGTCGGCGGGTATGTTCTCCTCGTCAAGGAACGCGTACGGCCACCGCTCGGGGCCGTCGCAGAGGAGCAGCGCCACCCTTCCGTCGACCGCGATGCGGTCGTGCGGCTGGCCCTTCTCGTCGAGGACCTCCGAGAACCAGTTGTCCATCAGGGCCTCCGTCTCCTCAGCGGCGACCATGGTGGGGTCGAGCGCGGGGTGGGCCGCGTGCCGCCGGGCCGCCCGCTCGAGGATCTTCTGGATCAGCCGGCTCTGGTGAAGGCGGTTGTGGATCCGGTGCGCGCGCAGGTAGTCCTCCACCCGGACGTAGGCCGCGTTCCAGGACTCCATGGTCCCGGTCCTCGGACGGAAGGCCTCGGGCAGCCCGACGACGGGCATTGCGGCCCCTGTGTCTCCGGTCACGGCTGCCACAGGTAACTCCACGTCTCGGTGAGCACGTGGGGCGTCTTGCGCAGGAAGCAGCGCAGCTCCACCGGCCGGCCGGAGCCGTCCGGCCTGATCGCAAATGCAACCCTCCAGGTCCCGTTGAACGGGTTCTTCTGGAGCGTGGAATTGACGAGCGCCGCGCCGGTGCCGACCGTCACGACCGGCTGGATGTTCTTGTCCGGGCCCTCCTGGACGAGGTAGGTCCCGCCAAAGTCGACGAAGAAGCGCTCGAGATCGGTCTCCTGCGTCGCGGTGCGTCCGTGCCGCGTGGCGGTCACGTAGCCGGCCGGGGGGTGGATCTGGTCGAGGAACCAGTGAAGCTTGTAGTTGAGCTCGATCGGCTCGCCGGGCTCTGGCAGCGACTCCGGCACCCAGAACGCGGCGATGTTGTCGTAGGTCTCGTCCGGGGCGTGGAGTTCGACGAGGCGCACCGAACCCCGGCCCCAGGGGCCCACCGGCTCGACCCAGGCGCTCGGCCGCATGTGGTAGTAGGCCTCGAGGTCCTGGTAGCTCTCGAACTGGCGCTCGCGCTGGAGGAGCCCGAAGCCCTTCGGGTTCTCGTCGGAGAACGTCGCGACCCGGGTCGACTCCGGGTTGGTGAGCGGCCGCCAGATCCACTCCCCCGCCCCCGTGAAGATCATGATGCCGTCCGAATCGTGGACCTCGGGGCGGAAGTCGTTGTAGCTGACATTCGTGTTCTTGCCGTGCCAGAACATGCTCGTCAGGGGTGCCACCCCGAGGACCTTCGGGTTGTTCCGGCAGTAGATGACCTCGTGGACCTGGGTGAGCGTGTCGGCTCCCGGCGTGATCCGGAACCGGAAGGCCCCCGAGACGGACGGCCCGTCGAGGAGCGCGTACACCGTGAGGGTCGTCGAATCCGCCTTGGGGCGCTCCACCCAGAATTCGCGGAAGACGGGGAACTCCTCGCCGCCGGGCTCCCCGGTGTTGATGGCGAGCCCCCGGGCCGACAGGCCGTAGACGGCCCTCTGGCAGAGGAAGCGGAAGTAGCTGGCGCCCTGGAAGGCGCCGAGCTCGTCGCCCGGCTTGTTGAGCGGATAAAGGATCCTGATGCCCGCGAAGCCCATCGACCGACGCAGGGAGGTGATCCGGTTCGCGCCGTAGTCAAAGAGGGACGGGGAGAAGGGCACGGGCTCGAAGGAGCGCCCCTGGACGATGTTGACGCCGACCGTGCGGTCGAAATTGAAGCCCGGGTGGAAGAACTGCAGCTCGAACGGCAGCCTTTCCCGGCGCCAGATCGATTCGCTCGGCCGGAACCGGATGTCCCGGTACTGGTCGTAGTTGAGCTTCAGGAGCGAGGTGGGGACGTCGACCGGCTGCGGCGCATACGGCTTCGCCGCGAGCATCTTCGCCTCGTAGCGGAGCACCTCGAAGTCAAAGACCTGGTCCTCCCCCCTTCCGCGGGAAGCGGACGCGGCCACAAGGGCAGCCGCGGCGACGAGCGCGACTTGGTTAAGGGTGGTTTTCAAAGGAAGAAGCCCCGCTGCTTGTCGGAGATCGGGAGGTTGGCGCGTTCCATGACCTTGAGCAAATCCTCCCAGATGAGCCGTTTGGTGCGGTTGGTGGGGTTTCTGAGGATGTAGCTCGGATGGTAGGTCACCATGAGGGGTCGCCCGCCGAAGTCGTGCCACCTTCCCCGGACCTCCCCCAGGGCGCCGAACGCCTTGGGGCCGAGGAGGCCCTTGGCGGCGGTGGCTCCGAGCGCGACGATGAGGCCCGGGGCGACGATTTCGATCTGGGCCCTCAGGAAGGGAAGGCAGTGGGCCATCTCGGCCTCGGTGGGCGGCCGGTTGCCCGTCTGCACGCCGTCGGCACCCACGGGCAGGTCGGGCCTCCAGTTCATGATGTTGCCGATGTAGACGTCCGACCTCGAGAGCGCCATGCCTCCGATCATCTTGTTGAGGAGCTGGCCGGCGGGACCGACGAAGGGTTCGCCCTGGACCTCCTCCTCGGCGCCCGGAGCCTCCCCGACGAACATGATCGCGGCGTCCAGGTTGCCCACCCCGAGGACCACCTTCTTGCCGGGCCTCAGCTTCGACCGGCAGACCGGATCGTCGAGGACGAGCTGCATCAGGGCCGCCCACCGGGTGGCCTTGTCGCCCTGCGGAAGCACGACCGCGGGAGCGGGAGCCGGAGCGGGGGGCGGTTCCTTGGCCCCCGCCCCGGGCGCAGGCGCCCTGGCGGCGGCTCCCGCGGGCTTCGCCTGCCCTGCGGCACCGACAAGGGTCTTCTTCAGCGCGGCGAGGCCCTCGTCCGAAAAGACGACGCTGTCCACCCCGCTTGACTTCAGGCGGCGTAGCTCGTCGGTGATTGCGGTCAGTGCAAGGCGCATGGTCAGTGGCGCTGCCCCCCCTGGGCCTGCAGCATCTTATCCACGTATTTGCCGAGCATGTCGAACTCGAGGTTGACGCTGTCGCCCGCGCGTCGGGCGCGCAGGTTCGTCGCCTCGAGGGTGTGCGGAATGATCCAGACGGCGAAACGGTCGCCGTCCACCTCGGCCACCGTGAGCGAGATCCCGTCGACGGCGACGCTGCCCTTCATCACGAGCAGGCGCCCGCAGCCCTCCGGGCCCCTGACCCTGAGATAGTGGTCCTGGCCCCTGGCCTCGAACACCTCGACCGCGCCGGTTCCATCGATGTGGCCCGTGACGAAATGCCCGCCAAACCGCCCGTCGGCCCTCATGCTCCGCTCAAGGTTCACGGGGACGCCCGGCGCGACCTCGCGGAGGTTCGTCAGGCGCCGGGTCTCCTCCAGGACGTCAAAGGTCACCGCCGACCGGTCGGACTCGACCGCGGTGAGGCAGCAGCCGTTGACGGCGACGCTCTCGCCCTTCGCCAGGCCGTCCAGCACCCCCTTCGCCAGGACGCGCAGGCGCCAGGAGCCGCCGGCCCTTGCGAAGGACTCCACCCCTCCCGTTTCCTCGACGATTCCCGTGAACATGGCTCCCTCAGCGCAGCTTGATCCTGAGGACCGCGGTGTCGCTCCCCCGGCTCACAAGAAACACCGTCTCCGCGCGCAGGAGGTCCTTGTCGATCTGGGAGAGCCGGTCCACGGCCGAGGCGAAGTCCTTCACCTCGGCGCCGTCGATTTCCTTGATCCAGTCGTCCGGACGCAGCCCGGCGATATCCGCGGGGCTGTTCGGCTTCACCAGGTGCGCGACGACGCCCCTGAGCTCCCCCGTGCTCGAATGTCGTGCGACCGCGTCGCCGTAGACGAATTCGCGTGCCGTGAAGCCGATCCTCTCGAAGTACATCCGGTCGGCCTCGCGGACCAGCCGGGGCTCCTCCTCGAGCGTCGCCTTCAGCTCCACGCGGCCCGTGCCGCGAAGGACGGAGAGCGTCATCGTTTCGCCGGGCGCGCGGCCCGCGATCAGGCGCTCGACGTAGTCGACCACCACGCGGTCCGGCTTGAACCGTGGCAGGGCCTTCCCGTCGACGCCGAGGATGATGTCGTGTGCCTTCAGCCCGGCCTTCTCGGCGGGGCTTCCCTCGAGCACCTCGCTCACGACGGCCCCCGACTGCGAGGCGAGCTTCAGGAATGTGGCCACCTCGCGGTCCATCGGCTCCAGGCCGTAGGCGCCGAGCCAGGAAAGGGGCCGGCCGAACGTGTTCTTCGGTATCCTCCCGACGTACGGCAGGACCTCGTCGGCGACCAGGAAGGCGCTGCTCTCCTCGATGTTCACGAGCATGACGGGCGAGCCGCCCCGGTCGGTGCCCGAGAATTCGAGAAAGGTCTGCCCAAACGAGCTGGCGCCCAGCCCGACGAACCGGCCGGCCGTGTCAAACACGGGCAGCCCGGGCCCTGCGACCTCCTGCTGGGCGATGGCGGTGCGCTGCGGGAGGGCCTGGATCAGCGCCACGTGGCTCTGCAGGATGTAGGGCGTGAAGTCCTCCTCCTTGTTGCGGATGCCTATCCCCCACACCTCCTGGGCCAGGTCGACCGCGGCGGGCGCGCCGGAGCCGGCAAAGGCCGACACGGGGACGAGGCGTCCCCGCACCGCGGCGCTCGCCCTGACAAAATGCCACCCGGTGTAGGCGTCGCGCCCGAGATACTCCGCGGGGAAGCCCTCGGGGTCGCCGGGCACGTAGACCTTGAAGTCGCGGATCTGGCTGGGCGAGATCCGCAGGTCGATGGCGGCGGACGGCAGGATGATCGTGCCCTGCGAGTCGACCACCGTGCCGTAGGCGATCGTCGGCCTCCGCTCGAGCTCGGTCTGGGTCACGTACTCGACCGCGACGGTGCATTTGACGCGTTCGGCCCAGAGGGAAGGGAGGTCGGCGGCCCGCGCGGCGGACGCGCAGGACACGGCTGCGAGGATGAGGGTCGGTATTTTCACGGCTTAAGGACAACGAGGGATACGCGCCGTTCCCGCTGGACCTCAAGAAGGGTCGGCGAGGGCTTTGCGGCATAGAGGGCGTCGACGCCCCTAAGGACGTTGAGCGTGCCCACGGCGCTGTCGTTAATCTTCGTGATGATGTCGCCGCGCGCGAGCCCGGCGACCTCGGCGGGGAACCCCCTCTGCACCCCGATCACGAGGACCCCCGTGTCGTCAGGCAGCTGGTTCTCGCGGGCGTAGGCCCGCGAGATCTTGCGGACCGCCATTCCCCAGGCGTCCGAGACCCATTCCTCGCCCACCCGGCTCTCGAGCTTCGAGGTCACCAGGGTCGCCGTCGCCTCGCTCGAGGAGCGCTTGTAGGAAACCGTGAGCGAGGAGCCGACCGGCTCGCTCGCGATCATGTTCTGGATCGGGGGCAATTCCTCGGGAAAGCGCCCGTCGACCTTCTTTCCGTCGATCGCGAGGATGATGTCGCCGGCCCTCAGGCCCGCCTCGGCCGCGGGGGAACCCGCCTCGACGCTGTCGACAAGCATGCCCGTATTCGTCGCCAGGTCGTAGAAGCCCTCGAGATCCTGGAGGGCCTTGGGCACGATCCCGACGTAGCTGCGCGTGATCGAGCCATCGCGGACGAGGCCGGCCACGATCCTCTTGGCGATGACAGACGGGATCGCGAACCCGAGGTTGTTCGCCCCGAGGTAGGCTCGCGAGGTGATCCCGACGACCCGTCCGTCCTCGGTCACGAGCGGCCCCCCCGAGTTTCCCGGGTTGATCGCGGCGTCCGTCTGCAGCCAGGTGTTGAAATTGCCGGTCTCGTATCCGTCCACCCCCTCGGTGTCCTCGAAATAGCGGTTGTTGTTGGAGATGATGCCGCGCGTGACGGTGCGGGTGAGCCCGTGGGGCGTCCCGACGGCATAGACCGTCTGGCCCACGAAGAGCTTGTCGCTGTCCCCGAACTCGGCGTGCTTGAAGGTGAGCCCCCGCCGCTTCACCTCGTCGAGGTTAAGGCGCAAAAGCGACAGGTCCGTCCAGTGGTCCCAGCCCACGAGCCGGGCGCCCACCCGCTCCAGGTTGGAAAGCGTCACGTTGATCTCGACCGCCTTGGGGCCGGCCACGTGGGCATTGGTCAGTATGAGCCCGTCCTCCGAAAGGATGACCCCGGATCCGATGCTGGCGTCGATCCTGCGGGCGCCGTCGTCAAAGTTCATCTCGCGCACGTCGATGCGCACCACGGAGTCGAGGAGCCGGTTGAAACCGGAGCTCATGGAGGCCAGGGCCCTGGAGGGAATTGAGGCGAACGCCAGTGCGGCGGCGGCCAAGATTGACCGGGAGAGCGATTGGTTCACTATGGCGGGTTTCACACGATGGTTACCGAGAGCAAAGACTACGAGTTTCAGAAGATCGAGCCCCGCTGGCAATCTTTCTGGGAAAGCAACCGCCCGTTCAGGGCGGGTCTGGATCCGTCCCGGCCCAAATACTACGTGCTCGACATGTTTCCCTACCCCTCGGGGTCGGGGCTCCACATCGGCCACCCCGAGGGCTACACCGCCACGGACATCATCGCGCGCTACAAGCGGGCCAGGGGCTTCGATGTGCTCCACCCGATGGGATGGGACGCCTTCGGCCTGCCGGCCGAGCAGCATGCGGTCAAGACGGGCACCCACCCCGCTGCCAACACCCAGAACAACATCGCCAACTTCAGGCGCCAGATAAAGGCCCTCGGGTTCTCCTACGACTGGGACCGGGAGATCGACACCACCGACCCCAAGTATTTCCGGTGGACGCAGTGGATCTTCCTGCTGCTCTTCAGGAGGGGCCTGGCCTACGTCGACGAGCGGCCGGTGTGGTGGTGCCCGGAAATGCGCACCGTGCTCGCGAACGAGGAGGTCGTCGACGGCAAGAGCGAGGTGGGGGGGTTCCCCGTCGAGCGCCGGAGCCTTCGCCAGTGGGTCCTGCGGATCACGGCCTACGCCGACCGCCTTCTCTCCGGGCTCGAGGGGGTCGACTGGCCGGACTCGACGAAGCGGATGCAGGCGGCGTGGATCGGGCGCAGCGAGGGCGCGGAGATTGTGTTCGGGCTCGAGGATCCCTCCCTCGGCGGCCTGCGGGTCTTCACGACGCGGCCGGACACGCTCTTCGGCTGCACCTACATGGTCCTTGCTCCGGAGCACGCCCTCGTGGACGCCCTCACCTCTCCCGGCCAGAGGGCCGCCGTCGAGGCGTACCGCCGGCAGGCCGCCTCGAAGAGCGATCTCGAGCGGACGGACCTCGCCAAGGACAAAAGCGGGGTCTTCACGGGCTCCTACGCGGTCAATCCCGTGAACGGCGCCCGGGTGCCCGTCTGGGTCGCCGACTACGTGCTCACCGGATACGGGACCGGCGCCATCATGGCCGTCCCCGCCCACGACGAGCGCGACTATGAGTTCGCCACGCGCTACAGCCTGCCGATCGTGGCCGTGATCGAGCCGGCGGATTCCCCGGCCGGGGAAAAGCCCAGGCTTCCCTACACCGGCGAGGGCCGCCTCATCCAATCCGGCGCCTATACGGGCCTCGCCTGGCAGGAGGCCAAGCGGCGGATGACCGGCGACCTCGCGGCAAAGGGCTCGGCCCGCCCCTCGGTCAACTACAAGCTGCGCGACTGGCTCTTCTCGCGCCAGCGGTACTGGGGCGAGCCGATCCCGATCGTCTGGGTCGGCGAGGCCGATTATTTCGCGGCGAAGGGGCGCAATCCCGACCTGCTGCCGAGGGAGCCCGTCTGCTTCGAGGCCGACGGCGAGCTCCGCTACGCCCTGCCGATTCCTGAGTCCGAGCTGCCGCTCGAGCTTCCCCCGGTGCAGTCCTACCTTCCGAGCGGAACCGGGGAGAGCGCCCTCGCCAATGTCACCGAGTGGGTCGACATCTGGTACAACTGCGCCACCGGCAAGGCCGTCGCCGCCTCGGGTCCGAAACCCGGGGACGGCCCATGGGTGCGGGCGAGGCGCGAGACCAACACGATGCCCCAATGGGCTGGGTCGTGCTGGTACTACCTGAGGTACCTGGATCCGCACAACGACCGCGCCCTGGCCTCACCCGCGGCGATGGCCCGCTGGGGAGGGCCCGATCTCTACGTCGGGGGCGCCGAGCACGCCGTCCTCCACCTTCTCTACGCCCGATTCTGGCACAAGGTGCTCTTTGACGCCGGGATCGTGCCGAGCGACGAGCCCTTCAAGAAGCTGTTTCACCAGGGGATCATCCTCGGAGAGGACGGCGAGAAGATGTCGAAGAGCCGCGGCAACGTGGTGAGCCCCGACACCATCATCGAAAGCCACGGCGCGGACAGCCTCCGCCTCTTCCTCATGTTCCTCGGGCCCCTCGAGGCGATGAAGCCGTGGAACCCGAAGGGAATCGAGGGCGTGCACCGCTTCCTCCAGAAGGTCTGGCGCGACTGCGTCGGCGAGGACGGCCGGGCCAGTCCGAGAATCGTGGACGGCTTCCAGGACTCGAATGAGACCCTGAAGCTCCTTCACGAGACGATCCGCAAGGTCGGCGACGACATCGAGGGGATGCGGTTCAACACCGCCATCTCCCAGATGATGATCCTCGAGAACGCGCTCCACAAGGAGGAGCGCGTCGGCCGCGAGGCGATCCTCTCCTTCTTGCAGGTGCTGGCGCCGTTCGCGCCGCACATTGCCGAGGAGCTATGGTCGCGCCTCGGAGCCCCGGGGCTCGCGTCGGCGGCGCCCTGGCCGAAATTCGACCCCGCGAGGATCTCCGCCGCCGAAGTGCGCATGGTCTTCCAGGTCAACGGGCGGCACCGGGGCGACCAGCTGGTCCCGCTCGGCCTTTTGCAGGAGCAGGCGGTCGCCCTGGCCAGGGAGCACGAGAGGGTCGCCCCCTTCCTGGAGGGCAAGTCGATCGTCAAGGTGATCTTCGTCCCGAACCGCATCCTGAACCTCGTAATTTCATAGGCGGCGGGTCTTTGGCTTCCTCTTGGCGGGAGTGCACCTACGCATTTATACTCTCTTGCGTGAAACGCTCGGGGACGGTAAATTGCGAGCGTGAACAACTGTACCCATTTTCTGCTGAGAGCCTGCGTCGCCATGGTGTGCACGGCAACCCTGATGCACGCCCAGGCCGGCAAGCCGAGCCCCCGCAGCAAATTGTATGTCGCGGATCTGTCGGGCGACACGGAGATCGACACCGGCAAGGAGATAGACGACCTCTCGAAGAAGGCGGTCTACAACGCGGAGGGCGCGTCGATCGAGACCAAGTCCAACTCGAACGCCTCGGTGGTCCTCTCCAACGGGACGGGCGTCTACTTCGACGTCTCGACCCACGTCAAGTTCACCACCTTCAAGCAGGAGGCGTTCAAGCCCTCCCGCAGCGATCTCGACGATGAGCCGAGCGTGTCCCTGACCCGCGTGTTCGTCGACTACGGCGTCGTGGGGATCTCGACAAGCAACCAGGCCCCCGGGAGCACGATGGTCTACGAGACGTCCCTTGCCACGGCTTCGATCCGCGGGCGCCAGGCCGTGATCGTCGCCAAGGAGAACCTGACGGTGATCTCGATGGTGCAGGGCGAGGCCACCGTGCAGGCCGGCCCCCTCGACCGCCCCCACCTGGTCAAGAACCACCAGCAGATCATCATCCGTCCGGGCAAGCAGGACGAGCAGAACATCGTCGAAATCCAGGACATACCGGACGGCTCGATCGAGGACGACATGGCGTGGCTCGAGGAGCGCGTCCTCACCGCCGACGCCGCGCGCAAGCTCGTCTACTTTGAGGTCCAACCGCTAAAGCAGAACATCACCGTGTTCTCGGGCGGGGGAACAACGACCGTTGCGGGTGCCTCATCGGGGGGCGGTTCCACGTCTTCCGTCTCGGGAAGCGATTCCGATAGCGAAATCGTGGCCGTGCCGGTCGTGCCCGCCAATCCGCCCGTGCAGCCAGTAGTGAGCCCGGCTAATCTAACGAATGGATAGACCGGAGCCCCACCTGCACGACGTAAATGAATTTCCCGCTTCGATTGCTCACGGCCGTCGCCGTGATGGTGCTGGCCATTTTCTCACCGAGCGCACGCGCCCTAGTGTCGTTGGAGGATGGCCGGGACCACGTGTTCGTCGACGCCACAGCTGAGATGAGCTACGACTCAAACGTCTTCACGAATTCGCAGAGCGGCGGAAGCATGGTCTACGAGGGGACCCTCAGCATCGAGTTCGTCCGCAGGGCGGGGTGGATCGGCGTGACCGGCACCGTGGCGGTGGACTACGCGCGCTACGGGAACTACTCGACCCAGGACTACAACGATCCGAAGTTCTCGCTCGAGCTGACCAAGCAGACGGGGCGGACGACCGGCTCCCTGACGGTGGACGCCCAGCGCGAAAACCGCGCCGACGTGACCATCAACACGCGCGACGTTTCGTGGAACTATGACGTCTCCCTCAATTTCCAATACCCCGTGATCCAACGGTACTCGATCAACGGCTCCTTCGCCTACACGAACGCGATCTACCAGGACCAGCAGCTTTTCACGAACCAGGCCACCTACACCGGCAGCCTCTTCCTCTACTACGTCCTCAACGCACAGCGGGACCTGTTCATCGATTACCGGATCCGCGACACGGACGAGGCGAACGGCAGCTTTGACATCGACAACTCCCTGATGGGGGGGGTGAGCGGCCGGGTGATCGGGCCCTTCAACGGCTCCGTCCAGGTCGGCTACGAGGAAAGGTCGCCCTACGGCGGCGGCGACGACGGCCAGTACCAAACCGTCACCGCCAACGGCTCGGCCACGTGGAACATCAACCGGAGGATGACGCTAAACGCCGATCTCTCGAGGGATTACTCGACCACGGCGACGGCCCAATCCGTGGACATCACCTCCGCCGGGCTCACCTACCAGGATTCCATCACGAGCAAGGCGAGCACGACCCTTCAGGCCCTGGTGGGGGAAAACGAGTTCCTCGGGGCCTCCGGACTAATCTCACCGGACGGCCAGCGAAGGATTGACACGTTCTACTCCCTGAGTGCGCAGTATTTCTATACGCTGAATCAACACCTTAAGGTATCGATCAGCTACACCTACTACCGAAGCTATTCCTCCCTCTCGATCGCCGATTTCCCCCGCCACGAGGCGAGCCTGACCCTTTCGTCCCACTGGTAAGCCCCCGAACCCCGTGAACACCCTTCTAAAGGCAGCAGCCGTTGTTTCGCTCCTGGTCGCCGTGCTCGCGCCCGTCCGCGCGGATTCGTCGGCTTCGAGGAGCGGCTCCAACCGGGCCACGGCGTACAAGATCAGGACGACCGACAAGCTGCGCATTTCGATCTTCCAGGAGGACGACCTTTCGACGATCTGCCGCGTCGACGCGAAGGGCACGGTCAACCTGCCGCTCGTCGGCGAGGTCCGTATCTACGGCCAGACGCTTGACCAAGCGGAGCAGACGATCGAGGAGGCGTACATCAACGGCCGGTTCCTCCGCAAGCCGGAGGTGACCGTCGCGGTCGAAGAGTACGCGGCCCGCGAGGTGTCCATCCAGGGCCAGGTCAAGAGCCCGGGCCGCTATCCCCTTCCCGTCGAGTCGAGCATGAGCGTCGTGGACCTGGTCACCAGGGCCGGGGGCTTCACCGACACCGCCCAGGGGACCGCCGTGCGCGTGACCCGCATTCAGCCTGACGGTTCGACAAAGGTCATCACTCTCGATGTGGAAAGCCTCATCAAGGGAAAGAGCGACGCGAAGACGAACGAGGACAACAACGCGCTCATACTGGAACCGGACGACATCGTCTATGTGCCGGAGAGAATAATCTGACGCACCCCGCGGTGACCCAAAGAACGATGTCCGATTCAGCCCAAACGAAAGCCACGAGGCCCCCGGTGCCCGTCCACGACGATGAAACCGTCGTCGAGCGCAGGACGCTGCGCGACTATTACATCATTCTGCGCGAGCGGGTTTGGGTCGCCCTCCCGATTGCTATCCTTTTGTCCGTTGGGTACTTCTACATGCAGGCGCGAAAAACGCCGATCTACGAGGCCGTCGCGTCGCTCCAGTTCGAGAAGCCGGAGACGGTCGTCACCAGCCAGGGCGTGGTGGACCCCTCCATCCGCTCGGACCAGGACCTGAACACCTATATCCGCGACATCGACAGCAACCGCCTGCGCGCGAGCGTCATCGAGTCGTTCACGCTCGACGAGCGCAGGATACTTGCGCGCGCAGCGATGAAGCGCCTTCCCCCGGGAAGCCCGCTCCCGCCGACCGGCGCGCTCCTTGGATGGGTGAGCGCGGAGCCCGTCAGGAACAGCTATCTCATCACGATCACGGTGCGCCACGAGGATCCCGAGGCCGCCGCGCTTGTCGCCAACCGGTACATCGACAAGTTCATGGACTACCTCTTCGAGAGCGTCGGAGGCAAGAACGAGGAGGCGGTCACCTACCTGAAGGGGCGCGCGGAGCAGCTGCGCAAGGATGCCGAGGACGCCGAGAAACAGCTGCAGGATTACATGCGCGAGCACAACCTGGTCTCGCTCGACAAGAGCATCGACATCGTCTCCGACCGGCTCAAATCGGTGAATTCGGCCCTCACGTCCGCCCGCCTCGAGATGATCAACGTCGACCAGCTCGTCCAGCAGGTCGCCGAGTTCAAGAAGAGCGGGAAGGACCTGCTCGAGATTTCCTATATCGCCACCCACGGCGCCGTGCCTCTGCTGAAGAGCCAGCTGAACGACGCCGAGCAGACCCAGGCGCTGCTTATGGAGCGCTACCTTGAGAAGCACCCGAAGGTCATCGACAACGCCGACAAGATCGCGATCACCAAGATCCAGCTCGCGAAGGCCGTCGACCTGGCGATCGCGGACCTCGACACCCGGCTCGCAGCGGCCCGCGACAACGTGCAGGCCCTCGAGAGGGAATACGCCTCCCAGGAGTCGCAGGAGCTCAGCCTGCGCGCGCTCAGCGTCGATTTCAACTCGCTCCAGAGCCGTGCGACCGTCGCCAAGAGCTACTACATGGAGATCCTGGACCGCCTCAACCAGACGACGACCTTCAAGAATCTCGACAAGATCGCCCTTCATCCCCTCGACAGGGCCCAGGCGCCGAGCGTGCCGATCTCGCCGAACATCAGCGCGATAACGAGGACGAGCGTGATGCTCGGGGTGCTGGCCTTCCTCGGGATCGCGATTGGCCTCGGCTTCGTCGACGACCGGATCAAGAGCGCCTGGGACGTCGAGTCGTTCATCGGAGTCCACCTGCTCGGGATCATCCCCCAGCTTTCAACGGTCGCGGACGACGAGAAGATCGGCCTGGCGGAGACGACGTCCGGCAACGAGTCGGGAAGCGAGGCGTTCCTGAGCCTCTACAGCTCCGTGAAGATCCAGTCGAAGCTCGATTTCCCGAAGGCGATCCTGGTCACGAGCACGATCCCCGGCGAGGGCAAGACCCTCATCTCATGCAACCTGTCCACGTGCTTTGCGCGCCACGGCAAGAAGACGCTGCTCATGGATTGCGACCTTCGCCGCCCGATGCTCCACCGGCATTTCCGGCAGCAGAACACGACCGGCATCATCTCCTGGTTTGAGCATGGAGCGCACCTCGACGGCGACGTCCTGACGAATGCCGACCTGGGAATCGTGAAGATGGCCGACAATCTCTGGCTGCTGACCTCCGGCGGCAGGTCAAAGAGCCCGACCGAGCTCCTAGAGAACCCCTTGTTCGCGCAGCTCATCGAGCGCCTGAAGAAGGTGTTCGACCTGGTGGTGATCGACTCGCCCCCCATGGGCGCCGTCACCGACTCCACCCTGATCGCCGAGCGCGTCGACGAGATCGTCTATGTCTGCCGGTTCAACCGCGCCTACAGGAAGCACATCCGCCTCTACATCAAGGCCCTGAGAGAGGGCAAGAACGAGATCCTTGGAATCGTTCTGAACGGACTTTCCCCGCGGCGCATCGAATACTATTCGAACTACCGCTACTACCGTAGCTACAAGAAATACTACGGCGCGCAGACTTAGGCGACTTCGTCCGTGCCGACGCACCCCTCAGCGTTCCTCCCCGAGAAGTTCGATCCGAACCTTCCCGTCGCGCTGATCGCGGGCCAGGGAATCTACCCGCAGCTGGTGGCGAGGTCCGCCCGGGCCGCAGGCGTGCCCCTGCGGCTGATCGCCTTCGAGGGGGAGACCGCCCCCGAGCTCGTGGCAACCTTCCCCGAGGGGGAACGCCACACGGTCCATGTGGGCCAGGTGGGCAAGACGCTGCGTCTCCTCGAGAAGCTTGGGGTCGGCTACGCCCTCATGGCCGGCCAGGTGACGCCGAGGCGCCTGTTCGACGGGCTCCGGCCCGACCTGAAGGCCGCGCAGATCCTGCTTTCGCTCAAGCGCCGCAATGCGGAGACGATTTTCGGCGCCGTCGCAAAGGAGATCGAGGCCCTCGGGGTCCGCCTTCTCGACGCGCGTGCGTTCCTCGACCGGGAGCTCGCGGAGCCGGGATGCATGACCGGGGGGCGTTTTCCGATCGACAGGGAGTATGTCGACCACGGGATCCATATCGCCAAGGAATGCGCACGCCTCGACATCGGGCAGGGGTGCGTGGTGCGCAAGGGGACCGTCCTGGCGGTGGAGGCGTTCGAGGGGACCGACGAGATGCTGAGGAGGGCCGGCGGCCTCAAGGCCGACGAGACGCTCTTTGTGAAGACCGTGAAGGCCCGCCAGGACTTCCGCTTCGATGTGCCCTGCTTCGGGATGCGCACGCTGGAGACCATGCATGAGGCGGGCCTTCATGCGGCGGCGCTCGAATCCGGGGGCGTCATCCTCCTCGACAAGGGTGCCGTCCTCGAGGCGGCCCGTTCCTGGAAGATCAGCCTTCTCGGCTTCTAGGCGAGAACCGGCGCCGGCCCCCCGGTGGCGCCCCACATTGTTCGGCGCCACGCCATGGGGCCGCTTGCCCTTTGGCCCGCCGCGGTTCTATTTTGGCTGCCGCCAGAGCCTTCGGGGGCAAATCCATGCAAAACGATGTCGTAGCCGTGACGGTCAAGGGGGTGGTGCCCACCCCCAACGGCTGCGCCGTGTTCCTCGGCAATGACGACAAGATCTTCGTGATCTATGTCGACCACTTCGTCGGCAACGCCATTCAGATGACGCTCGACGGGGTGAAGAAGGACCGGCCCCTGACCCACGATCTGATCGGCAGCATCCTGGTGGGGCTCGGCACGCGCCTTGAGCGGGTCGTGATCAACGACGCGCATGACCAGACCTTCTTCGCCCGGGTGCTCCTCACCATGGAGAACGAGCTCGGCACGAAGATCGTCGAAATCGACGCCCGCCCGAGCGACTCGATCGTCCTCTCCCTTCAGCACAAGCGGCCGATCTATGTCGCGCGCGCCGTTTTCGACTCGGTGGATGACCGCACGGACATCCTGGAGCAGTGGCGCAAGCAGCAGGAGGAGCCGGGGGCGGAGCCACCCTGACCGTGCCGCGAGCCCTGCCGCCAGCCCTGGCCCAAGGCCAGCCCCTCACGGCGCTTGCGCCGATGCAGGACGTGACCGACCTCGCGTTCATGCGGGTGATCGCCCACTACGGGGCGCCCGACTACTTCTTCACGGAATTCTTCCGGGTGCATGCGCAGTCCCGGCCGGAGCGCCACATCCTGCGCAGCATCGATGAGAACGACTCGGGCCGGCCCGTCTTCGCCCAGCTGATCGGCGAGGACATCCCCCACATGATCCGCACGGTGGAGGCGCTCGCCAGGCACCCGATCGCCGGGATCGACGTGAACCTGGGCTGCCCCGCCCCCAAGATCTACAGGAAGAACGTCGGGGGCGGCCTCTTGCGCGACCCGGGCCGGATCGGGGAAATCCTCGCGTCCCTTCGGGCCGCGGTTCCCGGACTCCTCACGGTGAAGATGAGGATCGGATTCGAGGACGCGTCGCATCTCGACCGGATCGTCGACCTCGTGAACGAGAACCAGATCGACCTGCTCACGGTGCACGGCAGGACCGTCCGCGAAATGTACCGGGGCGAGGTGCACTACGACCAGATCGCCCGCGCAGCGGGCCGGGCCCGTTGCCCCGTCCTGGCCAACGGCAACGTCACCTCGGCGGAGAGGGCCGCCCAAGTCGTGCGGGACACGGGCTCGGCCGGGGTCATGATCGGGCGCCATGCGATCCGCAACCCCTGGATCTTCCGCCAGTGCCGCGAGCATTTTTCCTCGCTGCCCATGTCCCGGATCCTTCTCCAGGACGTGCGCGAATACGTGGACCGGCTCTACCGCGAGACCCGTGCGCCGGGCATCCCCGAGAGGGCGCACGTCAACAAGATGAAGAAGTACCTCAATTTCGTGGGCCAGGGGGTCGATCCCCTGGGAGCCTTCCTCCACGACATGCGCAGGGCCGAGAGCGAGGCGGCGCTCTTTGAGGTGTGCGACAGGCACCTGCTGGGCCGCGCCGGAGCCGAATTCGCCGCGGAGCCCTATCCCGGCGTCATCGCGCGCCCCAATTGCGAGGCGCCCGCCCTGGATGCGGACGGCTGTTCGCTCGAGACGGTCACAGCCTGACCCGGGTCCCGCGGGGCCTATTCGAGCCCGAGGCTCTTGCGGCCCGCGTCAGAGATCATGCGCGGGTTCCAGATCGGGTCCCAGACGATGCTGACCCTCGCCCCTTCGACGCTCGGCAGGGCCGCGATCTTCTGGCGGGCGTCCTCGGCGATGACGGGCCCCATGCCGCATCCCGGCGCCGTCAGCGTCATCTTGACCTCGACCGAGTGGGCGCCCGAGGGGGTCTTCTCGATCGCAAGGTCGTAGATGAGCCCGAGGTCGACGATGTTCACGGGGATTTCGGGATCGAAGCAGGTCCGGAGCGCGTCCCAGACCCGCTTTTCGTTGAAGTCGCCGGCCGGCGTCCCGCCCGCCTCCGGGGAAAGCGCAAGGCCCTCGATCAGGGAGGCGTGCTCGCGGGAGATCCTGAAGAGGCCCCGGTCCGTCTGGACCGTGACGTTGCCGCCGAGCGTCTGCACGACGTCGACCGTGGCGCCCTCCTCCAGGGTCGTCAGGTCGCCTGCGGGTATCGCGGTGGCGGGGCAGTTGCTCAGGATTCGGTGCGACATGGGTTGTGTCGGGGTTCGGATTAGCGGATCACGAGGTCGACCGGCATCCTGGCGTAGACGCCCCGCGGGTCGTTGAGCGAGCGAAGCCAGGCGAACTCCGACTCGATTCGGCCCGTGATCTCGCCGACGAGGCCCGTCGAGTGCAGGTGCAGCCCCGCCGGGGCGATCTTGCCCAGCATCTCGGCGATGGCCTCGGAAAGGTTCCTGGACCGGGGGTATTCGGTGACCCGGAAATGCGCGCCGAGACCGGCCCTCTCGCCGGCGTACTTGATCGCGGAGTCGAGGTCCCCCAGCTCGTCGACCAGACCTATCCTCTTCGCGTCAATGCCGGACCAGACCCGGCCCTGGGCAATCTCCTCGACGCGGCTGACCGGCAGCCTGCGGCCCTCGGCCACCTTCGCGACAAACTGGCTGTAGATCCAGTCGACCATCTTCTGGATGACCTCGAGCTCCTGCGGGGTCTGCGGGCGTGTGATCGTGAGGGAGTCCGCGAATTTGCCCGTCTTGACGCTGTCAAAGGTCACGCCGTGGTCGTTGGCAATCTTCTGGATGTTCATCAGGATCCCGAATACGCCGATCGAGCCGGTGATCGTGCTCGGCTCGGCGAAGATCCGGTCGCCGAAGGTGGAGATCCAATAGCCGCCCGAAGCGGCGTACGAGCCCATCGAGACGATCACGGGTTTCGCCTTTCGGGCGAGGCGTAGCTCCCTCTGGATTGTCTCCGCCGCGCCCGCGCTCCCGCCCGGGCTGTTGACCCTGAGCACGATCGCCTTCACGGAGGCGTCCTCCCGGAGCCGCCGGATCTCGCGCGCGAACTTGGCGCCGCCGATCTCGGTCTGGTCCCCCTCGCCGTCCACGATCTCCCCCTCGGCGTAGACCACCGCAACCTCGCCGGGGCCCATGGACCCCGAGGGGGCCGGCGGGGTCGTCTTGGAATAGTAGCTCAGCTGGACCTGCTTGAAGGAGTCCGTGGGCGAGGTCACCCCCGTCTCCTTCTTCAGGCGGTCGATCAGCTCGTCGCGGTACGCCACGCGGTCGATCAGGTGGGACTTCAGGGCCAGGGAGGGCTTGATCATCCCCTCCGCGTCGACGGTCTCCTGTATGGACAAGGCTGTGACGCCGCGCGACTTGCCGATGTCGGCAAGGAGCGTGCCCCATACGTCGTCGAGGAGCTTCTGGAGCTGCTCGCGGTTCTCGGGGCTCATGTCCGTCCGCGTGTACGTCTCGACATACGACTTGTATTTCCCGACGCGCGTCACCTGGACGCCGATGCCGTACTTCTCGGCGGCGCCGGCCAGGAACCAGGGCTGGCTCGAGAGTCCGGGCATGAGGATCATTCCGTAGGGGTCGAGCTCGACGTCGCTCGCCACCGACGCCAGGTAGAAATCCTTCGTGGTCGCGTAGTCGATGTAGGCGACGACGGGCTTGTTCGAGGCGCGGAATTCCGCCAGCGCCGCTCGGACCTCCTTCAGCGCCGCATAGCCCGTGCCGTAGCCCCCGGGCGAAAGGTTTCCAAGGAGCAGGACCCCGCGGATCTTGCTGTCGTGGGCGGCGTGCTTCAGGGCGCGCGTGATCGACCTGAGCTGCATCGTCTCAGCCCGCCCCACCCCGAAATCGCCGAAGTCCACGGGCGGCGGCGCGTCCGTGATGTTCGTCGACAGGTCAAAGACGAGATAGGAGCCCGCGGCCACCTCCGGCGCCTTTTTCTGCTGGCCGAGCGAGACGAGCGCGCCGATGAAGCCGATGAACAGAAGGACGGCGCCGGTCGCAAAGACCACGAGGGCCACCAGGGCGCCCAGCATCGAGGTGATGAAGTTCTTCATGTGAAGGAGGGGAACCTATCCGGTTTCCCCCCATCCACCAGTCGAAACCGCCGCCATTAGAGTGTGACACAGGAACAAATTGCATCCCATTCGGTCAGACGCCAACCTGCCGCCCATGAACGGACAGAAGGATCTCCTGACGACGAATCAGAAGGCTCTCACGATCAACCTGGACATGCCGAAGTACGGCACGTTCGCGGAGATCGGCGCGGGCCAGGAGGTCGCGCGCGAATTTTTCCAGGCGGGCGGCGCCTCGGGAACGATCGCTAAGTCGATCTCTGCGTACGACATGGTGTTCAGCGACGCGATCTACGGGAAGGCGCCGCGCTACGTCTCGCGCGAGAGGCTCAAGCTGATGCTCGACCACGAGTACCAGCTCCTGATCGACCGGCTCTCGTCCACCCGGGGGGACAGGACCAATTTCTTCGTGTTCGCGGACACGGTGGCGACCAGCAACTACAAGGGCACGAACGAGGCCCACGGCTGGCTCGGATTCCGCTTCCAGGCCGAGCCGAGGGGCGAGCCGAGCGAGATCGTCCTGCACGCGAGGATGTGGGACAAGGAGGCGGTCCTCCAGCAGCAGGCCCTAGGCATCGTCGGCGTGAACTTCATCTACGGCGCCCTGTACTACCGCGACGACCTCGGCAAGCTGATCGAGTCGCTCAAGGACAACCTCGGCACCGACCGGATCGAGATCGACATGCTGCGGTTCTCCGGACCCGCGTTTGAGAAGGTCGACAACCGGCTCATGTCGCTCTACCTCGTGCGCTTCGGCCTCACCAATGCGGTGATGTTCGGGCAGAAGGGCGAGGTCCTGCAGCCCTCCGAAGTGCTCCACAAGAAGGCGATCCTCGTCGAGCGGGGCAGCTTCCGTCCGGTCACCCACGTCAACGTGGACATGCTCACCTGCGCCACGGCGCAGTTTGTCCAGGAGCCGCTCGTCAAGGGCAAGGAGATGGTGGTGCTCATGGAGATCACCATGAACAACCTGCTCGCCGCGGGAGCGCTCGACGCGCACGACTTCCTTTCAAGGGTCGACCTGCTGGCGGACATCGGCTTCACGGTCCTCATCTCCAACTACTCCGAGTATTACCGGCTCACCTCCTACTTCCGCAGGTACACCAAGGAGATGATCGGCGTGACCATGGGCATCAACAACCTCCTCGAGATCTTCAACGAGAAGTACTACGAGAACCTCGAGGGCGGGATCCTGGAGTCCTTCGGCCGGCTCTTCCGCAACTCGGTGAAGCTCTACATCTACCCGATGCGCCAGGACGCCTACGAGGCGTACATCGCCCAGAACGAGTTCGGGCACGGCGTGTCGAACAACGCCTTTTCGTCGAACGTCCTGATCAATGCGAAGAACGTCAAGATCGTCGACCACCTCTCGAACCTCTACGCCCACCTGCTCGAGAACCACTACATCGACTGCATCGTCGGCTACGACTCCAACATCCTGAACGTCTTTTCGCGCGACGTGCTCCGCCGCATCAAGGAGAAGGACCCGAGCTGGGAGAAGATGGTCCCGACGCCCGTCGTCGACGCCATCAAGCGCCGGGGCCTCTTCGGCTACTCCGACAACCCGGTCCTCGACGGGGACAAGTAAGATGCGCTTCCACAAGTACCACGCCCTCGGGAACGACTACCTCGTCCTCGATCCGGCGGACTTCCCGGCCTGGAAGGCGCCCGACACGGGCCAAATCCGGGTCCTCTGCCACCGCAATTTCGGGATCGGCTCCGACGGCATCCTCTGGGGGCCCCTCCCCTCGGCGAAGGCCGACTTCGGCCTGCGCATCTTCAACCCGGACGGCTCCGAGGCCGAGAAGTCCGGCAACGGCCTCAGGATCTTTTCCCGCTACCTCTGGGACACCGGGCGCGCCACCCGGCCCTCGTTCACGATCGAGACCCCCGGCGGGACCGTCCAGTCGGTCGTGAAGGAGTCCGGCCGGCTGATCACGGTGGCCATGGGCTCGGTGAGTTTTGACAGCCGGAGGATCCCGGTGGAGGGGCCCGCCCGAGAGGTCGTCGGGGAGACGATCGAGGCCCAGGGGCGCCGTTTCACATTCTCGGCGGCCACGATCGGCAATCCGCACTGCGTCATACCCGTCGACGATCTCTCTCCGGAGCTTGCACGGCGCTACGGGCCCGACATCGAGACGAACCCCCTCTTCCCCAACCGGATCAACGTGCAGTTCCTGCGGGTCATCGACCGATCTGCGATCCAGATCGAGATCTGGGAGCGCGGGGCGGGCTACACCCTGGCCTCGGGGAGCAGTTCCAGCGCCGCGGCCGCGGTGGCTCACCGCCTGGGCCTGGTCGACCGCTCGGTCACGGTCTGGATGCCCGGCGGATCGATCGGCATCGAAATCGGGGACGGGTTCTCGATCCTGATGACGGGCACCGTCAACAGGGTGGCCGACGGCCAGCTCCATCCCGAACTCTTCGCCGTCAGGGTCTGAGACGGGCCGCCGGGGCCCGCCGTCCGCGGAATCTTTCGTCTGGCCCCCGAGGTCTAGGGCTTTACTGATACGCCGGGAACGCCACAGTCAGGCGTTCGACAGAATGCAGCCCCAAGAACCCAACCTAGCCCTGCCTTCATGGCTGCCATGGGCCACGATCGCCTGCCTGGCGGCGCTTCTCGCGTGCGCGAGCGAGCTCTGGATCGTCGAAAAGGCGCGCAACCGGCTTCTGCGCGAGGAGAACCTCCTGGCCGCCGCCGCGCTGAAGGGAGCCCAGAACCAGCTCGAGGCGGAGCGGATCCTGGACGGGCGCGAGCTGGGCGAGGCGAAGGCTTCGGCGTCGCGGGCGGGGGAGCTCAGGATTGCGCTGCTTTCGCCGCCGGAGGGGACCCGGCCCGAGGCGGGGTCGAAGGCCCCGCCCTGGGGGGTCGTGGTCTGGCGCGGCCGCCAGGCGCTCCTTGAGATTTCGGAGGCGACCGGCCCCGGGGGCTACCAGCTCTGGCTCGACGGAAGCGGCCCAGGCTATCCCGCCGATTGCGGCACCTATGGGGCGTCCTCCCTCGGCAGCGGGGGCGGCGTCCCGGTCGCGCTCGGCGCACCCGTGGCCCCCGGCTGCCGGTTCCTGCTCTTCGCGGTGAAGGCGGGCGGCACGGCCTCCCCAAGGGAAGCCCGCTCTGCGGGTTCAATCGTACTTGCCTCCCTCCCCTACACCGAGAGGATTTCAACCCGATGATCATCAAGCCCAAGGTTCGCGGATTCGTATGCGTGACGGCCCACCCGGCCGGATGCGCAGCCCATGTCGACGAATGGATAAGTTACGTGAAGTCAAAGGGTAAGATTCCGAACGGCCCGCGCAAGGTCCTGGTGATCGGGGCGTCCACGGGCTACGGGCTCGCCTCGCGGATCACGGCGGCCTTTGGCTCGGGGGCGGCGACCGTCGGCATCTTCTACGAGCGCCCCTCCGAGGAGGGCCGCCCCGCGACGCCGGGATGGTACAATTCGATCGGCTTCACACGCGCGGCCCGCGCCGCGGGCCTCTACGCGACGAACATCAACGGCGACGCCTTCTCCGACGCCATCAAGTCCCAGGCCCTGGAGACCATCAGGAAGGACCTGGGGCAGGTGGACCTCGTCATCTATTCGCTGGCCTCGCCCAGAAGGATCCATCCGAAGACGGCCGCCGTCCACAAGTCGGTGCTCAAGCCCGTCGGCTCCCCGTACACGAACAAAACGGTCGACACCGACAAGGGCATCGTCAGCACGGTGACGATTGAGCCCGCAAGCGAGCAGGAGATCGCCGACACGGTCGCCGTGATGGGCGGAGAGGACTGGGAGCTCTGGATGAACGCGCTCGCGCAGGCCAAGCTCCTCGCCCCGGGTGCGCAGGCGGTCGCCTATTCCTACATCGGGCCCGAGGTCACCTGGGCGATCTACAGGAACGGGACGATCGGGCTGGCCAAGAACGACCTCGAGAAGGCCGCAAGGAACATCGATTCGCTCCTGAAACGCAACGGCGGCGGACGCGCCTTCATCTCGGTCAACAAGGCCCTCGTGACCCAGGCCAGCTCGGCGATCCCCGTGGTTCCCCTGTACATCTCGATTCTCTACAAGGTGATGAAGGAGGCGGGCACCCACGAAGGCTGCATCGAGCAGATGCAGCGCCTGTTCTCCGGCCACCTTTACTCCGCAGGCGGACCCACCTTCGACGAATCCGGAAGGGTCCGGGTCGACGACCTGGAGATGCGCCCCGAGGTCCAGTCCGCCGTCGCCGGGATCTGGCCCGGCGTCACGACCGAGAACCTGGCCGCGACGACCGACATCGCCGGATACCGCGGCGAATTCCTGAAGCTGTTCGGCTTCGGGCTCGCGGGGATCGACTACGGCGCGGAGGTCGAGCCCCACGTGCCGATGCTCTGAGCCCCCGGGCTCAGCCTTCAAAGGCGCCGACGCTTAGCGACCGCCCGTTGTCCTTGGGCCCAAGGCCCAGGATGAACGGCCCCGCCGTCCTGGCCCACGCGTCGGCCTTCGGGTAGGACGAGGCGCCTTCCTGGAAGCAGGTCCGGAGCATGTCGGTATCGATCACGCCGGGATTGAGCGGGACGGCGGCCATCCCCGGGGGGAGCTCCTGCGCCAGCGCCTGGGTCAGCCCCTCGATCGCCCACTTGGTCGCGCAGTAGGGGGCGACGTCGGGCGCGACGCTCCTTCCCCAGCCGGAGCTCATGTTCACGATGACGCCCTTTCCCCGCTCGATCATCGCCGGGGCGAACGCCCGGATGACATTGACGACGCCGAGAATATTGACGGAGACCACCCTCCCCATCTCCTCCGGCGGAACCTTCCAGAGGGGCGCCGGAGCGTTTATCAGGCCCGCATTGTTGATCAGGATGTCGGGCGCCCCCAGGGCGCCGAGGACCCGCTCGGACCAGAGGGAGACCTTCACGGGGAGGGTCACGTCGACCGCGTCGAAGCTGTTCGGCTCGGGATGGGTGAACCTGAAATCGAAGATGGCCGGCCCGCTCCTCCCGCATCCCGCCACGGTGTGCCCGTTGGCGATGTACCATTCGGCCAGGGCCCGGCCCAGGCCGCGGGTGACGCCGGTGATGACGATGTTCACGGTCCTAGCGTGCCTGCAGGCTGAATTTGTTCAGGCCCGCGGTCCGGCACGCGTCCATGACGAACGCGAGCTTCTTCAGCTGGGTGGTCTCGTCCGCCTTGATGAGGACCGGGATGTCGCGGTTGGCGTCGCTCACCTGCTTCAGGAGCGAGACCAGCTGCGCGTCGGAGACCACGCGCCCGTTGAACGACACGATCCCGTCCTTGTCGATGCCGATCGTGACCGTGCCCTTGTACTCGCTCTTGCCGGCCGTCGCGATCTTCGGGAGCGTGATGTTGAGCATGGTCGCCGACCGGAACTGCATCGTCACGAACGCGAAGAAGATCAGCATGACGAGCACGTCGATCAGCGGCACGAGGTTGAGCTCGGGCCGCTTGTGTCTTTTCTGGCGGAATCCGCTCATCCGCGGCCGCGATTGATGATACGCTCGAGGAGCACGTCCATCTGGGCCGCGTAATTGTCGATCCGCCGCTGGAGGTAGCCGCTCCCGACGAGGGACGGGATCGCGATCGCCAGCCCGATGACCGTCGCGGACAGCGCGAGCGCGACGCCCTTCGTGAACACGACGGGATCGGGAAGGCCCGTGTCGGGGGATATCTCCGAGAAGACCTGGAGCAGGCCCGTGACCGTTCCCGAGAGGCCGATCAGCGGCGCCGCCGCGTAGATCACGTCGAGGTACGGAACGCCGCGCTCCATCCGGTTGACCTCGAGGCGCGCAAACGCCTTCAGCGAGTCCGGGTCGTTGTGGTGGACCTCCGCGAATTCGACGATGCGGGAGAGGACCGTGTGGCGGCCTCCGACCAGAGGCCTTCCGTTCATCACCGCGTCAACCAGGTCCGGGGGCATGACCGCGGCCGTGCGCAGCGCATAGATCCGCTCGAAGATGATGAACACGGCCAACGCCGAGCAGACTCCAAGAGGATAGATAAGGAGGCCCGCCCCCTTGAAGACTTCGATCATTCCAAATGTCATGTGATAGTGTGCCAGTAAGACGCTCCCGATAAGAAAAAGGTCCCGGAAATTAAGGACGATCGGGGTCGCCGCCAAGCTGATTGATGGGCTGAAGCGAGCGCTCGGGGGGGCTTTGGGGTAGTACCCGGCCCGATCCAATCCCAACAGGCTGTCCCGGAACGGATTAAAGCGACATATACGGCAGGCTCCCAGCGACCTTCCCCGCATCGGCCGCGCCCTCAATGAGTTCGCCGATCGGATCCCACCGCCCGTGCACGAGCGCATCCCTCACGCTTTCGCGGATCGAGACCTGCGCCGTCTGGGCGCCGAAGGAAACCCGCCGGGCAACCAGGTCGATCACGACCTCGGTGGCCGGGTCGGCCTCCACCGCCGCGGCGATCCTCGCGATGTCCTCCCTGCCCGCGGTCACGCAGGGCATTCCGAGCGTCGTCGAATTCCCGAGGAAGATCTCCGCAAAGCCCTCGGCGATGACGGCGCGGAAGCCGTGCTTCTGGAGCGCCTGGGGCGCGTGCTCGCGCGACGACCCGCAGCCAAAGTTCATCCCCGAGAGCAGGAGGCGGGCGCCCTTGTGCCGGGCCTCGTTGAGCGGTTGCGGCTTGTCCGATCCGTCGGCGTTCTTGCGTACGTCGTAGAAGAGGAACTCGCCGAGCCCGTCAAAGGTGACGCATTTCATGAAGCGGGCGGGGATGATCCGGTCCGTGTCGATGTCGTTTCCGGGAACGAACACGGCCCGGCCGGAAACGCGGGTGATTTTTTCGAGTGCCATGGGAAGGGAGGGGTTGAAGGGTCAGTTGGAGCTCACGGCGAACACCTCGCGCGCGTCGGCGACCGAGCCGGTCACGGCCGCCGCGGCCACCATGAGGGGGCTCATGAGGAGCGTGCGCCCCGTGGGGCTGCCCTGGCGGCCCTTGAAGTTTCGGTTGGACGAGCTCGCGCAGACCTGGTCGCCGACCAGCTTGTCCGGGTTCATGGCCAGGCACATCGAGCAGCCGGCGTTGCGCCACTCGAAGCCCGCCTCCCGGAAGATCTTGTCGATCCCGAGCTCGGCGCAGATGAGCCCCACGCCCTGCGACCCCGGCACGGCGATCGCCTTGACGCCCGGCGCGACCCGCCGGCCCTTGATGAAGCGCGCGACCTCCTGGAAGTCGCTCAGGCGGCCGTTCGTGCACGAGCCGAGGAACGCGACGTCGATCTTGGTGCCCTTGATCGGGGCGCCGGGCTTGAGCTTCATGTAGGCGAGCGCCTCGACGATCGAGCTTCGCTCGTCTTCCGTCGCCGCCCTGGCCGGGTCCGGAACGGCGCCCGTGATCGGCACGCCCTGCCCCGGGTTGATGCCCCAGGTGACCGTCGGGGCGATGTCGGCGGCGTCCATCTTCACGACGTCGTCGTACGCGCAGCCCGGGTCGCTCGCCACCAGGCGCCAGCGCGCGACGGCGGCTTCCCACGCTTCGCCCTTCGGCGAATAGGGCCTGCCCTTCAGGTAGGCGAAGGTCGTCTCGTCCGGATTCACGTAGCCGGCCCGGGCGCCCCCCTCGATCGACATGTTGCAGACCGTCATCCGCTCCTCCATCGAGAAGCGGTCGAAGACCTCGCCCGCATATTCGTAGGCGTATCCGGTCCCGCCGTTGACGCCGAGCGTGCAGATGATGTGGAGGATGACGTCCTTCGCGTAGACGCCGGGGCGCAGCCTGCCGTTCACCTCGACGCGGCGGACCTTGAGGCGCCCGAGCGCCATCGTCTGGGTCGCAAGGACGTCGCGGATCTGGGTCGTGCCGATGCCGAAGGCGATGGCCCCGAACGCCCCGTGGGTGCTCGTGTGCGAATCGCCGCAGGCGATCGTCGTGCCGGGCTGGGTGATCCCCTGCTCGGGACCGACGATGTGCACGATGCCCTGCTTGCCGGTCGAGCGGTCGAAGAACGTGATCCCGAACTCGCGGCAGCTCCTGCGCAGCTCCTTGATCATGGCGTCGGCAAGCGGGTCGGCATACGGCTCGCTCACCTGGTCGGTGGGCACGATGTGGTCGACGGTCGCGAACGTGCGGTGGGGCATCGCCACCTTGAGCCCCAGGTCCCGCATCATGCCGAAGGCCTGGGGGCTCGTGACCTCGTGGATCAGGTGGGTGCCCACCAGCAGCTGGGTCTGGCCGTTGGCCAGCGTTCGCACGGAGTGGGCGTCCCATACCTTGTCGAAAAGGGTCTTTGCCATGCCTTCTTATAGCACGGGGTTGCGTTGTAGGGGAAATACTTGTTTGGCTACCAGCGATGCCTAGAGAGTATCAATTCCCGTTCGAGCTTCGCCACCTGGTCTACTTCCGCGAGGTGGCCCGGAGGCTCCATTTCCGAAAGGCCGCCGAGGCGCTCGCGGTCGCCCAGCCCGCCCTCAGCCGGCAGATCGCCCAGCTCGAGTCGGCGCTCGGGGTGCGCCTCCTGAACCGCTCAAGCCGCCGGGTCGAGCTGACGCCGGCGGGCGCGGCGTTTGTCGAGAGGATCGAGCCCCTCCTGGCCGGCCTCCAGCGCGTGCCGGCGGACATGAAGGCCGTCGCCGAGGGCCGGGTCGGGCGCCTGCGGGTCGCCTTTACGGGCCTCGCCATGGCCACCGTCCTCCCCGACATCCTGCGGGGCTTCCACCGGAAGTTTCCGGAAATTCGCCTCGAACTAAACGAGTCCCCGACCGCTCTCCAGCTGGCGGCCCTCCAGGCGGGCGAGATCGACTGCGGGTTCTTCCACCCGGACGCCCCCGCCCCCGGGATCGAGACGATCCTTCTCCTGCGGGAGCTGAACGGCGTCCTCCTTCCCGCGGACCACCCCCTGCGCTCCAAGAAGGAGCTCAGGCTTAGGGACCTCGCCGACACGCCGTTCGTGCTCTTTCCGCGGGCGAACAACCCGGGATTCTACGACCGCGTCCTTGCCGCCTTCGCCTCGAGCGGCGTCGCTCCCCGGATCGCGGAGGAGGTCTGGCCCCGCTCGAACGGCGTGGGCCTCGTGCGCGCCGGGGTCGGAGCGACGTTCGCCTCGCCCTCCGAGGCGCGCCGCCTCCCCGACAAGGTGATCTTCCGCAGGCTGGTCGGGCCCGCGCCCGAAAGCCGGCTGGTCGTGGGATGGCGGAGCGCGCCCCCGCCGCTCCCCGCCCTGGCCACCCTCCTGCAGGCGGCGGCCCGCCACGCCGCGGGCTAGGATGCGGCCTCGAGCCGCCTTTCGATCCGGAACGACCGGATCGCGAGGCCGAGCGCCGCGACCATCAGCACCGAGGCCTCGAAAAAGGCGATCCCCGGGAGGTGCCAGGGGGCGCCGTCTGCGATGCACTTGCCGAAGCTCCAGGCGCCGAAGACCGGCGCAAATATCCCGGCCAGGCTCGTGAGCCCCGAGAGGGAGCCCTGCACCGCCCCCTGCTCGTTCGGCGGCACATGCTTGGTGATCAGCGCCTGCGCGGCAGGCCCCGTGATCCCGCCGAAGGCCCCGACGACGACCAGGCCGTAGATCATCCATCCCTGGCCCGCGCACCCGTACGCCGCCATGATCGCCGCCGAGATGACCAGGCCGACGACCAGGCCCTTCCTCTCGCCGGTGAAGCCGATGATCCTCCTGACGAGCCCGCCCTGGACGACGACCGCCATCACGCCGATGAAGGTGAGGGACAGGCCCACCTGCATCGTCGTCCAGTGGTACCGGTAGCCCGTATAGAGGACCCAGATGCTCTGGAGCATCGTGTTTCCGAACATGAAGATGAAGTACATCCAGGCCAGGTCCACGACGCCGCGGAAGCGGCGCAATGCGAGGAGCGAGCCCACCGGGTTCGCCCGGTTCCACGAGAAGGGCCTCCGGTTCTCGGGCGGGAGCGACTCCGGCAGCACGAAGGCCCCGTAGAGCCAGTTTGCGGCCACGCAACCGGCGGCCACAAAGAACGGCAGGCGCAGGTTGTACTTTCCGAGGATCCCCCCGACGGCCGGCCCGATGACGAAGCCGAGGCCGAAGGCGGCCCCCACGAGCCCGTAGCCCTGGGCCCGCTTCTCGGGGGTCGTCACGTCGGCGATGTAGGCATTGCACGTGGCAAGGGCGCCGGCCGTGACCCCCGAAATCATGCGCCCGACGAACATCCAGCCGATGTTCGGCGCCAGGCCCATGATGACGTAGTCGACCGCCGTTCCGGCCAGGGCGATCAGGATGACCCTGCGCCGGCCGAAGCGGTCCGAAAGGGAGCCGAGGATCGGGGACGCGATGAACTGCATCGCCGCAAAGACGCCCACCAGGAGGCCGTAGGAGTCGGAACCCTCCGCGACGTTGCCGCCCTCAAACTGGGTCACCAGGCCCGGCAGGACGGGGATGATGATCCCGAAGCCCAGCACCAACAGGACGAGCGTCACGAAGATGAAGCCCAGGGCGGGCTTGCGCGGCGGGTTGGCGACCATGCCCCGATCCTTCAGGCCCTCGGGGCAATTGGAAAGCCAAAGAAGGCGAATCAGTCCTGAAGTCGGTAAAGAAGCTTGTCCACGTCCATCGAAAACTGCGTGCCGGGCTGGACCTCGAGCGCCTCGCGGGCCCGCTGCACCGCCTCCCGCGCCTGCGCCTTCATGTTCAGGCCCACCAGGTGCTCGGCGAACGCGGTGACGATCTGGTCGAAGAACATCGTGCCCGCCCCGTGCCCGTACTGCGCCAGGATGGCGTTATAGGTCGCGATCTGCTCCTGGACGGGCTGGGTCGCCAGGCTCCTGAAGAGGATCGCCGTGGCCTGGCGGATCGCCAGGTCGGCCCGGTCCCCCTTCAGGCGGTCCGCGAGGCCGCGCTCCTCGAAGTCCGCTAGGCTCGTCTCGCCCCGGGCGCGCAGGCTCTGGCAGATCCGGTTCACGTAGCCGACGACGAGGTCCGGATAGCGCGGCGAGAAGGCCAGCGCCGCCTCCCGGAGGACCGCCTCCTGTTTCGGGGCGTCGAGGCCGCGCGCGGCGTTCGCCGCAATGAGCGTCTCCCAGGCGTCCAGGTTGCGCCGCTCGTAGTTCACGGCCTTCCTCGCGGCCAGCGCCGCCGCCCCGACGTCGCCCGCCATCAGGAAGTCGACCGCGAATTCCTCCTGCACCCGCGACTGGGCGAAGGACGGCAGCGCCCGGAACTGCTCGGAAAGGAACTGGAGCTCATGGTCCGAGATCGGCTCCCAGGTCTGCGGGTCGAGCGCATTGCCGGTCAGGAGGCGCTCCTCGGCGTAGCGCGCGGCGTCGAGGTGCCACTTGCGCCCCGGGCCCAGGTATCCGAACCAGGCGTGGCGCCCGTCCTGGCCCGAGCCCGTGAACAGGAGGGTCGGGATCCCGCGCGCCTTGCCGACCTCGGTCGCGAAATAGGCCTGGTCGACGCAGATCCCGCCCTGCGCCTTGATCGACTGGAGCGTGTAGGGAATCCCGGACCACGTCATCAGGGACTGGCTCGCAGCCCGGTCCTTTCGGTAGTTGATCATGAAATAGACGCCCTCGAACTGGTCCATCGTGAAGGGAACGTTCGCCTGGCTCCAGGCGAGCTCCGCGGCGGAAGCAGCCGTATCGACGACGAATTTGAGCTCCTCGACCCGGAGCCTCCCCAGCTTTTCGTAGGTGCGCCCCTCCATGTCGTCCTTTGTCAGCCGCTCAAACGCGTCCTCGGGCTTCGGCAGCCGCCTCGGCAGCGAGTTCAGCGTCACCTGCTGGTGCGGCCAGTACGGGGGCGGCGGAACGTCGTAAACCAGCGCGATCGCGAGCGCGAGCGACGGGTACCGCTCGAACGCATCGGCGTTCCTGCTGTGGAGGCGCTCGAGGATCGCAAAGACGTTGGGAAGGTCGTCCACGGGCTTAAGGTTCGAAAAAAACTCCTCCGAGAATGCCTCGTTCGAGAGGAGCCAGCCCTGGAACTGCGGCGTGAGGAGGCGTCCCATCGGCTCGTCCGAGGGATGGTACTCGCCCGCCACCCCCTCATAGTTGAGGTGCCTCGCGGTGATCGCGTCGATCCACCGGTTGATGAACACGTTTTCGGGCTCCGAGAAGAGCGCGGCCCAGCGGTAGGCGTGGAACCAGGACTCGGCCGCCACGAACCGGTCCTCCTCATAGGCGCGCACCGCCGCCCTGCGGATCGGCGCGACGGCCGTGTTCCACCCCGACTCGGCCGCATAGTCCTGGATCGCCTGAAGCCGGGACGGCGTCGGCGGGTCGACCACCTCCGATTCCGGGATCGTGAACGGGGCCTGCGTGGAATCCGCCGAAGCCCTCCCCGCAGAGAGGGCGAGGGAGGCCGCGAAAAGCGCGCGAAGCAGCTTTCGGCAGGGGGGGCGCATCACGCCCCGCAATAAAACCGCCGGGGGGCGGCTCGGCGACTGAAAACCCCGCTCCCCTTCTGAGGGGGGGCGGGGTTTTGCTCGGCGGCGGTTGGCCGTCTTTTTTTCAGGGCGCGACGCCCGTCGTGGCGGGCGGCGTCTTCTGCTTGAAATTGAGCGTCTCGCCGTCCCGGATGACCAGCACGGACTCGCCCTCCTTGATCTCCCCGCGCAGGATCGCCTCGGCAAGCGGGTCCTCAAGGTAGTGCTCGACCGCCCGCCTGAGCGGACGCGCGCCGTACTTCTCGTCGTAGCCCTTCTCGATCAGCAGCTCCTTCGCCTCGGCGCTGAACTCGAGCGAGATCTTCCGGTCGACGAGCCGCGCGGCAAACTTGCCGATCTCGAGGTCGACGATCGCCGTCAGGTCGGCCTTGTCGAGCGGCCTGAAGAAGACGATGTCGGAGATCCGGTTCAGGAATTCCGGCTTGAACACGCGCTTGGCCTCCTCGAGCACCTTCTCGCGCATCTTCTCCGCGTCGTTGAAGCTCGACGCCGCCGCGGCGAAGCCCATCGAGGTCTGGCGCTGCAGGAGCTGCGCGCCGACGTTCGAGGTCATGATGATGATCGTGTTCCGGAAGTCCACGGTGCGGCCGAGCGAATCGGTCAGCCGGCCGTCCTCGAGGATCTGCAGGAGGATCTGGAGCACGTCCGGATGGGCCTTCTCGACCTCGTCGAAAAGGATGACGGCGTAGGGCTTGCGGCGGACGGACTCGGTCAGCTGGCCGCCCTCCTCGTAGCCCACGTAGCCCGGAGGCGAGCCGATCAGCCTCGAGACCGAGAACTTCTCCATGTACTCGCTCATGTCGACCTGGACGAGCGCGTCCTGCTTGCCGAACATCTGCACGGCGAGCTGCTTCGCCGTCTCGGTCTTGCCGACGCCGGTCGGGCCGACGAAAAGGAACGAGCCGATCGGCCTGCGCGGGTCCTTCAGGTCCGCCCTCGAGCGCCGCAGCGCCCTGGCGATGGACCCCGCCGCGACCCCCTGGCCTATCACGGACTTCTGGATCTCCGCCTCAAGGTTCAGGAGCTTCTCGCTCTCCTTCTTCTCCATGCGCGAAAGCGGGATGCCCGTCCAGTCGGCCACCACCTGGATCATGAGCTCCTCGTCGATCGTGACGCGCTTCTCCTCGCGGGCCTTCTTCCACTGCTCGGTGGCCTGCTCCTGCTTCGCCCGGAGCTGCTTCTCGCGGTCGCGGAACTTGGCGGCCTCCTCGAAGTGCTGCTCGCTGATCGCCTTCTCCTTCTGCGCGCAGACCTCCTCGATCTCCTTCGTCAGGCTCTCGATGTCCGGCGGCCTGCTCAGCGCCGTGATGCGCGCGCGCGAGCCGGACTCGTCCATGACGTCGATCGCCTTGTCGGGCAGGAAGCGCCCCGTGATGTATCGGTCCGAGAGCTTGGCGGCGGTCTCGAGGGCCAGGTCCGTGAAGATGACCTTGTGGTGGTCCTCGTACTTGCCGCGGATCCCCTTCAGGATCGTGATCGTGTCGTCGACCGACGGCGGCTCCACCTTCACCGACTGGAAGCGGCGGTCGAGGGCGCTGTCCTTCTCGATGTACTTGCGGTACTCGTTGAGGGTCGTCGCGCCCACGCACTGGAGCTCGCCGCGGGACAGGGCCGGCTTGAAGATGTTCGAGGCGTCCATGGCGCCCTCCGCGGCGCCCGCGCCGACGATGGTGTGGAGCTCGTCGATGAAGAGGATGACGTTTCGCGCGCGCTTGATCTCATCCATCACGGCCTTGATCCGCTCCTCGAACTGGCCGCGGTACTTCGTCCCCGCGACCATGAGGGCTAGGTCGAGCGTGATGACCTTCTTCTCGAAGAGGATCTCGGGCACGTTGCCCGCGGCGATCTCCTGGGCGAGGCCCTCGACGATCGCCGTCTTTCCGACCCCGGCCTCTCCGATCAGGACGGGGTTGTTCTTCGTGCGCCTGCAGAGGATCTGGATCACGCGCCGGATCTCGGACTTGCGGCCGACGACCGGATCCATCTCGCCCTTGCGGGCGAGTTCGGTGAGGTCGCGCCCAAACGCCTTCAGGGCGGGGGTCTTGACCTCCTTCTTCTCGTCGGACTGGGCGCCGGGGCGCTGGGGCGTGCCTGCGGCCGCCTCCTCGTTTCCGGCCTCGCCGGCCCCGGAGAACTGCGGATCGAGCTCGCGCAGGATCTCGTTGCGGGTGCGCTCGATGTCGACGTCAAGCGACTTGAGGACGCGCGCCGCCACCCCCTCGCCCTCGCGGAGGAGGCCAAGAAGGATGTGCTCGGTGCCGACGTAGGAATGATTGAGCGCCTTCGCCTCCTTGCCGGCGAGCGCGAGCACCTTCTTCACCCGCGGCGTGTAGGGGATGCTGCCCTGCGCCTTCGCCTCCTGGCCCGTTCCCACCTGCTTCTCGACGGCCGCGCGCACGGTCTCGAGGTCGAGCCCCATCTTCTGAAGCACGCTCACCGCAACGCCCTGGCCCAGCTTGATCAGCCCGAGCAGGATGTGCTCGGTCCCCACATAGTTGTGGTGGAAGCGGTCGGCTTCCTTGCGGGCCAGCGCCAGCACCTGCTGGGCGCGGGGCGTGAAGTTGTTCATGGGTTCCTGCGACATGGATTCGTGGTGAGGCGGGTCAGTTGTTTCCGTTCGATGACAAATTAAAATCCGGACGCGTGAAATTGGCAAACTCGGAACGAAGTCTCTCGGCGCGCAGGAGGTCGCGCTGGCCGGCGTCGAATTCGCCCTTCTGGGCGTACTGGAGGTGCCCGGGTTGCGCCTCGATGAAGAGGCGGTCCGTCACCGAGCGCTTCGTGTCGGGAAACACCCCGAGGTCCACGCCGAGCCTGATGAGGGACAGGAGGTTCATGGCCTCATTGGAGCTTAAGACGTGCCCATTCTGGAGGATGCCGAACGCGCGGCCTATCTTGTCGAAGAGCTTGCCGGAATCGGCCTCGAGGAGGCGGGCGCGGGCGTTGAGCTCGTGCTCGATGATCGACTGGAGAACCCCGGAGAGGCGCTTCAGGATCTCCTCCTCCGACTCGCCGAGCGTCGTCTGGTTCGAGATCTGGAAGATGCTGCCGCTCGCATCCGAACCCTCCCCGAAGAGGCCGCGGACGACCATCCCGAGCTGGTTCACGGCCCGCACCACCTTTTCCATCTGGTTGGCGATCACGAGGGCGGGAAGGTGCATCATCGCGGACGCGCGCATGCCGGTCCCCAGGTTGGTCGGGCACGCCGTCAGGTAGCCGAGGGACGGCGAAAACGCGAAGTCGAGGGAATCCTCGAGCTCGGAGTCCATCTCGTTGATCGAGGCCCACGCCTTCTTCAGCTGAAAACCGGCGCGAAGCATCTGGATCCTCAGGTGGTCCTCCTCGTTGATCATGACCGAGAAGGCCTGGTCCTTGCTGATGACGACGCCGCTGCCCTGCTTCGAGCCGCTCAATTCGCGGCTGATCAGGTGGCGCTCGACCAGGATTCGCTTCTCGAGGTCGCCGAGTTCGCCGACGCCGACCGAAAGGCCGCGCTTCATGACGCCGGTCGACGTGACCGCCTCCCTGCAGTCCTCAAGGATCTTCTCGCGCTGGGCCGGCTTGGCCCAGCCCGGGAAGGGCTGGCCCGAGAGGTTGCGCGCAAGGCGGATCCTCGTCATCAGGACGATGGCCGACTTGCTGCTCGAGGAGTCGGTCAACTCCGACGGCGTTTCGATAAGGGAGCCTATGGTCATCGGGTCAGCGCTGCTTTTGTCCGACGGCCTGCCTGACTTGGTTGATCTCATCCCTGCAGCGGGCGGCGTCCTCGTAGCGTTCGGCCTTGATCGCCTCGGAGAGGTCGACCTCGAGCCGGGTGAGCCGGTCGTAGAGGGACTTCCTCTGCAGGGCCTTCTGGGGAACCTTGCCCGAGTGGACGGTGCCCTTGTGCATGCCCTCAAGCATGGGATCGAGGATGCCCTTGAACGCCCCGTAGCACGCCGGGCAGCCGAACCGGCCCTGCTTCTTGAAGTCCATGGGCGTGAACCCGCACTGCTCGCAGCGGACGCCGCTCACCGGGGTGTCGGGGTTGAGCGAGGCCTTCAGGAGGAGGTCGGCCAGGGAAAACCCGCTCGGGTCGGTGACGCCCTTCTCCTGGGCGCACTCCTCGCATAAGTCCACCTTGTGCACCTTGTTATCCAAGATCTGGGTCAGGTGCACCGTGGCGGGCTTCGAGCAGATATCGCACTTTATCGGATTGGCCATGGTTTACGGGTTAGTTCTATGCACCAAATGTGCCATGACGTGCCCCATTGGGCAAGCCGCTCGCTCATTCCGGTTCATGGGTAACTTTACGGCACAGTTTGCGCCCTCTCAAGCGCCATTGAGGCGCACCCCCGAATCGGACCGGACGCTAGAGGCGCGTGCCCTCGACGAGGACCCGCCTCCTGAAATCGGCTAAGACCTTGCGGGTGATGGGCCCGGGCGCCCCGGTTCCGATCGTTCGCCCGTCCAGTTTGACGACCGGGATCACCTCGGCGCCCGACCCCGTCAGGAAACATTCTTCCGCGCACCACAGGTCGTAGCGCGTCAGGTCGGCCTCGCGGAACGGGATTCCCAGGTCGCGGGCGCTGTCGATGATGGTGCTCCGGGTGATGCCCCGGAGCGCGCCCTGCGTCGCGGCCGGCGTCAGGATTTCTCCCTTGTGGACGGCGAAGACGTTGTCGGCCGTCGCCTCGGCGACATAGCCCTGGTCGTTCAGCATGATCCCCTCGAGGGCGCCGGCCTGCCTCGCCTCGATCTTGGCGAGGATGTTGTTCAGGTAATTGAGCGACTTGACCGTGGCCGGGAAGGCCCCGGGGCCCACCCGGCGGGTCGGGACCGTGACGATGGCAAGGCCCTTCTCGTAGTGCTCGGCCGGATAGAGGGAGATCTTGCTGGCGATCACAAAATAGCAGGGCTTGGCGCAAAGCCAGGGGGCCAGGCCTAGGTCTCCCGGGCCGCGGGTGGCGACGAGCCGGATGTAGCCGTCCGTGAGGCCGTTCACCCGGCAGGTCTCGCAGACGGCCTCGCTCCACTGGGCCCGTGTCAGGGGAAGATCCAGCAGAATGCCCTTCGCCGAGTTCTCAAAGCGCTCGAGGTGCTCGTCGAGGCGGAACACGTTGCCGCCGTAGAGCCGGATGCCCTCGAAAATCCCGTCCCCATAGAGCAGTCCATGGTCAAAAACCGACACCTTGGCGTCGGCCTCGTCCACAAACTTGCCGTCCAGATAGATCTTCATGGTGCCCGATCCTATACATGGCGTCATAAGTCAGCAGCAAGATTCTGCGAAGGGGATCGTATTTTTGCCTGATACGGTTCATACGAACGCCGTTCATATGAACGGTATCGGTGGCACAAGAAAGGGCCAGCCGGCACCGGGCATGACGCGAACGATCAAACTGCGGTACGAGGGGAACAGCGGCTTCGCCGA
>Ga0181529_10000283_pt1 | contig 74625 bp, 56 predicted proteins | sample PEATcosm2014_Bin_36_FD_119763 | JGI IMG/M metagenome (GOLD analysis project Ga0181529, IMG submission 119763) | Peatland microbial communities from MTU Mesocosm Facility, Houghton, MI, USA - PEATcosm2014_Bin10_30_metaG | ecosystem: Environmental > Terrestrial > Soil > Wetlands > Peat | place...
CAACCCTATCGGCGACGCCATGCGCGGCACTTATATAAGATGGGCCGCTATGATTCTGATCATCGGGTTTCTCCCCATGTTCCACATCGACAATTTCGCCCACATCGGCGGACTGGCCGGTGGATTCTGTACCGCCTACGCCGCCGGCGAGCCCGGCCGCTTCGGTTCCCCAACCGAGCGCCTGTGGCGGGTCTGCAGTTTTCTATCGATTTTGATCACAGTCGTCTGCTTTCTAAAGATGTACTTGTCTTTGAGTCAGAGTATGCAACAATAAGGGCAATATGAAGTTCCGTACCATCGTCCTCGCACTCGCCCTGAGTTCCACCCTGCTCCCCTTCGCTCAGGCCAAGAAGAAGGTCGTGGTGACCAACAACAAAGCCGCGGCGGCCGCGCGCAAGAACGCCAAAAACCAGGCGAAGAATCGCGCCAAGACCATCCGCAAGGTCACCAAGAGCAAGAAAGTGGTCCAGCGCAAGGCCGTCAAGCACTAAACCCCCGGCACCCGGCAGGCAATAATAGGCTATGCCGCGCGCCGTACCCCGAATCCTCCTGATCCCGTTTCTCTCGCTGGTTTCCGCCCAGGCGGCCGGCGATTCCTCCCGCGCTCCCGTTCTGGTGGAGCTGTTCACGTCCGAAGGCTGCTCCAGTTGCCCGCCGGCCGACCGTCTGCTGGAACAACTGGACTCCCGCGCGATCGTCCTCAGCGAGCACGTGGATTATTGGGACCACCTCGGCTGGCGCGATCCCTTTTCCTCGGCGGCCTTCTCGCTGCGGCAGGAAAGCTACGGACGCCAGTTTCGTCTGGACAGCGTCTACACGCCCGAGATGGTGGTGGACGGAGCCGTGGAATTCACCGGCGCCGACGCCGTGCGCGCCAACGCGGAAATCGCCAAAGCCGCGCGCCGCAAAAAGGCCACCGTACGGATCGCGCGCACCGGCGCCGGACTCGAGATCGCGGTCGACGACGCGCCCCGCTCCGCCGACGTGTACCTGGCGCTGGCCGACGACAGCGGCACGTCGCAGGTGGCCGCCGGCGAGAATCGCGGACGCAATTTGCGCTACGTGGCCATCGTCCGCGGCATCCGCAAGATTGGCTCGGTGCGGCGGGGCGTGGAATTCCACAAGGTAATGGAGCTGCCCACCGGATCGGGCGCGCAGCGCATCGTAGTCTTCCTACAGGAAGACGGCACCGGAGAAATATCCGGCACCGCCCTGCTCGGTCCACTGTAGACCTTACCCTCGTCGCCCGCGAAGACTCGCGAGGGCGGCGCTGTTTGGAACCGCGACCGCAGGGAGCGGCCCGACGAAGGGGTACGGTCTCATGTGTTGGAACAAAAGAAGAATAGAGGGTTCCTATCGGTCGCTCGCGCCGCTCCCCGCGGTCGCGGTTCCAAACCGCCCCGACACCGATCTTGGCTGCTGTTCTGTTGGGCAGGTTGCCAATGGATTAACAACTTGCCCAACACAAAGCACACGGACCGCGCCCCGGCGCTGATAGCTGACGGCTGAAGGCTGGTGGCTCTACTGCAACGGCGCCGCTTTCGCGCTCCCGAAGTACAGACCGTTGAACAGCAGCTTATACGTGCCGTGCGGCTGATCGCGGAAATTCACTTCCGGACCCAGCAGCACCACTTTGCCTTCGCCCACCGTCGCTTCGGCCACGGCGGTTCCGCCGTCCAGATATTGCTGGCCCCAGGCCCAGCCGCTGTCCAGCAACTGCGTGCCGCTGAACCAGCCCACCGGCGCGGTGTGTTGCAGTTCTACCGTCGGCCCCAGCTTGAAGACCGGGCTGTTGTCGTAAAACACGTCCACCGTCTTACCCATGCCGTACGCCAGCGGATTGTTGTTGTCGACATTCATGCGCAGCAGCGACCCCGGAATGTAGAACTTCTCGGCCGGCAGATTGCGCTCGCGGCCGTCCGGTCCCATCTCTTGCAGGTAATTCTTCACCGGTAACCCGAGCATCTGCGCCACCCCCGTGGAACTGCCGATGGTCACGATAGAACCGCCCGATTCCACGAATTTCTTGAGCTGCGGCAGGGTATTCTGCTCGGTCACGCTGCCCAACATGGCGCGATACTCCTCGGCCACTTCGCCGCGCCCCCCGCGTCCGCCGCCGCCCCCACCACCGCCGCGTCCCCCGAACCCGCCGGGAGCGCGGATGGCGCCGGCCGGGAACACCAGCACGTCGAACTTGCTCTTCAGGTCGCCGGCATCGAGCGTCGTGGGATAGACCACCTGGAAAGGCATCTCATATTGCTCGAACAGCCACTTGGTCCAGCCCGACGTCATGGAGCCGCCGTAGGAATCGTAGAGTCCGATGCGAATGGGTTTGAGCTTCAGCGCATCGCCCGACGGTTTCGTCGCCATGGCCTTCACCGGCACGCCCAGTTCTTTCGCGCTGCGATCGAGCACCGCCTTCGCCTGCGCCGATGCCGGCACCCAGATGGCGCCCGTACCGATGCCCGGCTGTTCCGATCTCAGCCAGTAGACATCGCAATTGGCCTTCAGCAGCCGGTTGGTCACGATGAAGGAATTGTTGATCTCGTGGCTGATCAGGTAGCCCGCCGGACTGGCCGGTCCGCTCACCGCGGCCGGCGGCGGCGGCAACAGGCCGTTGATCCTGGGGAACGACGCGGCCGGGGTATCGAAGCCGTCCAGCACGCGGTCGTACTGCACACCCATCTGCATGGCGAGCGTCCAGCCGGTGATGTCGTAAGGCCGGTTGGGCGGGCCGCCGGGATACGCGAAATCGTTGGGATGATCCTGCGGCTCGAACATGTCCATCACGTGCGGCCGGAATGCTTGCGCGGTCTTCACCACGTAGCTTCCCGCCGGATAATTCTTGCCGTTCACCGTGAATGCCGCCGACGCTTTCATCACCGTAATGCCGGTCTTGATCAGCGCGTTGACGAATTCCGTGGCGTTGGCGAAATCGGCTTGGTCCGAGGCAATAATGTAGCCGCGAGGATCGCGCATCTTGGGATCGTGCAGCACCGAGGTATACAGCTCCATGGGGATGCCGCGGCCGCCGCGACCTCCGCCGCCTCCCCCGAATCCGGGCTGCGTGTCGCCGCCCGCCGGAACCGTATCGCCGCCCGCCGCCGCCCCAGCAGCGCCGCCGCCGCGTCCACCACGCCCGCCGCGTCCTCCTCCCGCTGCCGCCGCGGTAGTCTGCGTTCCCGCCGCGGCCGCCGCCGCTGCTTCCAGAGCGGCGATGCGCTTCGGCGTCACAGTCCAGTAATCCTTGCTTCCCTTTTCGATGGAGTTCTTGCCCATGCGATAGATGTTGTAGAGGAACGTCTCGCGATAGCGCGACGCCAGGTCGCAGATGGCGCGGTTATTGGTGATTTCGTATTCGATCGACTGGCGGTAGTGCCACGGGCCGGGCGTCACCGGCATGGGCCAATCGCCCTGCGGCAACTGCTTGCTGGCCACCACCGGGACATTCATGGGCGTCGGTTCGCCGATGATTTCCGTCAGAATGCCGATCATATTATGGAAGTAGGTGACCGTGCGCAAGCCGCCGTTCCACCAGGTGGAGTAGTTGGCGCCGCTGCGCATGGCGCTGCCGCCCTTGCCTTCCGCTACCAGCCGGCTGTGCATGGCGGTGCCCACCATTTCGATCCCCAGCGGCACCAGCGGGTCGAAATTGTAATTGAAGGGATCGCGGAACGGCGGCATGAAGATCACCGCGCCGGCCGGCCCCGTCTGGTGGTGGTTGTAGACGATCTGCGGGAACCAGTCCAGGAACAACTCGTGGTTGATGTTGGTCGACTCCTTCATGTTGGACATGTAGAAGTCGCGATTGTCGTCGTGTCCGATGTACTTGGCCCACAGCCGCGGCAAGCCGCCCATGCTGCGTTGCTCCTGCGGCTTCAACGGCGCGTCGGCCTTCTCGGCGCCGCGCATGTACCAGTTGGCCACCAGTTCCTGGCCGTCGGGATTGGCCTGCACACACAGAATGATGGTGTCGTGCAGGAACCGCAGGGTCTCCTCGTCGGTGCGGCTGGCCAGTTGATAGACCCACTCCATCAACTGCTGCGATCCCACCGTCTCGGACGCGTGCAAGCCGCCATCGATCCACACCACCGCCTTGCCTTCCTTGGCCAGGGCGTGCGCCTGCTCGTCGGTGAGGTCTTCGGCGTGCGCCAGGCGCGCCGAGATCTGCCGGTAGTGCTCCAGGTTCTTCATGTTTTCGGGCGAACTGAAGATGGCCATGTACTGGTTGCGGCCTTCTTCGGTCTTGCCGATGGAGACCAGCTTCATGCGGTCGCTTTCGGTGGCCAGCTTTTTCCAATAGGCTTCGAGCTGGGTGTAGTTGGCGACCTGGTAATCGTCTCCGATATTGAATCCGAGAGCGTCTTTGGGGGTGGTGACTTTGGGAGCGGGCTGGGCCTGCAGGAAGCAGACAGCCAGAACCGCCGCCAGGGCAAACTTCGGCACGTAGGGGAGTCGGGACATCATAGGTGAGAGTGTACTACAGCGGGAAGGGCCGTCGGCGACTCAAAACCAGCGACCCACCTCGATTCACGCCCCCCCTTACACCACCTTCGGCAATCGCTTCCGCCGTTCCACCCACTGCTCGCTGGTGAACAGTCTCGGACCCACCTGGATCATCCGCGGCAGCAGGCTGAACAACGCCGACGGCGTCCACGAATTGCCCTGACGCGTACGATACCCGCGCAGATTCAACTCGTCGGCGACGCGCGAGAGCGGGCAGTCTTCCACAATCATGTCGAGCGCGATGGTCACGATTTCCAGTTCGGCCGGGCTTTCCACCAGGCGGGCGCAATCGTCGGAGACGCGCAACCCATAGGGAATTTCCTCGACCCATTCGCGCGACTCGCTCGCCGGCGCATCGGGGTCGGCGGCGGCCGCTTCACGCTCCCATTCCAGGCCGACCAGCTTCCATCCGTCCTGAACTTTGCGGGCCAGGTACTCGAGCGACGGCAGTCCGCTCACGGTTTCCCGCGTCCGTTCCGTCTTGGGCATGCGGCTCTCCTTTGCCGCACCCACTAGCACGCCGCGTGCCTTTTCCGTTCCGGCGGAGCGCCGAGCGTGGCGCCCCTCCGACCGTCCGCTGATGGGAATTCACTGTCCGGCGCGGGACAGGTCGCGGTGGTATCATTTCAACTTCCGCCAGGAGAGCGGACCTACCGATGAAAGCTAGCATGACCGGACTCCTCCTGCTGGTTTTGGCAGGCGCCATGAACGGGAGCTTCACCCTGCCCATGAAATTCACCAGGAAGTGGGCCTGGGAAAATACCTGGCTGGCGTGGACTGTCTTCGCCCTGGGAATTTTCCCCATCGGACTCACGCTGCTCACCAACCCTTCGCTCAGCGACGTCTACGGCCAATCGGGGATGACGCCCGTGCTCATCGCAGCCGGTTGCGGCGCGGGTTGGGGCATCTCCCAGGTTTTCTTCGGACTGGCGGTGGATTCCGTGGGTATCGCGCTGGCGTTCTCCGTGATCCTGGGTATCTCTACCGTGGTCGGTTCGCTGATCCCCTTCTTCACCGATGCCAAGTACACCCCGTCCAGTTCTCAAGGGATGGCGATTCTGGGCGGCGTGGCGTTGGTGGTGGTCGGTGTCCTGATCTGCGCCAAAGCCGGCCGCGCCCGCGAAGCCGCTCTCGGCACCGGACCCAAGCAAGGAAAGGCGTCGGTGGGACGCGGCCTGCTGTTCTGTCTCTTCAGCGGCTTGGGATCGGCGCTGGTCGGACTCGGCCTGCAATATGGACAACCGGCCGCGCAGGCCGCTCAGGATCTGGGCGCCGACCCCATGTTCAAGAACATGGCCGCCTTCATGCCGCTGATGGTGGCCGGCGGAATTCCCAACGCCATCTACTGCATCTATTTAATGAAGAAGAACGGCACCGGCGCGCGTCTCAAAGCCCCCGGCACCGGCGGCTACTGGTTCCTGGCTGCGCTGATGGGCGTGGGCTGGTTCGGCAGCACGGTGATGTACGGCATCTCCGCCGACAAACTGGGGATCGTGGTGGCGTGGCCGGCATTCATGTCGCTGATCGTAATTTCGGCGATGATTGTCGGTGTCGCTACCGGCGAATGGAAAGGTAGCGGCACGCGTCCGCTGCGCATCATGTACGCGGGTTTGGCCACGCTGGTGGTGGCGATCGTAGTGCTGTCGCAGTTTAAATCGTAAGAATGCTTCGGGCCGCTCCCTCACGGTCGCGGTTCCAGAGCGCTTCGGGCCGCTCCCTCACGGTCGCGGTTCCAGAGCGCTTCGGGCCGCCCCCTTGTGGTAGCGGTTGCAGGGTTCTTGGAACCGCGAGCGTCAGCGAGCGGCCCTTCGGAGAGATGCAATGTCTGAACCTATGACGATCGGCGTGGACATCGGCGGCACCAAAGTGGCCGCCGGACTGGTGGACGCATCCGGCGAGATCACGCACAAATCGCGCGTCCCCATGATCACCCAGGATTCAGGCGAAGCCGCCTTCGCCTGTGTGAAAGCCGCCATCGACGGCATCTTCGACCAGGTGCCCGACTCCCGCGCCGCGGTGTCCGGCATCGGCATCTGCTCGCCCGGCCCACTCGACCCGTTCAAAGGGATCATCCTCAATCCGCCCAATCTTCCCTGTTGGCGCAACTTCCCGCTGGCGGCCGAAACCCAACGCGCCTTCGGGGTCCCGGCGCGCGTGGATAACGACGCCAATGCCGCCGGCCTCGCCGAGGCCATCTGGGGCGCCGGTATCGGCTATACCAACGTCTTCTTCACCATTGTCGGCACCGGGATCGGCACCGGCATCGTCTTCGACAAGAAGATCTACTATGGCCGCACCGGCAGCGCGGCGGAGGGCGGCCACGTCACCATCGACTATCAGGGTCCGCTGTGCGGCTGCGGCAAACCCGGCTGCATCGAGGCGTTCGCCTCCGGCCCCAACATCGCGCGGCGCGCGCAGGCCAGGCTGGTAGCCGGAGCCAAATCGCGGATCCTGTCGCTGGCCGGCAGCGTGGACGCGGTGCGCACCGAACACGTGGGCGAAGCCTTCGGCGAGGGCGACGCCCTGGCGCGGGACGTGCTCGCCGAGACGGCCCACTATCTCACCATCTGGCTGGGCAGCATCGTGGATCTGCTGGAGCCCGACGTCATGGTGATCGGCGGCGGCGTGGCGCAGTTGATGAGTTCCTTCTTCACCTCCATCAGCGCTAATCTGCCGGCGTGGTGCATCAACAAACGGGCGGGGGAAATCCCCCTGGTCCTGGCGCGCTACGGCAACGACGCCGGCATCGCCGGCGCGGCCGCATTATTGAAACAGTGATCTGGGAACCGTCGCTCGAATTCATCGAACGGACCAACGTCTGGCGGTTTCTGCGCCGCCTGGGATTCCACACCCGCGAGGAATTCCTGCGCTTCTCGCGCCGCGAGCCGGAGCGCTTCTGGGACGAGATGATGCGCGAAATGGACGTGGAGTGGTTCACTCCGTACCGCCAGGTGCTGGACGCCCGCCGCGGTCCGGAATGGGCCGAGTGGTTCCCGGGCGGCCAGTTGAACATCGCTCACAACTGCCTGGACCGCTGGGCGTCCACCGATCGCGTGGCCTGCCTGTGGGAGTCCGAAAATGGCGCCACGCGCGCCGTGACGTTTCGCGAGTTGCACGCCGAAGCCCGCCGCGTCTCGGCCGGTCTGTGCGCGTTGGGTCTCGAGACCGGAGACCGCGTAGCCCTGTGCCTGCCGATGGTTCCCGAGATCCTGTCTATCCTCTACGGCTGCTTCCAGGCCGGGCTGACGGTGGTCCCCATCTTCGCCGGCTTCGGGTCGGGCGCCATCGCCACGCGCCTTCACGACTCGGGCGCGCGCGTGTTGTTCACCACGGAATTCCTGGAGCGTCGCGGCAAGCCGCTTCCGCTGGCCGCCAGGATGCCCGGCGGCGTGGAGCATACCATCCTGGTGGGCGGCGATCCGTGGCGCGAATTCTTGAGCTCGTCCGCCGCGGAATTCGAAACCCAGCCCATGGATTCCGAAGCCCGAGCGCTCATCCTCTATACCTCGGGCACCACGGGAAAGCCGAAGGGCGCCGTGCACACGCATGCCGGAGTCCTGGCGCAGACCGGCAAAGAGATCTTCCTGGCCTTCGACCACCAGCCCGCCGACCGCTTCTTCTGGCTCTCCGACATCGGCTGGATGATGGGCCCGTGGACCATCATCGGCAACCACCTGTTCGGCGGCACGATCGTGATGTACGATGGCGCACCGGATTATCCCGGCCCGTCGCGCCTGTGGGACGTAGTGGACCGGCACCGCGTGACTACTTTCGGCATCTCGCCCACGGTGATCCGCATGCTCAGCAAGCAGCCGGGCGAACTGCCGCCCATGGACGCATTGCGGCTGCTGGGGTCGACCGGGGAGCCGTGGGACGAGCCGAGCTGGCTGTGGTTCTTCGAGCGTGTGGGACGCCGCCGCTGCCCCATCATCAACATTTCGGGCGGTACGGAAATCATCGGCTGCTTCCTGATGCCGCTGCCCATCCAGCCGTTGAAGCCCTGCTCGCTGGGTGACGCCGCTCCCGGCATGGCGACGGAAGTGGTGGATGAGACCGGACAGCCGGTGCGCGGACGCAAAGGCTACCTGGTGTGCACCGCGCCCGCTCCGTCCATGACGCGCGGCATCTGGAACGATCCGCGGCGCTACCTCGACACCTATTGGTCGCGCTTCCCCGGCATGTGGTATCACGGCGACTGGGCCAGCGTGGACGAAGACGGCCACTGGTTCCTGCATGGCCGCGCCGATGAATCGATGAACGTGGCCGGGCGCAAAGTGGGACCGGCCGAAGTGGAAGACGCCATCATGCAGCACGCCGGCGTGGCCGAAGCCGCCGTGATCGGCGTGCCCGATGAGTTGAAGGGCGAAGCGATTGTGGGATTCGCCGTCGCCAAGCCGGGCGCGCTCGTGGACGGCGCGGCCGTCTGCCGGACGGTGGTGGACGTGCTCGGTCCGACGTTCCGTCCGCGGGAAGTATTGGTGGTCGCGGAGTTGCCCAAGACGCAGAGCGGCAAAATCGTGCGCCGCCTGATGCGGCAAAGATACCTGGGAGAAGAATTGGGGGATCTGTCGACGGTGGCCAACCCGTGGGCGCTGGGGTGAGAAGCCATGATGGGTTCGGGTCGCGCCTTCACTGCATTGCAGTTGGTCCGGATCATTCGCGCCGGCAAAGATTCGCGCGAGTGGCGACGTCTTGGAACCGCGACCGCAGGGAGCGGCCCGAGGAAGAGTTGTAGTCTCGTGCGAAGGTACAATCGAAACCGAGTGTTTCTCATCTGCCGCCCGGACCGCTCCCTGCCGGCCGCGGTTCCAAAACGTCCGGACGGCGATCTTGACCAAATGCAAGTTGCCGCGCTCAATGTACACGATGCCACGACTGATTACTTAGTTGTGTTCCCTGTCTCACCGGATCTCCAGCGGCTTTTGTGCCGCCGGCACAAAATCAAGCCGAAATAAAGGAGTTAGGTGCCATTTCTTGTGCCCCGGCACAAATCCCTACGCAGTCGACACCATCTTCCCCCGCGGCCCCTCCACCAACCCGGCCCCCAGTGGGACCGGCGGAAGTGGAAGGCGCCGTCATGCACCCCGTCGGCGCGGGGAGAGAAGCATAACCCGCCCCGCATGGCAGTCCGGTTTTCGCCAACCGTTTGGCGCGACGGACGTATCTATTTACATGTGGTCCGATATTCGCTATGCCCTCAGGGTGCTTGGCCGCAACCCGGGGTTCGCCGCGATCGCGGTGTTGACTCTCGCCTTGGGAATCGGGGCGAATACCGCGATCTTTAGCGTTTTCAACACGGTACTGCTCCATCCGCTGCCCTACCCGGATCCCGGACGGCTGGTGGCGATTGAGGAAGTGGTGCCCAAATTCGCGCGCTTCGGTCCCAGTTTGCCGGTCACCGCGTGGCATTTCCGCGAATGGCGCAAACAGAGCCGCACCCTCCAACAGTTCGCCCTTCTGGGCGGGGCAGGATACACGCTCACGGGCGGGGGCGATCCGCTGCGGCTGTCGGGCAGCCGCGTTTCGGCCAGCCTGTTTCCCATGCTGGGCATCCAGGCGCAGTTGGGACGCACCTTCCGCGAGGACGAAGACCAGCCGGGCCACGACCACGTGGTCGACATCAGCGATAGCCTGTGGACCCGCCGTTTCCACCGCGATCCGGCGGTGGTGGGCAGCAAGATCCTGCTCAACGGCCAACCGTTCGAAGTGGTGGGCGTGCTGCCGGCCGGCGCCCGCGTTCCGTCGGAAGGCGACGTGACCGCCATGTTTCGCGACCGCGTGGGCGCCGATTTCTGGAAACCGTTCGCCATCGCGGACGACGACCTGGCCATCATGGCGGAATTCGACTACGGCTGCATTGCGCGCCTCAAACCCGGCATTTCGCGCGCGCAGGCCACTGCCGATCTGGACGCCATCGAGAACGGCATCGTCAAGGACCTGCCGGAGAAGCCGGAACTGCGCGTGCTCGTTTCCCGGCTGCAGGACGCCATGACCGGCGGCGCGCGGCAAAGCCTGACGCTGCTGCTGGGCGCCAGCGGGCTGGTGTTGCTGATGGTGGTGGTGAACCTGGCGAATCTGCTGCTGGCGCGGGCGTCGGCGCGGCGGCGCGAGTTGGCCATCCGCGCGGCCATCGGCGCCGGCATGGGCCGCATCGTGCGGCAATTGCTGACGGAGAGCCTGCTGCTGGCGGCCGCGGGCGGAGCGCTGGGCGCACTGCTGGCCAATTGGGCGCTGGCCGCGATCCTCAGGAAAGCTCTGCTCGACCTGCCGGGCATCCAGGACGTGCGGCTGGATTCCACGGCCCTGGCGTTCGCCGCCGCGGCAGCCCTGGCGAGCGGACTGCTGTTCGCCATTCTTCCGGCCTGGCGGATGGCCCGCACGGATCCGCAGAGCGCGCTGAAATCGGGTAGCCTGGCGATTACCGAAGGGCGGCAGGGCGGCGGCTTGCGGAGACTGCTGATTGCGGCCGAAGTGGGACTGTGCTCCCTGTGCCTGGTGGTGGGCGGGCTGCTGCTCAACAGCTTTGTCCGCCTGATCCACGTGGACAAAGGCTTCCAAAGCGACCGCGCGCTCACCCTCACTTTGAGCCTGCCCGACTCGCGCTATCCCGACCGCCAAAAGCGCGCGGCCTTCGTGGGCACGCTGCTGGACCAGATTGAAGCCGCGCCCTCGGTAGTGGCGGCGGGCGTGAGCAATCGAGGTCCGCTGTCCGGCGAGGGCAGCAATACGTCCCTGCACGTGGAGGGAACGGTGGGCGTTTCGGTGGAAGAGCCCACCGTGGATTATCGCGCCGTCACGCCCGACTTTTTCCGCGCCATGGGCATTCCGCTGCGCGCCGGAAGGCTGTTCGCCGCCTCCGATGGCGCCCGCAAGGTGGGACTGATTTCCGCTGGGACGGCGCGGCGCATCTGGCCGAATGCCGATCCGCTCGGCAAGCGGTTCAGCCTGGGCTCGACCGAGGGATGGATCGAAGTGGTCGGGGTGGTGGGCGACATCCGCACCAGCCTGCACAAGGATCCCAACTCGACGGTGTATCTTCCCTATTGGCAACTGGCGCGGCCGGACATCGCGGTGGTGGTGCGCACCGCGGCATCTCCGTTGGGCATAGCGGGAGCGGTGCGCGGCGCCATTCGCCGCCTCGATCCCGATTTGCCGGCGCCGCGTCTGCGCACGGTGGACGAAGTGGTTGACGCGCTGCTCGCCGAGCGGCGGTTCCAATTGACGCTGGTGCTGATTTTCGCCGTGTCCGCGCTGCTGCTGGCGGCCATCGGCGTCTACGGGGTAGTGTCGCACACGGTGGCGCGGCGGACCAACGAAATCGGCATTCGCATGGCGCTGGGCGCGTCGCGGGCGGATGTGCGGCGCATGGTGGCGTGGCAGGGGTTGGCGCCGGTGGCGGCGGGACTGGCCGCGGGATTGGCCGGCGCGCTGGCGGTGGCGCGGCTGCTCAGCGGATTCCTGTTCGATGTTCGCTCGAGCGATCCGGCCACTTACGCGGGGGTCGCTATAGTGCTGCTCGCCGCCGCCGCGGTGGCGTGCTACGTTCCGGCGCGGCGCGCTACGCGGGTGGATCCGCTAATCGCGCTGCGGTATGAGTAACGCGGTTTAGTACACGGTGTTGCAAATCCGGTCCCGCGTTCCGAGCCAACCGTTCCGTGGCCCCCTCCGCTGATCCACCTCCCATCGGCGCATCGATCACACTCAGCTCAGGCAAGCTCCGGGTCGCGATCGTCCACCGTGGCGCGCGTCAGTTCCACCAGTTCCAGAGCGGCGGTATCAGGAAGTTCCTCGTGCGTCAGACTTTCGCAAACGGCCAGCAGATCGATCAGGCGCGCCCGGCGGCGCCAATCGACGGGCAATTCGCCGCCAGCCCGCAGATAACCCTGCGAGACGTGCGGCTCCAGCAGCGGGCGTGCGGCGCGCTCGTAGCGCAGAAAGCTTCCGAGGTCGGCGAGCGGCGTACCGGACACGGCGAATTCCCAGTCCAGCACGGCGGCCACGCGCCATCCCGCGGAACCAGCGCGCACCACCAGATTCCGCCGGTTGAAATCGCCGTGCACCAGGTGCGATTCCCGGTCCAGTTTGGCAAACACGGGGGCATGGGTCCAGGCAAACAAGTGAATGCGCTGCCGTAATTCGTCGTCCATGCGACGCTGCAGATTGGCCGACGCCAGGCACAGATCGAGAAACCGCGGCATGGGATCGGCGCCTTCGAGCAGCGGCCCGGTCACCTCCGGTCCGGGCCCCAGCCACCCCGGCCGCGCGAAGCGGAACTGTCCGATGGCGGCCAGCACTTCTCCCACCGATGCGGCTGCCTGGGCGATAGCTTCCCGGTCGCCGCCGCGCCGCAGTTCGTGAAAGGTGATGCCCTCGACGAAGTTCGATATCGTGAAGGGCGGGATTTCGTCCAGCCCGCCGGGCGCCGCATGGATCACTTCCGGCACGGGAACGGCGCCCGCGATCCGGCGCATGAGGTCGATTTCCTTGCGGCAGAGCGACGCGTCGTGCTCGTAGACGCGCAGCATCAGCAGGCGATCGGTCGAATCGACGCGCAGTCGGAAATTGGCGTTGCGCAGGCCGCCGGTCAGCGGTTCGACAGCCAGCAGCCGCGCCTGGGGCAGCGCGCGGCTGACCATTCGCTCGAGGGCGGACCAGGGAAGATCCCGCCGCGGTTCCGCGCGGTGCCAGCGTGCGGCCTGAGGAGCGCCGTCGATCGTCTTAGGTTCCATGAGCATTCAACAGGAGCGGAGGATCGCCATGCTGGCCGCATTGAAGGCCCGGTGCGGCGCGGCCGTAAAGTAGTTCTTCACCTGGTCGCGATCGACGTGCGCCTTATTCTGGATGTCGTACCAGTCGCACCGGGCGCAGTGCGGGGCTGCCCGATCCCCGTCGGGCCGGGCAAACGCCCGCCGGGCGAGCTGGTATTTTTCGGAATTGAACAGGTCCGCGGCAGCCCGGGCATTGCCGAACACCACATCCGTGTCCGGACCGGGCGCGGCGCCGCAGGGCAGAATCCGGCCAGTGGCGTCCATCACCATATTCTTGTACAGATAGCGGCAGGTGTGGCGACCCGCTCCCGCGGGATCGCCGCTGCCAGTTGACTGTCCGCCCGGGCCCGCCGCTCGCGCGCGCCAGGACGCGTCGAACTCGCGCTCCAGGGGGCCCGCCGCCAGCTCCTCGGGAAACGGGTTCCGGTTGTCCACCATGCGCCGCTCGGCGACGCCATCGGCCGCGGAATGGAGGCGCACCGTCTGCTGCGCCCGCGTGGACGGACGTATCGACGGACCGCCCCAGCCGACATCGAACGGCGTGGTCAGCAGGAATTGATCGACCTCGAGCCGCGCGAAACAAACGGCAGTGTCCCCAGCCACGCGCGACCTTTGGTGAACCACCCGCCAAAAGGGCACACTCCCAATCTAATCTATTTCAAACTGGAGTGCAGGAGCCGTTTCATTGATTCGGCACGGCGTCCGGATCGGCCATGTCCTACGGCATAGTAGTGAATATCACCGCATTGGGTGAACCACTTGGACCAAGCCGCGCGGGCGTGAGACTCCAGTAGTCGATTGTGTCGGCGTCCGCGACGGTCCTCACGGCGCCATATTACGCCGGGATCCCGCGGCGCACCGGCAAGGGCGGCGCCGGCACGCGGCCGCATTTCAGATTCCAGTACGCCCACGAGCGCGGATCGAAGACGCCGGGCGGCGCTTGTTCGAGCACTTCTCGAAACTCGCCGGGTCCCACCAGACCTTCGAGCGCCTGCAAGTCCTCCACCGTTCCGTAGGTCATGACATGCGCCAGGAAATGGACCGGATCCGCCAGAGTTTCGGAGGGCGTCTTGAACCACACCACGCGCGCGGCCACTCGAAGCACTTCGGGTGTTGCGGGTAGCGGGTTCATGGCTGAATCCTATTGTCCGCTCGCGGCTGATAGGCCACGAGCAACGGCAGTTTCGTGGCATCGACGGCTTCCACGGCAGCGCTGAGCCGCTCTCTCACTTTGTCGGGAAGCGCCGGGACATCGTCAAAAAAGCTGAGCGCTTTGAGCGCGATGAGTGGATTAAAACTGCGTCCGTAGACGATTCCCCCGGCGGCCAGCGCCGTTGGCAGGCCGATGCCATGCCGCAGCAGCGCATCGATGTCCAGATAATCCTTCGCCTCGGCACGCTTTTGCACGACCGCCAGCTTGGCGCCGGCCAGATCCAGGAGGGACGCAATGTGCAGCGCCATCCCGTCCACCTGGTCACGCTCCGCCACTTGTCCCAGGCCGAGCGAACCGAAGAAGGACACCAGCACCGCGCCCTCCCGATCCACCCGGCACGTGAGCGTGTCAGGCGCGACTTGGATAGTCTCCGCCCCCTTGAGGTAAGGCAGCGTGGACGCAAGTTGCTCCGGGTCGAAAGGCGCATTCGTGAAGAAGTCGAAATCGACCGAGGTGCGGTGCCCCAGGCGCAGCGTCAAACCCGTGCCGCCATATAAAGTGAAACACTCCGGCGTCGCCCCCAGTTCCTTCCACAGCCTCAACTGCGGCGGGGGCAGCATGGATAGATTTGGAACCAGAACCGGCAAATCCGCTCCGCAGGCCTAACCATAGCCTACTTCGGGCTGAAAAGGCAAAGACGGCTTGTCCTGCTATCGGCCATCACAACCTTTACGCCAGAATCCCGCGAACCCCTTCGCCATAGACGCCGGCATACCGGTATCGAACCTCAACTGCCGGCCAGCGTCCGCGCAAAGTCGTCCGAATCCACGTTGCCGCCCGACAGGATCACGGCGACGCGCCGGCCCTGCATTCGTTCCCGCTCCTGCAGCAACGCGGCCAGCGCGGCGGCGCCGGCGCCTTCCGCCACGTTGTGCGTGTCGGAGAATAAATGCCGCATGGCATCGCGGATTTCGTATTCCTCCACGGTGACGATGCGGGCGACGTTGGCCAGCATCGTCTCCAGCGCCCCCGCGTGCGGCACGCGGCAGGCCATGCCGTCGGCGATGGTCGGCCCGACCGTGGATGCGACCGGCCGTCCGGCGGCGAACGATTGCGCGTACGCAGTCGCGCGCGCCGCCACCACCCCCACGATTTCCGTACCGAGGCCCAGCGCGTTGCGCGCCGCCGCCACGCCGCAGATCCCGGAGCCCATGCCGATGGGGACGTACACGGCATCCAGCTTCGCCACGGCGTCGAACAATTCCAGCGCGTAGCTGGCCACGCCGGCGACCAGCGCCGGGTCGAAGGAGCGCACCAGGTGCAGTTTCTCCGACTCCGCCAGGCGCTGCGCCTGCTCGTAGGCCTCCTGGAAATCCTGGCCGAATTCGATTAGTTCCCCGCCCAGCGCGCGCATGGCGGCATTCTTTTCGCGGCTGTTCCCGAACGGCACCACGATGACCGAGCGCAATCCCGCGCGGCTGGCGGCCAGCGCCACACTCTGTCCGTGATTGCCGCGCGTGGCAGCGATCACGCCGGGGCACGCGGGTTCGCGGCGGCGCAGGGCGTCCATATAGACGATGCCGCCCCGCACCTTGAACGCGCCCACCGCCGAATGATTCTCGTGCTTCACCCAGGTCTCCGCGCCCACGCGGGCCGAGAGCAGGGGCCACTCGATCTGCGGCGTGGGCGGCATGACGGCATGCACAAGATCGGCGGCGGCGCGCAGTTCGGAGAGGGAAGGCAAGGTCATCAGAGGCACTCTGGCCATTGTAAACAATCGCGCCCCAGAGCATCGCGCGCGGGCGGCCACGATATACTGAGCCCTGATGAATCGCCGGCAATTTTGTCTCGCCAGCGGCAGTGCCGCACTGCTCTCCGCCGCGCCCACTACCGCCGCCACGGTGCTCTACGGGGACCACTCCGTGCCGCTCGACAAGATCCGCGCCGACGCGAAGAACGCCGCCGAACTCTGGGTCCGCGCGGCCGATTTGCCGCGCATCAACGAATTCGAAGTGAAGCCGCAGGGCGCCTGCCGAGCCGATATCTGCATTCCCCTGGCCAAAGATCTGAAGAACGGCGAGTATTTCAACCTCACCGGCTTCGCGCGCAAACTCCATCAGGCGTATGTCCGCGATTCCGGGGTGTGGAGCTTCGGCGAGATTCCGGTATTGCGCGGCGGCTTCTACCAGTCGCGTATCGCCCCCGATTTCGCGGCGTCCAACCGCCAGGGCCGCACCGTGCACCTCTCCGATTTCCGCGGCAAGAAGGTTCTGGTAGTCACCTGGGCATCCTGGTGAGGCTGCCGCCTCGATCTGCCAGGCTGGCAGAAACTCTACACCGAGCTGAAGGACCGGAATTTCGAGATCGTGGCCGCCGCGCAGGACACCGGGGGCGAAGCCGCCGCCGGCAAATGGTATGACGCCGCCAAGGCCACCTACACTGCGTTGATCGACGTGCAGCATGCCGCCAGTACGGCGTTCCAGTTCATCAACGTGCCCATGGGAGTCTGGATCGACGAGCGCGGCCGCGTGGTGCGTCCCGCCGAGCCGGCGTGGAATACCGACCAGGTGATGAAGATCGGCGACAAGAGCATCGTCACCGAAGGCACACCCTACCTCGCCGGCCTGCGCGACTGGGTGCGCAATGGCGACGCCAGCGCGTATGTTCTCTCCGACGAAGAGTTCGCCCGCCGCGTCAAGCCGCGGTCGCCCGCGGAAATGGAGGCCGACGCCAGCTTCAAACTGGCCGTCTGGTTCCATGAGCGGGGCAATGCCGAGCTGGCGTCGAAGTACTGGCGGCGCGCGCAGGAACTGAATCCCGACGACTGGAATTACCACCGTCAGGACTGGAGCTTCACGCCGCAGGAAGCCGGCAAGAAGTGGCGCGAGAAGTTCGACCAGCTCGATCATCCCTACTATCCCAAGCTGGACATTCCGCAGAAGAAGCAATGAGCCGGCCGACCGGCCGGGTCAGCCATCAGCCTTCAGCTCATTTCGTGCCGTCGCGCGGCGATTGGAGTGCTTCGCCGCGAAGCGCGCGCCAGGACATCCGCAACGTGCGGCAGTGCTGTAGGCTGATGGCTCCGAGAGCCGCGCCGACGCGGGCGCGCCCACCCTCGCAGCATGTATGATGAGTGGTTTATGCCATCCGCCCCTCACGCTGAAAAGCACTTCGAAGCCTCCGAGACGGTCCGCGACGTCGTCATTGGAATGGCCGACGGTCTGACGGTGCCCTTCGCGCTGGCCGCGGGGCTCTCCGGCACGGTCTCGCAGACCGGAATCGTGGTGATCGCCGGGCTGGCGGAGATCGCCGCCGGCTCCATCGCCATGGGTCTCGGCGGCTACCTCGCCGCGCGCACCGACCGCGATCATTACCTGTCGGAGCGCGAACGGGAATATCGCGAAACCCTGGAAGTGCCCGATCGCGAAACCGAAGAAGTGGCCGACGTCTTCCGCAGCTACGGCATGACGGAGACGGACCTCGCTCCCGTTGTGCATGCCATCTGCGCCGATCGAACGCGCTGGGTCGATTTCATGATGCGCTTCGAGTTGGGGTTCGAGGAGCCCGACCCCAAGCGCGCCCGCAATAGCGCCGCCGCCATCGCCGCATCTTACATCGTCGGCGGGATGGTGCCGCTGGCGCCCTACATGCTGGTGAACGATTTGTACGTGGCACTGAAGATCTCGGTGGTGGTCACGCTGGCGGCGCTGTTTGTGTTCGGCTATGTGAAGGGCCGCCTGACGGGGATCTCCCCCTGGCGCGGCGGACTGCAGACCGTGACCATCGGCGGATTGGCGTCGGCTGCCGCCTTCGGCCTGGCCAAGTGGATCGGCCACTGACTATGCTGCCGGCTTTCGCACGCGCGGCGCTGCTCAGCCTGGCGCCCCTGGTGTGCCTGGCGGCGACGCCACCCGCGGACTGGGTGCCCGCGCGCTGGCCCTGGACCGACGCGAAATCGCTCGACCTACTGGAAGGCAGTCCCATCAATTGCCTTTTGCTGGAATCCTGGTCCGCCGATTTCGCCGCCGCCGCTACCCAGCGCGGCTTCATCACGCTAGCGGTGATCGCTCCGCGGGAGGACGTCCCCGCCGCCGCGCGCCGCGCCCTGGACGCGGGACTGACCGGCATCGTGCTGGAAGGCGAGTTCGCCTCGGGCATCGCCGACAAAGTGAAGGCCGCCGCGGGATCGGCTCCGGTGATCGAGATCTCCACGCGCAGCCGCATTCTGCTGGCGAAAGATTCGCCGATCCTGGCCACCTGGCAGGGCTTGTGGCCGGGGATCGCGGTGCAGCCGGACGGCGCCAAGCGCGCCGGACCGAGCGGCTCGGTATGGATCGACACCAACACCGGCTTCCTGCGCGCCATCCACGCCTGGGGTAGCGCGACCCTGTGGATCGCCAACCGCCCGCCCGCCGGCACCATCATTACCGGAGCGCGCTACCAGCAGGTGATTGCCGATGCGGCCGCTTCCGGAGCCCGCTGGGTGGTCGCTGTCGACGCCGATCTCACCGCGCGACTGGCCCGCCGCGATGCCCGCGCCCTCGACGATTTCCAGCGCATCAACTCCATGCTGCGCTATTTCGAGCGCCATCCCGAGTGGCGCAGGATGCGCACTTACGGTCTGCTGGCTATCGTACAGGATCCGGCGAAGGGCGGCCTGCTCTCCGGTGGGATCCTGGACATGATCGCGGTGAAGCACACGCCCGTCGAGCCGGTTCCCACAGCGCACCTCAGCGCGGATTCGCTGCGCGACGCCACCATGGCGGTCAACGTGGAAGGCGACTCGCTCACGCCCGAGCAGAGGCGCATCCTCCTCGACTTCGCGCATGCCGGCGGCACGCTGCTCACGGCGCCGCCCGGATGGAAAGACGAAAACCCCGGCGGCGACAAAATCACCCTCGACAAAGCCGAGCTCGACCGTCTGGGCGAGATCTGGAAGGAAGTGAATTCGCTGATCGGACACAAGAACCTGGGCGTGCGCTTGTTCAACGTGTCCTCGATGCTGTCCAATGTGCTGGCGTCGGACGACGGCAAAACGGAAGTGGTCCACTTGGTGAATTATTCCGATTTCCCGGTGGAGAACGTGACCGTGCACGTGCTGGGCGAGTTTCACCATGCAACGCTGACCACCCCGGAAGGCAGCGAAAAGAGCCTGACGGTGTATCCCGCCGACGAAGGATGGGGCGTGGATCTCGACCGCGTGGCCGTGTGCGCTACCATCAGACTGGAGAAGTGATGACCCGCAGAGAATGGCTCGCCATGATCGGTGCGGCGCCGCTGGTTCGCGCGGCGGTTGCCGAAGACCTTCCCTCCACGCCGGCCGCGCCGGTGTCCATTACCCGTTGCGCCTCCTACGACGAGGACGTCACCGCCGCCATGGCCACGCTGTTCGACCAGATGGGCGGCCTGGACGGGCTGGTGCGCAACAAAACGGTGACCATCAAGGTCAACATGACGGGCAGCCCCGGCGTGCGGCTCAACGGACTAGCCCCGGCCATGACGCACTACGTCCATCCCAAGGTGTTGGGCGCCACGGCATACCTGATGGACCGCGCCGGCGCGCGGCGGATCCGCTTCGCCGAGAGCCCCTGGGCCACCACCGTGCCGCTCGAAGAGGTGATGCTCGATTCCGGCTGGAACGTGCGCAGTCTGCAATCCGCCTCGCCCGCGGTGGAGTTCGCCAACACCAACTTCATCGGTAAGAACAAGACGTATGCGCGCTTCACCGTGCCCGGCGCGGCCTACATGTACCCGGCTTACGATTTGAACCGCGCCTACGACGAAACCGATGTGTTCGTCAGCCTGGCGAAGCTCAAGAACCATGCCACCTGCGGCGTGACGCTGTCGCTCAAGAACTGCTTCGGCTGTCTGCCAGCGTCGGTCTACGGCGACGATTCCGGCGTGGATGAGCCCAACGAGAATCCCGGATCGGGCCGCGCCGCCGTGGGCCACGACGGCAAACGGCAGCCCTCGAAATCGGCGCCCCAGGAGTTGCACTTCGGCGAGAATCACGATCCCGGATACCGCGTGCCCCACATCGTGGCCGATCTGGCGGCGGCGCGTCCCATTCACCTGGCCATCATCGATGGCGTGCAATCGGTGGCCGGCGGCGAAGGCCCGTGGATCAGCGGGTTGCGCGTGGTCCAGCCGGGAGTGCTGATGGCCGGACTGAATCCGGTATGCACCGATGCCGCGGCCGCGGCCGTCATGGGCTACAACCCGCGCGCCACGCGGGGCACGGCGCCGTTCCAGACCTGCGACAATACGCTGCTTCTGGCGGAGGCGCACGGCGTGGGCACGACCGATCTCAAGCGCATCGAAATTCGCGGCCTCTCCATCGAGAAGGCGCTATACCGCTACGATGGATGACGGGCGCGCACGCGCGTCCACCGAAATCACCATGCCCACAAGGACTCGGACCCGCCGCCGGCCCTACCCCGTCTTCCGGCTGGAAACCTGGGAGGCGTTTCTCGACCTGGTCACGCATCCGCCTTACTCGCACTGGGCGTTCCGCGGCGAGCGCGACGAACGGTGGCCGCTCTTCAGTTCGCTGTCGCGGTACCTGCAGAATTCCGGTGTGGCGCCGGCCGCCTGGCCGCAGCAGGAAGCGCGCATCCTGCGGATCTTCAAACGCAAGGCGCACCAGTTCCTGGACAAGCCGCCCGACTGGGACGACGATTTCCAGTGGCTGGCGCTGATGCAGCACCACGGCGCACCCACGCGCCTGATCGATTTCACCTGGTCGCCGTACGTGGCGGCGTTCTTCGCCCTGGAACGGACGCTACACGACGGCGTGGTGTGGGCCATGAATCCGGCGCGCGTGGACAGCAGCCGCGCGCCCACGCCCGACCGCACCGATCCGCGCGTGACCGGCAATTTTCCCAAGTACTTCCTGAAAGGGACGCGCCGCTTCATCTGGATGGGCGAGCCGTACACCATGAATCGCCGCCTGATCGCGCAATCCGGCACGTTCGCCGTCCCCGGCGTGCTCGACGTAGCGATTGAAGACATGCTGCGCGACGCCGACCAGGAGAACATCCTGGCGAAGTGCGTGCTGACCCACGCCGTCCGCGAGGTGGGTATGCGCGAACTATACCGGATGAACATCACCTATGCCACGCTGTTCCCGGACCTGGATGGCCTGGCGAAATCCATGGGCTACGAGCTGGAATTTCACTGGGCGTACAATCCGCGAACCATGGAGAAGTATCACACGTAGGGCCCGGATTTTGGCGTACCCTGAAAGAAGGAGTTCGGACAACGGCGAGTCTCGATTGGTCACAATGTCCCGCCGTGGAGAGCGTGCCCGGCAAGGTCAGCGGAGCGTGGGTGCTGCGGGGAACGCGCATGCCGGTGGCCGCAATTTTCGAAAACCTCGAAGCCGGGGCCAATATTGACAACATCATGGAATGGTTCGATGGGCTCGAGCGCGAGCAGGTCAGGGCCGTCATCGAGTTCGCCGTTCGGAGTCTGGACAAAGCGCCCGCTTACGCACCATAGATGCTGATTATTTTCGATCAGGCGACGCCCGTACCGATTCGACCGTATCTCAAGGGCCACACGGTGCGCACCGCGGCGGAGAAAGGCTGGGATCGGTTGGCGAACGGTGACCTGCTGAATGCCGCGGAAGAGGCCGGCTTCGACTTGTTGCTGACCACCGACAAGAATATGCGGTATCAGCAGAATCTGGCGGCAGCTTTGTCGAGGTCGACATCCCTTACGAGTAGTGCGTGGCAAGAGTCTTGCCACGGCACTCGGGAAGGTTGCTTCTTTTCAACCACTTCCGATTTCTCCTTGGCAAGACTCTTGCCACGCCCGACGCCTCAAGCCGGAATCGCGGTCGCCTGGGTGAGCGCGGTTCGCGTGCGACGCAACAGGTCCAGCGCTTCGGGCAGTGCGAATTGCTCGCCCAGGTACGCCTCCACGAAACGGCCGCCGCGGATCTCGCCGCGGCTCTCCATGCGCCGCAGCGCCACCAGCAGGTCGCGCCACGCGGGCGCCAGACTTTCGCGCACCGCCAGGTCGCGAAACACCACGCCGTAGCGCAGCAGCAACTGCTTCGCGAAGGCCTCTGCATGGCCGGCGGGCGTGCCGCCGGTGTGACGCAGCAGATCCCACCGGCCGGGCGCGTGGCGCGGCCGCGCGGAACGGCCGCGTCCTTCGCCGCGGCGGCGCTTGGGATCGAGCAGTGCGCGCAGATTCTCGAAACCGTCGGCAGTCACCAGACCGGCGGCCACCAGTTCCCACAGCGCGTCCTCCACTTCGCTGGCCAGGCGGCCCGTCGTCCGCGCCAGGTCGGCGAAAAACGACGCGCCTTTGGCTTCGATGGCGGCCAGCACTTCGCGCGCCGCATGCGAGAGCGATTCCCGCGGCGATGGAATCGGCGTGGCCAACAGCCACGAGGCGTCCTCGCGCAGGAACAGCGTCAGCGGCGCTACCCGGGTGGGCCGAACGCGGCGGCGGCGCGTCTCCTCATCATGCTGCGCCTCGAACGCCGGGTGGGGCGACAAACGGCCCCAACTCACTTCGCCGGCCAGGCAAAGCTGGTCCAGGAATTCGGGCTGGTAGCGCGCCACGCGACGCGGCAACACCTCGGACTCCCACGCCGCGGCGGCAAACTCGGCGCCCTGCATCTGTTTGACCACTTGCAGCGTGCCGTCCACGCCGTGCAGTTGCGTCCCCGGCGCCACGTGCTGCCAGCGATCCTCAAACGCTTCGAAAACCGCGGTGGTGACCGGCTCGATTTCGCGCCGCAACTTTCCTATGGTCAGGCGGTGGATGCGCGCCAACAGACGGCGATGGCACCATTCCGGCTCGTCGCCGCGCAGCGGCGTGAACTGCCCGCGCAGAATCTGGCCTTCGGCTTCCAGTTGCGCCAGCGCCTGGTCCACCAGGTCGCGCGACAGGGCCAGATCGCGCGACAGATCGGCGGCGCGCAAAGGACCCGAGCATTCGAACCAGCCGCGCAGGATTTCCGCGGCGCAGGCCTCGGGACTCTCCGGGAACTCGCGCGCGGCGGCGGGCGCAACCACCGGCGGTTGGAGCGGCGCCTTGGGATACACGCGCCGCAGCAGGTCGGCGCGCTCGGTGGCTGCCCAGAACTCGCGGCCATCGGTGGTGAGCACGGCGGCGCGGCCAGTGCGGACCAGGTCCGCGAACTGGCTGTCGTGACCGGCAACCGGCGGCATTAAGCAAAAGCCGCACAACGCCTCGTGGAGTTCGTCGGCATCGCGCATGGGCGGCCAGGCTTCGGCGGCCACCTGCGCGATAGCCGCGGGCGACAAAGCGCCGGCGCCGGCTTCATAATCGGACGGCAGCGTGCGCCGCATCTGCACCGCGCGGGCGCGCCGTTCTTCCAGTGGAGCGTCGTCCAGGTAGGCGTACGGGTTGGAATTCAGAATCTCGTGGGAAAAGGGCGACGGCTCGGGCGTATCGATGGCCAGCGTCGCGACCCGCCCGTCCAGGATGTCTTCCAGCAGCGCCTTCAACCGCTCCACATCCATGGCCTCATGCAGGCAGTTGCCGATGGTTTCGCGGACCAGCGGATGGTCGGGAACGCGCACCTCGCCGGTGAGATTTTCGGGACACGCCGCCTGGTCGGGAAAGACCGCGGCCATCAGGTCGTCGGCGCGCATCCGCTGAATCGGCGGCGGCATTTTGCGGCCGCCCATGTATCGCGGGATGGCCAGCGCCCGCGACGCGTTCCATCGCCAGCGCGCCGTGAACATGGGCGCCGGCAGCAGGGCTTGCGTCAGCACTTCTTCCACCGTGGCCGGACGCAGAAACTCGAACACAATCTCCAGCGGGAACGAATGCTGCTCCCCGAGCGAAATCACGATGCCGTTGTCGGTCGCGGCGGCCTGCAATTCGAAGTTGAAGGAGCGGCAGAAGCGTTTGCGCAGCGCCAGGCCCCAGGCGCGGTTGATGCGCGCGCCGAAGGGAGCGTGGATCACCAGTTGCATGCCGCCGCCTTCGTCGAAGAACCGCTCGGCCACAATGCGATCCACCGACGGCGTGGCGCCCAGCGCCGCCGTTCCCGCCCGCACATACTCCACGGCTTGCTCCGCGCCCCGCCGGTCGAGATCGCACTCGCGTTGCAGAAACTCCACGCCCGCGCCGGCGGCGATTTCTTCGCGCAGCCGCGAGACAGCCGCCGACAATTCCACCGTGCGTCCCGGCGCTTCCCCGCGCCAGAACGGTACGCTGGGCGAAGCCCCGTGGGCATCCTCCACGCGCAGCCGTCCGGATTCCACGCGGCGGATCCGCCAGGATGTGGTGCCCAGCAGGAAGATGTCGCCGGCCATGCTCTCCACCGCGAAATCCTCGTCCACGCTGCCGACCGTGGCGCCTTCCGGTTCCGCCACCACCTGGTATTGCGAGGTGTCCGGGATGGCGCCGCCGGAAGTGATGGCGGTGAGCCGCGCCCCGCGGCGCCCGCGCACGCGCCGGTTGACGGCATCGCGGTGAAGATACGCCCCGCTGCGGCCGCGCGCCGTGGAGATGCCTTCGGACAGCATCTCCAGCACAGCGTCGAAATCGGCGCGGAGCAGGGTGCGGTAGCTCCACGGGCGGCGCATCAGGTCGAACAGCTCGTCCTCCGCGAAATCCTCCGACGCGCACGCCGCTACCATCTGCTGCGCCAGAATATCGAGCGCATTGCGCGGGATCTCGGTGCGATCCAGTTCGCCTTGGCGGATGGCGCGCACCAGCGCCGCGCACTCCAGCAAATCGTCGCGCGTGGTGGCGAACAGGCGGCCCTTGGGCAGCGCGCCCACCCAATGGCCGGCGCGCCCGATGCGCTGCAGCGCCACCGCGATGGAGCGCGGCGAACCGATCTGGCACACCAGGTCCACGGTGCCGATGTCGATGCCCAGCTCGAGCGAAGCCGTCGCCACCACCGCGCGCAGCTCGCCGTCCTTGAGCCGCCGTTCGGCCTCCAGCCGCAGTTTCCGCGACAGGCTGCCGTGATGCGGCAGCACCGCATTGGGTCCCAGCCGTTCCGCAAGCTGGTACGCCAGCCGCTCCGAGAGCCGCCGCGTGTTGACGAAGATCAGCGTGGTGCGGTTCTCGCGAATCAACTCAGCGAGGCGGTCGTAGATCTCGCCCCACATTTCGTTGCTGGCCACTGGACCGAGCTCGTCGCGCGGCGTCTCCACGGCGAGCTCCATCGCCCGTTTGTGGCCGACGTTGACGATGCGGGCATGGTCGCTAAGGAAAGCCGCCACGTTCTCAATCGGCCGGACCGTGGCGGACAGGCCGACCCGCTGCGGCGCGGGCAATCCGCCTTGCTCCACCAGGCGATCCAGCCGCGCCAGCGACAGCGCCAGGTGGCTGCCGCGTTTATCGTCGGCCACCGCATGGATTTCGTCGACGATCACGGTGCGCACGCGAGACAGCATCTCGCGCGGCCGCGCCGAGGTCAGCAGGATGTACAGCGACTCCGGCGTAGTTACCAGAATGTGCGGCCGGTGCCGCGTCATGTGCTGGCGCTCGGCTTGCGGCGTATCGCCGGTACGCAGAGCCGCGCGGATAGGCGCCAGGTCGATGCCGCGCTCACGGGCCAGGGCGGCAATGCCGGCCAGCGGCACGTCGAGATTCTTGTGGACGTCGTTGCTCAACGCCTTCAGCGGCGATACGTAGACAATCCCGGTCTCGTCCGGCAGCGGCCCCTCGCGCGCCTGGCGCACCAGGGTATCGATGGCGATCAGGAACGCCGCCAGCGTTTTGCCGGAACCGGTGGGCGCGGAGATAAGGACGTCGCGGCCTTCGCGGATCGGCGGCCAGCCGCACACCTGGGGCTCGGTGGGCGCGCCAAAACGGCTGGCGAACCAATCGGCAACCAGGGGGTCGAAGCCGGACAACATTAGTTCCATTCTACCGATAGCCATGGAGCCGCGAACGTCAGCGAGTGGCCCGTCGGTCAGCCAGTGCCGCTATGTGCCAGACTGTAATTTCAGATTTCGATGCCACGCCGTCCCGAACAATCCGCGTTCTATGAAGATGCCGCCCCTCGCGTCGCCGGGAACCGTCTTTTCTGCCATCAGGAATTTCTGGAAAAGATGGAGGAGAATCGCTCCAACACCGTCGGCAGACGAGCCGCGCTGCTGCTGCACCGGCTGTACGTCAACCAGTCGCGGCCCTATTACAAGGCGACGCAGGGAGACAATCGCGGATGGCGCAGGTCCCCGCTTGGCGGCAATCACGGCAGCCATTTCTACGCCTGGTGGGCGCCGCGCGGGGCTGTTCCACTGGCCGGACTCCCGGAGTTCGAGGTGGCCGCCGAAGGCTCGGTCTTCCTTCGCGAGATCCGCCATCACGACGACCATCGCCCCCTGAAGCCGCAGTCGTTGAACGACAACTACCTGCCGATCGCGCTCGGCGACCTCCGCCGCGAAGACTACGTGCCGGCCCCGTGGACGCAGCCGCAGGCGAAATTCGCCGATGGCCGGCAGAAGATCCGTATCATCAAGGGCTCGCCGGGATCGGGAAAGACCACGGCTCTGCGGCACGCCGCCGATCTCGCCAGCCGGCGCGCCATTCTGTACGTCACCTACTCCAACGAACTGGCCGCCCTCGCGCGCGAGCATTTCGACCGCTTCGTGCCCGGCGACCGGCGCTTCCACGTGGTGACCTTCCCGCAGTTGGTGCGCGAGATTCTGAAGAGCGACATGCCGTTTCAGCCGGTGCGCCGCGCGCGCGCCGATTTCGTCAAAGAGATCGCCGGCTTCTCCGCCACCATCCTGGGTCCGTGGCTCAACGAAAAGACGGCGCTGTACGACGAGATGCACGCCCACCTCATCGGCGCGTCGCTTCCCATGCCGGTGGGACGCTTCGCCGGCTATCCCGACCGCCGCATCTCCTCGCGCCAGTATCGCGATCTGCGGGAACAATCCATCGGACGGCCGGCCGCCGAGGCGGTGGTGGAGATCGCCGAAACCCTGCGGCGTCGCGGCGCGCAACCCGAAGAACGCTTCTTCAGCGAGTTGGACCTGGCATGGAAGGCTACTCAGCATGTTCGTGTCAGCGGCGCCGCGCCCTTCGAAGGCTTCGATTGCATCGCTCTCGACGAAGCCCAGGATCTCACGCCCATCGAAGCCCTGTTCGTGGTGGAAGTGGCCGCCCGCATGGGCCGCGACTCCACCTTCCTGATCGCCGGCGACGAAGCGCAGACCGTGCGTCCCACCGATTTCGAATGGGGCTGGTTCCAGGACCTGATCCACCACCGCATGGCGTCGCCGCAGGATTTCAAACTGCAGGTCAACCTGCGCAGCCCCATGCGCATCGCCACGCTGGTCAACCGCGTGTGGGACCTCTACGGCGCTCTGGCCAAGCAGGAGCGGCCGAGCGGCACAGGAATCGCCGAGATCGATGAGAACGCCGGCGACCAGGTGATCCTCTGCGCGTCGAAAACCGGCGCCGGCCTGGATGAACTGCTGCGCGTCTTCAGCGAGCGCGAAGGCCTGGCCATCATCACCCCCGGCGACGAAATTCCACCGTACATCGCCCCGGAACTGCGCGACCGCGTCCTGACCAGCTTCGAAGCCAAGGGTCTGGACTTCCAATCGGTCTGCGTCCTGGACGCCGGAAAGTTACTCGACCGCGTACTGCAGGCTCGCGACCGGGGCCGCGGCCTGGAACTGGAGGATCTCAGCAAGCGCCTGGCCATCGACCAGTTGCGCGTGGTGCTCAGCCGCCCGTCGGAGCGGATCTTCTGGCTGGACGTCAATCCCAGCGACCGCATCCTGGACAATGATCGGCACATGCTCTCGTTCCACGGGGAAAACGCGTATCCGGTGGTGCCCGACGTCATCCTGAAGACTCTGGAAGAGGAAACCCTCGACGTAGAGGAGCGCGTCCGGCTGTGCGAAAGGGACGCCCGCCAGTTGCTGGAGGTCCGGCCCGCCATGGCCTGGTCGCGCGCCCGCCAGGGAGTGGCCTTGTTAGGCGAACGCGGCGGCAAATTCTCGGTAGCCGATCCGGCGGCGCGCAAGTCCGCGCTCATGACCATGTGCCAGGTGGCGTTCACGCTCGCCATGCGGCGCGTGCCTCTGCCCAGCGAGATGGGCCGTACCGACCTGTTCCTCGAAGCCGCCAATGCCGCCGCCCAAGCCTCGCGGAGCGATTTGGCGGAGCTCATCCCGCACATCGCGTCCCACGAGCGCAACTATGGCGACAACAAGGCCGCCACGCTGATGATGCTGGCCAGGTCGCTGCAGCATCATGGGCCGTCGATGGAGCCGTGGATGTTGCCGGAACTGCAGCCGCGCGCCGCCGGTTGGCTGCAATTCCTGGAAGACCGCGTCGACCAGATGCCGGATCTGATCTACATGGTGCTGCCCGCGTTATACGGGCTGTTCACCCCGCTGGAGGCGGAGGCCAAACAGGCGCGCCTGCGGGAACGGACGCTCCGCGCCCTGCTTCGTACCGAGCAGTACGGCGCCGCTCTGGAAATGCTGCGGGCCGCGCCGGACGGCGACGCGAAGCTCATCGGCCAGTGCCTCGAAGGATTGCGAAAACCGGAAGAAGCCGCCGCCGAGTACCTGCGCGCCGGAAGCCTGCCGGACGCGCTGCGCTGCTATCGCAGCATCCCCGATTTCGACAAGGCGCTCGAACTGGTGGACCGCATCGGCGAACATCCGGCCAAGGAGTCGCTGCTGTGGGTCCGCCGCATGCGCGATTTGGCAGCCAGGCGCCCGCAGGAATTCAGCAAAGTGATCCTGCCCGCCGAGAAGAAACTGCTGGAACAGATCCTCGAAACCAGTCTCGGCGCGACGCGCAAGAAGCCAGCCGCGAAGAAGGCCTCTGTGAAGAAGGCTGCCCCGAAGAAGAAGGCGAAATAGCCTTTAGCCATTAGCCGCAGCTCAAGCGGCAGACGATTTGTCCAGCGTGCGCGGATCGGGGGGGCCTGGGGAGAACGCCTCGCCTCGCTCGGGCCGCTCGCTCACGCTCGCGGTTCCAGGGAATCGCCGACAAACAGTTTCCGGAGAGCCGTTAGTTATTGCGTCCGTGCCGTAGTTCCTGGAACCGCGAGCGTGAGCGAGCGGCCCGAAGGTATCGAATATCAATAACTGAGATAACTCCCTCTCCGCCAGCACGACTCTTGCGTGGACGCAGGAACCTATTTCATCACCTTCTCCTGTTACGGATCCCATTTGCCAGGCGAACCAGGGGGCGTAGACCGTCACCACCACGTTTATAAAGGCCCTTTTGCGGAAGAGAGTCGCTCCCGGGAGACTGCAGCAAAAAGTCTGATGAAGCACCAGCCGTACCTTATGGATACGATTCAGCGCGAAATTGTTCTCGACGCGATTCAGGAGGCCTGCCACTGGAGAAAGTGGAGTCTGTTGGCGGTGCATGTGCGGTCGAATCACGTGCATGCAGTGGTCGACGCGGACCGCTCTCCCGAGCAGGTGATGACTGCGTTCAAGGCTTACGCCAGCCGCATGTTGAACGGGTCCCTGCTGGACCCGCCCGGGTTGACCCGCTGGGCGAGGCATGGGAGCACCCGCTACTTGCGGGATGCCGATGAGATTTCCGCGGCGGTGGGCTATGTGGTCTCGGGGCAGGGCGAGGACATGGCGGTATACGATCAGGCGGCGGAAGAGCGGCCCGAGCGAGGCGAGGCGTTCCCCGGGCCGCGGTGCCCCGGCTAACCGTCTCCCAGCTACTCCAGCTTCCGATACATCACCAGCGCATCCACACAGCCCGCCGAGGGATGCCGGAACGCCCCGGGCAGGCGGCCTACGGTTTCGAATCCCAAGCTCTCCCACAATTTCACCGCGCGCGCATTGCTGCCGACCACGAAATTGAACTGCATGGCGCGGAATCCGCGCGTCTGGGCGCGCTCCAGCGAATGAATGCACATGGCGCGCGCCACGCCGCGGCCCGACGCTTCAGGCGCCGTGACGTATCCGCAGTTGGCCACGTGGTCGCCCGCGCCCCTCTGATTGGCGCGCAGGTAATATGTGCCCACCACCGCGCCATCCTCTTCCGCCACGAAGACCTCGTGCCCCGGCGAGAACCAGTACGCCAGCGCGTCTTCGCGAGTCATATCCCGCGGCAGGGTATAGGTTTCGCCGGCGCGGACCATCGGTTCGAGGATCGTCCAGATCGCTTCGGCATCGGCGGCGACGGCCAAACGGATGGGGAACATGAGATCAGGGTATCCGATCCGCAATGTTACAATCGGAGTCACTCGATCGAGCGAGGTATCGCTACCATGTCCGAAGCTACTGACCTCTCCCGCCGCGACCTGCTCAAGGCCGCCACTGCCGCAACCGTCGTCGCCGCGGCCGTCGACAGCGCGCCCTTCCTACAGACCGTCCACGCCGCCAACGACCGCGTGCAGTACGGCTTCATCGGCACCGGCAGCCGCGGATCGTACCTGCTGGGCGGCCAGTTGCCCGATCAGCAGCACCTCAGGACCATCGAAACCGGCCAGTGCATGGCCATTTGCGACAACTGGGATGTCGGCATCAAAAAGGGGCTCGCCGCCGTCGGTCGCACCGTGCCCACCTACTCCGACTATCGCGAGTTGCTGGACCGCAAGGATATCGACGCGGTCTTCATCGCCGTTCCCCTCTACGAGCACTTCCGCATCACCAAGGATGCACTGCTGGCCGGCAAGCACGTCTTCTGCGAGAAGAGCCTGGTCTTCAAACCCGAGGAGGTCCACGAACTGCGGGCGCTCTCCACGTCGCGGCCGGGCCAGGTGCTGCAAACCGGCCTGCAGCGGCGCTACAGCCAGTTTTACCAGGCGGCCAAGGACATGATCCAGCAGGGCATGCTGGGCAACGTAACGCATATCCGCGCGCAGTGGCATCGCAATTCCAGCCAGCGGCGGCCGGTGTCCGATCCCAAGCTGGAGCGCAAGATCAACTGGCGCATGTACCGCGAGTATTCCGGCGGCAACACCGCCGAACTGGCGTCGCACCAGATCGACGTGGCCGATTGGATGTTCGGCGCCACGCCGGAAATGGTGATGGGCCTGGGCGGCCTCGACACCTTCAAGGACGGCCGCGACTGGTACGACAACATCGCGCTGATCTACCAATATCCAGGCGGGCGGAAGCTGTTTTACACCTCCATCAGCACCAACGGCCACCTGGACGTGTTGCAGGCGCAGCGCCAGGAATTCGGCGAAGTGATCATGGGCACGGCCGGCACCATCGAAATCACCGTCGGCGACGACAAGAATCCCTGCATGGCGCTCTGGTATCGCGAGCCCGCGCCGGTCAACACCGGGACCATCACTAAGGGCGCGGCGGCTCCCGTCCCGGTGAAAGCCGGAGCCACCATGACCACCGCCGCCGCCACGCGCGGCGTGCCGCTGCTGCTGCCCAAGGATTCGCCCGAAGCCGCCGACCCGTTCCTGGCCCGCGAAGCCAAGTTCGCCCGCCGCTGGCTCTATAGCAAAGGCATCATGCTGCCCGAAGAGGATTACAACCCCGTGGATGGCGAACTGCGCGGCTTCTTCGAATGCTGCAAAGACCCGCTCCACAAGAAACCCAAGAGCGACCTGACCATCGGGCTGAACGATTCCACCGCCGTGATTCTGTCCAACCTGGCGATGGACGAAGCCCGCCGCGTCAACTTCAGCGAAATCGAGCAGATGGGCAAGGGCGAGCATAAGACGACTACCGCCGTGCACCCGCCCGGCCTGGGCACGCGCGGATAAGGCCCGGGGGCGGGACGAAGGAACGTCCCGGCCCGTGCCGGGGCTTGCGGGCTGCCCGCACCGCGCGTGGCCGCGCCGCGAGAATCGAGAACGCGCGGAGCGGCGGGCCGCACGCTTCCGACAATCTTCCACCTTCATGCCGCACCGCCACGCCAGGCCGTTCGCGATTGCGGTGCGCGCGGTGTGATATCCTACGCCGCTGAATTGTGCCTAAGAAACTGCCACTGCCACTGCCAGTGCGAGCGCGGCCGGCGCCCAGCGTCATCTGGATCTACGCCGCGCTATTTCTCGGGACCCTGGCGGTGTACGCGCGGGTGGCGCGGTTCGACTTCGTCAACTTCGACGACCCCGACTACGTTACCGCCAATCCGCACGTGCGCGCGGGCATAACGGCGGCGGGCGCCCGGTGGGCGTTCACCTCGGTGGAAGCGGCCAACTGGTTTCCGCTGACGCGGCTATCCCACATGCTGGATGTCCAGCTTTTCGGATTGCGCAGCGGCTGGCACCACGGGAGCAGCGTGCTGATCCACGCGCTGGCGGCGCTGCTGCTGTTCGCATTTCTCGATCGCGCCACGGGGGCGCGCTGGCGCAGCGCGGTGGTGGCGGGGCTGTTTGCGGTGCATCCGCTGCACGTGGAATCGGTGGCGTGGATCGCGGAACGAAAGGACGTGCTCAGCGCGTTCTTCTGGTTCCTGACGCTGTGGGCGTATGTGCGCTACGCCGAGCGTCCGGACGCGCGGCGCTACGGGTTGGTGCTGGCGTCGTTCTGCCTGGGCCTGATGGCCAAGCCGATGCTGGTGACGCTGCCGTTGGTGCTGCTGCTGCTGGATCGGTGGCCGCTCGGCCGGCGGCCGGCGCTGCGCGAGAAACTGCCGCTGTTCGCGCTGGCGGCGGCATCGGCGATCGCGACGTACCTGGTGCAGAGCGGGTCGGGAGCGGTGCAGCCGTTTCCGCTGGGGCTGCGGCTGGAAAACAGCCTGGTCTCCTACGCGATCTACATCGGCAAGCTGTTCTGGCCGTCCCGGCTGGCGGTCTTCTATCCGTACCCGGCGTCGGTGCCGGTCTGGCAGGCCGCGGCGGCGGGAGTTGCGATCCTGGGGATCTCGGTCGCGGTGCTGCGAGGCTATCGCGCCTATCCGTATCTGGCCGTGGGATGGTTCTGGTTCCTGGGAACGCTGGTTCCGGTCATCGGATTGGTGCAAGTGGGCGCGCAGGCGCGGGCCGACCGCTACATGTACATCCCCATGACGGGCCTCGCGATCGCACTGGCGTGGGGCGCTGCGGAGCTGATCCGCAACAGGAAGGCGCTGGCGGTGCTGGGCGCGGCGGCCTGCGCGGTCTCGGTGCCGCTCACCTGGGCGCAGACCGCTTACTGGGCCAACAGCCGGACGCTGTTTCAGCACGCCATCGAGGTCACCCAAGGCAATTCGCTGGCGCATCACAATCTGGGCCTGGCGCTGTCGGAACTGCCGGGGCGCTTGCCGGACGCCATCGCGCAGTATCGGGAGGCGCTGCGGATCCAGCCGAATGCTGCGCGGGCGCATACCGATCTGGGCAACGCGCTGGCGAAACTGCCGGGCGGGCTGCCGGAGGCGATGGCGGAGTACCAGGCGGCCCTGCGGACGGAGCCCGATTCCGCCATTCCGCATAACGATTTCGGTAACGCACTGGCGGCGACACCGGGAGGGCTGCCGCAAGCTATCGTGGAATACCAGACCGCGCTGCGGCTCCAACCGGAGTACGCGGAGGCGCACAATAATCTGGGCAGCGCGCTGGCGAAACTGGGCCGCTGGCCGGAAGCCGCCGCGCAATTCCAGGCCGCCTTGCAGATTGATCCCGAGTACGCCGCGGCGCACGCCAACCTGGCCCGCGCGCTGGCGGAACTGCCGGGCCGTTTGCCGGACGCCATCGCCGAATATCAGGCGGAGGTGCGGCGCGACCCGAACTCCGCCGAGGCGCACAACAACCTGGGCGGCGCGCTGTCGCAGATGCCGGGGCGGCTGCCGGAGGCGATGGCGGAGTATCAGGCGGCGATTCGCATCGACCCCGATTTCGCGGACGCGCACATCAATCTGGGCGGCGCGCTGGCGGATGCGGGGCGGCTGAACGAGGCGTTGGCTGAATACGGCGTGGCTCTGCGGCTCAAACCCGATTCGGCGGAAGCCCACTTCAACCTGGGAGTGGCACTGGCCAGGATGGAGGGCCGGACGGCGGAAGCCATCGGCCACTTCGAGACGGCACTACGCATCAAACCCGACTATGCCGACGCGCACAACAACCTGGGGGTGGTTCTGTCTGCCATGCCGGGACGGCAGCGGGAAGCTATCGAGCATTTTGAGGCCGCCGTACGGATCAATCCTGGGTCCGCCGATGCGCAGTACAACCTGGGGACGGCGCTGGCGAATGCGCCGGGACGGATGGCGGAAGCCATCGTCCATTTTGAGGCGGCGCTGCGGATCCGCCCGGATCCAGAACTGCAGGCGTTGGTGAACCGCCTGCGGACAGGCGGAAAATAGCTCCCCCAAGACGATCGACTCGGACACCTCTAAGCCATTTTTTATCAATGTCTTCCGAGGACAGCCGAAGAGTTTGCAACTTCTTTGATCGGGATTGTAGTTTTTGGTGCCCTTTTTGTAATACCATGTCCACAATCCAGTCTTCAAGGAGGGGTTTTTGATGTCTTTCTGTCGAACGTCGATTTTACTTTTTGTCAGTGCTATCGCTGGCTTCGCTCAAGTTACGGCGACCGCCCGCATGGATGGCACGGTAACCGATCAACAAGGGGCGGTGGTTCCGGGCGCGCAGGTGACCGTGACGCAGACGGCAACCAACCAGACCTTTCGCGTGTCCGCGGACGAAAAGGGCTATTGGGCCTTGCCCAGCCTGCCTACCGGAACCTATAAGGTCACCGTGACGCACCCCGGATTCAAATCGGCTTCCAATGCCAACGTGACCATCGACGCGGGCGTGCCCGCCACCGTGAATATCACTCTGGAAGTGGGCGCCACCACCGACACGGTGGAAGTCACGGCCGGCGCCACCGTGGTACAGACCGACAGCGCAGCGGTCACGTCCACGCTGCAAGGGCGGCAGATCAACGATCTTCCGTTCACCAGCCACAATGTGACGGAATTGATTGCCACGCAGCCCGGCACGCAGAACGCCGATGGCGTGCGCTATGCCACCATCGACGGCCTGCCGCAGCCGACCATCAATATCACCATCGACGGAATCAACGTCCAGGACAACGATACCAAGAGCAATCCGGACGCGATTTTCAACGCCGTTCAGCCGCGCACCCAGGCCATCGAGGAAATGACCATGAGCACGGCTGCGGGAACCGCCGACAGCAGCGGGGAAGGCGCTGTGCAAATCAAGTTCGTCACCAAGGCCGGCTCCAACACCTTCCACGGCGGACTCTACGAGACCAATCGTAATTCTTACTTCGAAGCGTGCTACTTCTTCAACTGCCTGCAGGGCGCCGCGAAGGACCGCATCAACCTCAACGAGTACGGCTTCACCATCGGCGGACCGGTTCTGAAGAACAAGCTGTTCTTTTTCGAGTCGTTCGAGTTTTTCGACTTGCCGCAGTCCTTCAGCGAAACCGGACTGTGGCTGACGCCGCAGGCCGCTACCGGGGTCTTCTCATACGGGGTGGGCGGCGTGCAGAAGAACGTGAATCTGTATGCCCTGGCCGCCGCCGCCAATCCCTCGCTGCCGGCCGGCACGGCCGCCTTCCCCACCGCGGGCGATCCGGTCCTGGCCAAGACGTATTCGCTGATTCAGCAACTAATCGGTGGTGGCACGGTAGTCAGCCGCATCGCCACCAATTCCGATTACAATCGCGAGAATTTTACTTGGGACCCCAAGGCCGTCAATAATCGCAAATTCCAGACGGCGCGCATCGACTACAACCTCACCGAAAAGCACCACCTCAACTTCGTGTGGAACTATCAGGTCAACGACCGCACTCCCGACGGGTTGAATCTGGAGTACGCCATCCTGCCGGGCACGGGAACACAGCTCGGCTCACCCGCTCTGGAGGGCCAGTACGGCCTCAACTGGACGGGCAGCATCGGATTGCGCTCGGTGATCACGCCCACCATTACCAATGAGCTGACCGCGGGTATTCAGGGCGGCGCCAATGCGTTGGGCGACGGTCTGTCGCCGGCCGATTACGGCATCTGGAACGGCAACCTGGTGACCTTTGCCGGCGGGTACATGACCAACCCCTACAACGGCAACTACACCAACTACGCTCCGCGCAGCACGCCGGTATACCAGATCAACGACAATGTGAGCTGGTTGAAAGGCAGCCATCTCTTCAACTTCGGCGGCAACTTCACGCAGATCAGCGCGTGGGACGCTTCGGCGAATTCCTCGCTGCTGAAGACCATCGCGCTGGGGCAGGCGACGGGCGATCCGGACAACACCGGCGCCACCTCGCTGTTCACCACTACCACGCTTCCCGGCGCCAGCGCCACCAACCTGAGCGACGCCGCCAATCTGTACGCCATCCTGGTAGGACGCGTGGATGCGGTCACCGCTTCGGCGGTGCTGGGCGAGCAGAGCCGCACCTACGGATCGAATTACTCCGTCGATCGCAACCACATGCGGGAATTCGGCTTGTGGGCGCAGGATACGTGGCACGCCACGTCGAATCTGACCATCGTGTTGGGAGTTCGCTGGGATCGCCAGGGAGCGGTGCAAAATACCGATAACCTCTATACGCGGCCGGGTTATGCCGGTCTATTTGGCGTCTCCGGCGTAGGCAACCTCTTCATGCCGGGCACGCTCGCCGGGTCGGCGCCGGTACTGAACTTGATTCCGGCGGGAACGCAGGGCTTCGATCCGGGCGCCGGCCATTTTAATCCGTCCCTGGGCATGGCTTATCGCATCCACCATGGCGGTGTGATGCACTGGTTGACAGGCGACGATTCGGTGCTGCGCGGCGGCTTCAACGTGGCGACGCTGCGCCAAGGCATCGGATACCTGGAAGGCGTATGGAGCGGCAACGCTGGCCGCAGCCTGAGCGAGAGCACCAGCCCGTCGACCACGCCGAGCGTTTTCGCGGCCGGCAGCGTGCTGTTCGCCCCCGGGAACTATCCGACACTGGCGCCTACCAGCATCGACGCCAGCTTCCCCAATCCCAGTTTCCCGCTGAATGTGCAGAGCGGCGCCAACGTGGAAGACTGGAATCCCAGCATCAAGCCCGAGTACGTGGAAAGCTGGAACGTCGGCTTCCAGCGGCAGTTGGACAAGAACACCGTGATCGACGTCCACTATGTGGGCAATCATTATGCGGACGGCTGGGCGGCGGTGAATCTCAACGAAGTCAATATTCTTGGAAGCTTCAACAGCAGCACCTTCCTGCAGCAGTTCGACGCGGCGCAGAACAACCTGGCGATTGCCAACGGCATTTCGGTGGCGCAGTTGCTGACTCCGGGTACCAAGTTGACGAGCAACAACTACAGCAACCAGGGACTGCCGGGACAGGTTGCGGTGCCGATCATCACCACGGCGATCGGAAGCAATACCGATCAGACCACGGTCACGCAGCTCACGGAAGGCATCGCCGGAACCACCGCCAACGGGATCGCGACCAACGCCACCCGCATGGCGGCGCTGACCAAGGCCGGATATCCCATCAATCTGTTCCAGGTGAACCCCAACAACGGCGGCGGCTCGACGGAACTGACCAATCGCAATTCCAGCACCTACAACTCCGGCCAGGTGGAAGTGCGGCGCCGGCTGGCGGCCGGCTTCCAGATGGGCTTCAGCTATGCGTTTTCCAAGTCGTTGACCGATGCCAATGCTCCCACGCTGCGCGACTGGGGTGGGTTCAAGGGGCCGACCACGTTCGATATTCGCAACGCCTTCAAAGCGACGTGGATTTATCAACTGCCCGTCGGTCAGGGCCGTCCGCTGCTCAACAGCGCTCACGGAGTGCTGGGGAAGGTGGTCAGCGGCTGGGAAATCGCCGGTGTGGGACGCTTGCAGAGCGGGTCGCCCATCAACATCACCAGCGGCCGCGATACGTTCAACCAGAACGACGGCGGCGTCACGCTATACAACATGACCGCCAAGCAATTGCAAAGCGACGTGGGGCTGAACTTCACCAGCCAGGTGAGTTCCAACGGCGTCGCGACCGGGACCGCGTATTACCTGCCGCAATCGTTGATTCAGAATACGCTGGCGGCATTCGGCATCAGCGGCACGCTCAACCCCACGGCGCCCTACATTGGGCCGTGCAACGCGGCGGGACAGATTTGCGATCAGGTGTTCCTCTGGGGTCCGTGGCTTTCCAAGTGGGACGTCAGCCTGGTGAAGCGCACGCAAATCAAGGAGCGGTTGAATATGGAGTTCCGCGTCCAGGCGCTGAATGTGTTCAACCATCCGAACATCATGGTTCCCGGCGGCGCGGCCACCGGCGGCAATATCACCACCGCCATCAGCAGCTCTTTCGGACAGACCACCACGGCCTTCCGCGACCTCAACAATACCAACGATCCGGGTGCGCGAAGCCTGGAGTTCGTACTGCGGCTGAACTTCTAGAGACGCGGTAAGAAAATCCCCCTTGGGGTTGACAGGCAAAAGCGCCTGTCCCACTGGCTCACGGTGGGGCAGGCGCTTTTTTGTTAGCCTGAGATGCGATGAAGGTGGGAACGCGGGCGGCAGCCCCACAGGCAAAACAACTGCGCGGGCTGGTGGCGCTGGGATTGTGCGCGCTGACCGCGCTGGTATACGCGAATTCGTTCACCGCGGGGTTCGTGATGGACGGCAAGGCCGTGGTGCAGGATCCGCGCATCCGCGACGCCACGGCGGCGAATCTCAGCCTGATTCTGGACCATTCCTATTGGTGGCCGCTGGCCGAGAACGGGCTCTACCGTCCGCTGGCGACACTCTCGTACCTTTTCAATTTCGCGATTCTCGGAAACGGGGAGCAGCCCGGCGGCTATCACGCGGTGAATCTGCTGCTGCATCTCAGCAATGTTCTGCTGGTCTATGCGCTGGCGCTCCGGCTGTGGAAGAAGCTGTGGCCGGCGGCGGCGATGGCGGCGTTGTGGGGCGTCCATCCCCTACTGACGGAGGCGGTCACCAACATCGCAGGACGGCCGGACCTGCTGGCGGCGATGGCCGTGCTCGGCGGCTTTCTGCTGTACCTGAAAAGCACGGAGGCGACGGGCTGGCGGAAAGCGGTCTGGCTGGCGGGCCTGGCCGCGGCCGCCATGGCGGGGGCGTTCTCGAAAGAAAGCGCCATCGCGCTTCCGGGCGTGATTGCGGTCTACGAGCTGATCTATTGGAAGGAACGCCGGCAGATCCGCGGGCTGGCACTGGGACTGCTCGCCAGCGGCTTGCCGGTCGTGGCGATGCTTTTCGCGAGAATCCGGGTGCTGGGCGGCGTTCTGGCGCTGCAGATTCCGCTTCGCGACAATCCCCTGGCGGGCGCCGGATTTCTGACGGGACGGCTGACAGCAGTGGACGTGGCATTTCGCTACCTGGGGCTGCTGGCATGGCCGGCGAGGCTGTCCTGCGACTATTCCTACAACCAGATTCCGCTGGAACGCGGAACGGCCGGCGACTGGGCGTATTGGACCGCCGCGGCGCTGCTGGTGGCCGCGATGGTCTGGCTGTACCGGTGGAATCGGGCGGGGCTGTTTCCAGCGGCGTTTGCGCTGGTCGCGTGGCTGCCGGCGTCCAACCTGATTGTTCCGGTGGGCACCATCATGGCGGAGCGGCTGGCGTATCTGCCATCGGTAGGGGTGATGGCGTGCGTGGTGCTGGCAGCGGGACTCGCGCTGCGGCGGCTACCCTCGCGAGCGATTGCGGCGATGGCGGCCGCGGTGTGGATCGCGGCTTTCGGCTGGTGCACTTGGGCGCGCAATGCGGACTGGCAGAACGACTTGAGCCTGGCGCGGTCGGCGGTGCGCGCGGCGCCGGGAAGTTACAAGACGCATGAGATGCTGGCGATGGCGCTGTTCCAATCGAATCCCGATCGCGCGGGCGTCGACGAAGCCATTGCCGAAGTCCGGCGGAGCATGGCGGTGCTGGACACACTGCCGGACCGCGAGCGCGACAGCGAAACCTATCGCCTGGCGGGCGCGCTGTACCTGATGCAGGGCGACGGCTTGCCCGCGGGAGCGGAACGTGCGGAGGACTTCCAGCGAGCGGTCGCCTGCCTGCAGCGGTGCCAGGCGATCGGGAAGGCGGCAGCGGCTGCGGCAGCGAAATCAACCGCGAATCGCGATGTGTACCGCATGTTGTCGTTGGCGTACCTGCGAAGCGGCGATTTGGGGCAGGCGCTCCAATCGGCGGAGGAAGCGCGCGCGGCGGCGCCGCTCGATCCGCAGGTGTACCGCCAGATGTCCGACGCGCTGCTGGCGGCGGGGCGCAGGGACGACGCCGCGGTGGCACTGGTGACGGGATCGCTGGTGACGTCCGACGCGGGCTTGCGCCAGGAGTTGCTGCGGCTGTATCGCGACGGGTTGGACAAGGAGGGATGCGCGATCGCACAGGGGCCGTACGGGCCGGCGATCAATCCCGCGTGCGCCGTGGTCCGGCGGCACATTTGCGAGGCGTCGGCGGGCGCGCTGCAGGCGGCGTCGGCGGCCGGGCGGCAGGATTTGCTGGACGCGCTGCGGCAGGGATTTGCGCGGGATTACGGCTGTCGTTAGAGAGCCTTCAGCCACCAGCCTGCAGCCATCAGCTTTTCCAGCGCGAAGTGCGGCCGCATCAACGCTTCGCCGCGAAGAGCACACCGGCAGTTCCCTTGCGCATGGATGAGCTGCAGGCTGATGGCTGTAGGCTCTCCAGAAACTACTTCTCGGCTCCTGGAACCGCGAGCGAGAAGCGAGCGGCCCGAGCGAGGGGACGCATTCCCCAAGACCCCCGATCCGCGAACGCCGGACAAATCATCTGCCACTCGGGCCGCTCGCTCACGCTCACCGTTCCAGGCGCCGGCGACCTCCCAGTTTCAGACTCCAAAGGGACCGCGACTCGACGCGGTGCCCCGGCTGATGGCTGAAGGCTGTGAACGCCAAAAACGAGCGCATGTTCGGAAGTGGCCTGCGAATCTCCTTTATTTGCACCATGGAAAATCCAAAAACGAACATTCTGCCCGTTTTTGACCGTCCCGTCCGCGTCACGCCCGGCCGCATAATGGGACTTACCGATGTCGCAGCTCTTCCATACGTTTCAGCCGCTGTACAATCCCATCGGCTTCGGCGCATCCGATTTCATCCTGCTGGCGTGGGCGGCGCTGCTGCTTCTGCTGCTGACGGCCGGGATACGGTCGAAATCGACGCTAGTCCGATTCGCCGGGCATACGCGGTGGTGCATGCTGGCGATGGCGGCGCTGCCGGTGGTGCTTCGTCTGGCCATGCTGGGACAGGCGCCGGCGCCCACGCCGCATTCTCCCGACGATTTCAGCTACCTGCTGCTGGGCGACACACTGGCGCACTTTCGGTTGGCCAACCCGCCGCACGTGATGCACCGCTTCTTCGAAACCAATTTCGTGTTGCAGGAGCCGACCTACAGCTCGGTGTATCCGTTGGGACAGGGAATCGCGCTGGCCGTGGGCCAACTGGTGTTTCATCAGCCGTGGGCGGGCGTGCTGCTGAGCACCGGCCTCTTCTGCGGGCTGTGTTTCTGGATGCTGCGGGGATGGATGAGCCCCGGCTGGTCGCTGTTGGGCGGGCTGCTGGCGGTAACGGTCTACGGGCCGCTGCAATACTGGATGAATACTTATTGGGGAGGGTCGGTGGCGGCCGCGGGAGGCTGCCTGATCTTCGGCGCGCTCCCGCGGTTGCGCCACACCGTCCGCCGCCGCGACGCCTTGCTGCTGGGGCTGGGATTCGGCGTGGGCTGGCTGACGCGGCCTTACGAGACGCTGTTCCTGGTCCCCTGCGCGGGGCTCTATCTGCTGCTGACGCTGGCCGGGCGGCGGCGCGCGCTACTCCCGATCGCCGGCCTGGCGTTGCTGGCGGCGCTGCCGGCACTGGGGCTGTCGCTGCTGCAGAACCGGCAGGTGACGGGCAGTTGGACCACCTTGCCGGAACAATTGAGCCAGCGGCAATACGGCGTCCCCACGGCGATGACGTGGCAGCCCGTCCCGACGCCGCGGCGTCCGCTGACGCAGGAGCAGCGGGTGGATTACGAGATGCAGTCGGCGGTGCATGGCGCGCAGTCCGGCACCTGGGCGGCATTTGTCCACCGGCTGGGGGAGCGGTTACGTTATGCGCGGTTCTTCTTCCCCGTTCCGCTGCTGCTGGTGCTGCCGCTGTTTCTGGCTTGCCTGAAACGGCGGCGGAATTGGTGGCTGTTGAGTTCGTTGGGGATGGTGGCGCTGGGCAGCAACTTCTACCCGTATTTCTATCCGCACTATCTGGCGGGGTCGGCGTGTCTGTTGGTGCTGGCCGCGCTGGTCGCGCTGGAACGGCTCTACCGCTGGAGCGAGCGGGCGGCGAGCCTGGTGCTGCTGCTGTGCGGCGCGCAGTTTCTGTTCTGGTACGGGCTGAACCTGGCGGCGGGTTGGGGTCCGGCGCTGGCGCTCACCGACCGATATGAAAGCTGGGACTTCGTGAATCACGGAGATCCCGAGGGCCGGGCTGCGATTGAGCGGACACTGGCGCAGGCGCCGGGGAAGCAACTGGTCTTCGTGCACTATTGGACGCTGCACGGGCTCGACCAGTGGGTCTTCAACGCCGCCGATATCGACGGGTCGCGCGTGGTGCGCGCGCTCGACCTGGGGCCGGAGGAGAATGCGCAGTTGCTGCAATATTATCCCGGCCGGACGGCATGGCGGTTGGAGCCGGACGCCGATCCGGCACGGCTGGAGCCCTACGCGCCGCCGCCCGCGCCAGTGGCTGCGCCGGTCGAGACTTCGCCCGCGCCAACCAGGAATCCGTCGCCGTTCGTGGAAGTGCCGCGCCTGCCGCCGGGGAAATAGACCGCGGCCGCGGCGCCGGTCTTCCTCTACCCGGAACCGCGGATTCCGCGGGCAGAATTAGCGAAAGGTGATCCCGATACCGCCGCCTACGTTGGGCGGCGCGATTTCGTTGAAGGGAACTCCCAGGAACTCGGCTACGCGCGCGGCCAGGGCGGTCTCCTTGCCTTGTCCGCTCATCAGCACCACGGAACCGACCGATGTGGTGGACGAGGTCTTCTGATGATCGAGGGGAAGTTCGCGGCCGTCCTTGAAGACGATGACCGATTGCGCCACCAGCATGGGCTGCGGCGGGTTGGCTTCGCGATTGGCGGGGCTGCCGGCGTTTTCCATGCGCCATTGCTTGCGCGTCTCGATGCGAAAGATGTCGGCGAAGGCGTAGGTGGAGTCCTGGCCTCCGATCAGGCGCTTCTTTTGATAGGAAAGCTGACCGGTCGATTTGCGGGCGGTCACGGTGATGGACGAACTGAAGAGGATGATGGCCACTCCCACGGCGGCGATCGCCAGGCCAATCCACAGGCCGGCCGGGTTGGACGCATGCAGCTTATACCCCACTAGCGCGCCGGCAATCACGAAAACCACTCCGATGGCGATTCCCGTGGCGCTGCCATCCTGGAGCACCAACTCGTCCTGCGACTGGCTAACGATTTTCATAATGTGTCATTCTAAAGTCCGCCCGTCGCCGGAATCAAGACAAATCTTCGGCGGCACGAATCGACCGGCGAGACAACCTCGGTTCTCGACCGTACCCACGCATGAGACCGTGACTCTTCGTCGGGCCGCTCCCCGCGGTCGCGGTTCCAAGGGCGGGAGTGAATCAGATCAAAGGGGCTATCTGCCGGTCTGGAGCTGATCGAGAGCTTTGCGGAGATCGCGAACGGCGAGAAATAACTGATGACTTTCGCACTCGTCATCCGGTTCGGATTGCGCTACGTCGTACTGATCCACAACGCGCTGCGCCAATCGAGCGACCGCGGTCAACGAGGTCAGCAGATGATCGGGAGTTGCCGTCATACGTACACCTATATTGTTTGGGTAATTGCTCCATGAGTCAATCTGAACGCTAGCGGACAAATAACTTGCCGCCACTGGCGCCATCCGGCAACACGGAATTGTAGATGCGAATGATGGCTTGATAACACTCGCACGAGGCCGATTCCAGGCCGGGGCGGTCCACGATCGTAATCCTGCCCCGCACGTAGCGGATAAATCCCGCGCGTTTCAGCATGCCGGTAGCTACGTTGACGGTGGCGCGGCGAACGCCCAACATATGTGAGAGAAACTCCTGTGTTAGAGGAAAGGTATCCACGGCGGCGCGATCGTGAGTCATCAACAACCAGCGGGCGCAGCGTTCTTCCATGCTATGGAGGCGGTTACACGCGGCGCCCTGGAGTATCTGGCGGGTGAGGGCGTACAGGTGCTGATGGATCGCCCGCTCCACCTGCGGACGGCGCGCGATCACTTCGCGGAACGCGTCGGCGGCGATGCGCACCGCGACGCCGGGAATCTGAATGAGATTCAGGCCCATGGCTCCCTGGGATTGAATGAGCTCCGAAGCTCCCACCACGCCTTCCCTGCCGATTGTGGCCATCTCCATTTGAGGCTGGCCATCGGTGGTGACCAGGAGCGAGACCATGGCGGTCAAGGGAAAATACACGGCGTCGACGCGCTCGTCCGGGCGCACCAGCCGTTTGCGGAACTTCAGCGGGACGACGGCAGCGCTGCGCATCAATGCGTCGTAGTCGTCCGGCTCCAGCATGGCCAGAAGGCGATTGGTTCGCGGGTCGAAGATGGTTGGCGGGGCGGGCGGCTGGCGCATGGCGACTCCTGAGATCAAGCCGTGTCACGACTCTTCAGGAGCGCTGCCCGGCTGAATTACCGGACTGACGGGTCTGGAAAGGGCTACGAGTTGAGGTGCAACTTTAGTGTCGCACATATAATTGAAACCATGCTGGTACGCGAAGCGAGACAACGGCCGCACGCCTGGACGGAGTATCGGCAGAAGGTCCGCCACCGTTGGACGCTACCGCTGCACGCCGTGGAATTCGCCTTCCAGTGGACCGCCTATTTCCTCAGCAAGTGGGCGTTTCTGGAGGTGCTGGAATACCTGGGGATCCTCTCGGTGTTGTTCGCGGTGATCTTCTATTATTCCGAGTCGGGCGACCGGAAACAGCAGAAGCACTATCAGGCGTGGCAGGTGATCAATACGGCGCAAGGGAAAGGCGGCAGCGGCGGACGCATCGAGGCGCTGCAGGAACTGAACGCGGACGGCGTCCCTCTGGTGGGGGTGGACGTCGCCGGGAGCTTTTTGCAGGGCGTGCAACTGCGGCGCGCGAAACTGGCCCGCGCCAATTTCCAGGCGGTGGACCTGCGCGACAGCGTTCTGCAAGGCAGCGATCTGGAACATGCGCGCCTGGCCTCGGCCAACCTGCGGAATGGCGATCTGCGGTCGGTCAGCTTGCGGGAAGCCGACCTGGAAGATGCCGACCTGGTGGGAGCGAACCTCGGCGGGGCCGCTCTGGACGGCGCCAACTTGCGGAATGCCGACCTGCGAAACACCGGCCTGGCTGGCATCCGCTGGCAGGCGATCGCGGCCATCGACGGGGCCAATGTGTACGGCGCGCGGAATGCTCCCGAGGGGTTCGTCGCCTGGGCGTTGCAGCACGGCGCCGTTTCCGTCCACGGCGACGAGTGAAACTTGTGGCACAATCAACCCATGACTCGACGCCTTCCGGCCGCATCGCTGGGGCTGCTCCTGCTGGCCGCGGCGGGCGCGGCGCAAACTCCGACTAACGGGCAGCGAGTGCACCGCCTGCTGATCCATAACGCCACCGTGGTGGACGGCAACGGCACACCCGCCAGCGGACCCAAAGATATTCTCATCGAAGACAACACCATCGCGGAGGTGACGGCGCTCGACCCGGTGGCGCTGAGCCGCGGCGGCGGACGGCGCGGACCGGCGCCCGACGCGGTGATCGACGCCACCGGCAAGTACGTGCTGCCCGGTCTGATCAATGCGCACGCTCATTTGCAGGAAGAACGCGGCGGCAAGCCGCAGCCCATCGAGTACGAACTGGATATCTGGCTGGCGTGCGGCATCACTACGGTGCGCGACGTGGGAAGCGACACGCGGAGAGCGCTGGAATTGCGGCAACTCAGCGCCGCGGGCAAGATCGCCGCGCCACGCATCTTCGTGTATCCCATGTTCGGGCGGCCTCGCGACGCGGCGGCGGCGGTAGCGCACGTGCGCGAGTTGAAGCAGATGGGCGCCGACGGGATCAAGATTCTGGGCATCGATCGCGACACCATGGAGGCCATGGAGAAGGAAGCGCACGCGCTCGGCCTGCCGGTGGCGCACCATGCCGGCGTGGAAGAGACCAACGCCTGGGACGATATCAAGTTCGGCACCACCAGCATCGAACATTGGTACGGAATTCCGGACGCCGCCATCGAGGCCGGCACGCAGAATTTTCCGTCCGGTTATAACTACAACAACGAGACCGACCGCTTCCGCTACGCCGGCCATCTGTGGCGCGAGGCCAATCCGGAGCGGCTCACCAAGGTGCTGCAGGGAATGGTGGACGCGCACGTCGCCTGGGACCCGACGCTGGACATTTACGAAGCCAGCCGCGACCTGCAGCGGGCGCAGACGCAGCCGTGGTTCGCCGAATATCTGCATCCCACGCTGGAAGAATATTTCCGGCCGAATCCATCGAACCACGGGTCGTATTTCATCGGATGGACGTCCACCGACGAGACTTTCTGGAAGGAGAATTACCGCATCTGGATGGCGGCGCTGCGGCAGTTCGACCGGCTGGGCGGCTTGATCGGCATGGGCGACGACGCCGGGTTCATTTACCAGCTATACGGCTTCGGCTTCCTGCGCAACTTCGAGTTGGAGCAGGAAGCCGGCTTCCATCCGCTGAAGATTATCCAGCAGGCCACCGGGAACAACGCCAAAATCCTCGGACAGGAGACGCATCTGGGCCGCGTGCGCGCCGGTTGGGCCGCCGACCTGATTGTGGTCAACGGTAACCCGCTGGAGAATTTCAAAGTGCTCTATCCGACCGGCGTGGACGAGATCCGCGACGGCAAGACGGTGCACACCGGCGGCGTGGAATGGACCATCAAGGACGGCATTCCGTATCATGCGCCGGAGTTGCTGGCGCGGGTCAGGCAGATGGTGGCGCAGGCGCGGGCGGCTACGCGGTAAGCAAGCCAGCAGAGTTTTCTGTCCCGCGAGGCAGCGGGCGAGGCGCCGCAGGCTCACGCGTAGGCACAATCGAGGTCGGCAGTGGTTTCATCTGTCGCTCGGGCCGCTCCCTTCGGTCGCGGTTCCAAGGCTCGGAACGCCGACCAGGCACCGCTCTACACAGGCTAGTGAAGCGGCGTGCCGGCCTGGTGATAGGGCGACTTGTCGGCGAATACGCGCTCGGCGCCGCGCGGGTCGTTCTCGATGCGCGGGGCGCGCTCCCACATCATGGTGGCGCGATTCTTCAGATCGTACGCCGGCCACTTGGGCAATCCGGCGAAGTTCGGATTTCCCGTCCGCGCGTAAGCGATCAGCATCCTCGACATGGTGGCTGCCAGCGCATTGGCGGTCGCAAGCTGTTCCGGCGCCGCGCCGATCTGCGCCCGCGCCATGGCGATGTTGTCGAACATGAACGGAATGTCGATGGTGTGCATGGCTTTGCCGTTGGCGCCCGGAAAGTTCATCTGATACACCCAGGTGTGCGGCTGGCTCTTGGGATTGGCCGCCCGGCGTTCGGCCTCCCAGCGCTGCCCCGGCCAGGCGCGAAATGCCGTCGCCGCCGCGGTGGCGACTTGTTCGGGGCTGTAGTCGGGATGGATCTCGCGGAATTTCGCGATCACCTCTTCGGCGGACAACGGTCCCAGGTATTCGCTCACCGCGCTCTTCAACGCGGCGGGAGCGGTCTCCCACGTCATGGGCCCGCGGGCGGGCACATTGGTTTCGTCATGGGTATTGCCGAGGATCATCGGCACCATCTCGGAAAGCGCCGGGGCATCCGGATCGAACGGATTGCGCGAGAGGACCGCGTTGTCGACCACCGGCAGCCAGTCGGCGCTGACAGCCCGCGCGCCGTCCTGGATCTGTTCCATGGTGAGGGCGTCCAACTGCGCCCGAAGGTTGGGGCCGGGCGTCACGCCCATCTTGGCCAGTACCGTGCGGGCACGGCCGGAGGCGATTTCGATGGACGCGCCCTTGATCTGCTGACCGCTCATGGTCATGACGCGGTGAAACAGGCCTTTGGCCGCGGGAGTCGCCATCAAGGACGCACACTTGGCGCCGCCGCCCGATTGGCCGAAGATCAGCACGCGCGCGGGATCGCCGCCGAACTCGGCGATATTGTCGCGCACCCACTTCAGCGCGAGGATCAGGTCGAGCTGTCCGGCATTGCCCGACTGCGCGTACTCCGGCGCCAGATCGCCCAAGTACAGATAGCCGAACGCGTTCAAGCGGTGATTCACCGTCACCACCACGACGTCGCCGCGGTGGACCAGCCGCTTGCCGTCGTACAGATCACTGTTGACCGAACCGTTGTTGTAGGCGCCGCCGTGAAAATAGACCAGCACCGGCCGTTTTTTGCGGTCGCGCAGGCCGACGGTCCAGACATTCAAACGCAGGCAGTCCTCACTCTGGACGCTCCCGCCGCCGCGGGCTGGGGTAATCTGCGGGGCCATAGTGGTGAAGCGCGTACACTCCAGGACGTCCTTCCACGGCTGGGGCGGTACCGGCGACTGAAATCGCGTCTTGGCGGTGTCGCCGCCATAGGGAATCCCTTTGAACACGTTGACGCCATCGTCCACCAGTCCGCTGATTTTTCCGGCTGTGGTGGCGGCGGTGGGCGGGGTGCCGGCCCATGCCAGCGACCGGGCCCGCAACGCCAGCGACGCGGCCGCCGCCGCGGAATATCGCAGCAGACTCCGACGATTGAGTGAATTCATATCCACACTATATTCCTTGTTCGCGAGGTCCGCGGTAACGGGCGTCGATGGGTTAGGATGGGACACACAGGATGGCTCCCGATGTCGCAGTAGTCGGCGCCGGCGTGTTCGGCGCATGGACGGCGTGGCACGCGCGCCGCGCGGGAGCATCGGTGCGGCTGATGGACGCCTGGGGTCCGGGACACGCGCGCTCCAGTTCGGGCGGCGAGAGCCGCATCATCCGCATGGGCTACGGCGCGGACGAAATCTACACCCGCATGTCGATGCGTTCGCTCATTATGTGGCGGGAGCTGTTCGAGCGCACCGACCAGCCGCTGTTTCACCGAACCGGCGTGCTACACCTGGGACGCGAGGACCATCCCTACAGCGTGGCGACGCGGGAGACGCTGGCGCGGTGCGGCGTCGCGATGGAAGTGCTGGCGAATGGCGAACTGGCGAGACGCTATCCGCAGATGCGGATCGACGATCCCGCCATGTTCGGCATCCTGGAGCCCGAGAGCGGAGCGCTGTTGGCGCGGCGCGCGGTGGCGGCGGTGGTTGAGGACGCGGTGGCGAGCGGGGTGGTCTATGAAACGCCGGCGATGCGGTCGCCGCGCGAAATCGCGGCCGGCGCGGTGGTGTTCGCGTGCGGTCCGTGGCTGCCGAAACTGTTCCCCGAGGTTCTCGGCAGGCGGATTTTCCCCACGCGCCAGGAAGTGTTTCTCTTCGGGCCGGCGGCGGGAGACCGGCGATTCGCGCCGGAACACCTGCCTGCGTGGATCGATTTCACCGATCCGCGCGGCCCCTACGGCTTTCCCGATCTGGAATCGCGCGGATTCAAGCTGGCGTTCGACCGGCACGGCGACGAGTTCGATCCCGACAGCGGCGACCGCCGCATCAGCGCCGCGGGACTGGCGGAAGCCTATCGATTCCTGAGTGAGCGATTCCCGGCGCTGGCCGATGCGCCGCTCACGGAGTCGCGGGTCTGCCAATACGAGAACAGTTCCAACGGCGATTTCCTGCTGGACCGGCATCCCGATTTCGACCACGTCTGGCTGGCGGGAGGCGGTTCGGGACACGGCTTCAAACACGGTCCCGCGGTGGGCGAATATCTGGCCGCGCGCATTCTGCGGAGAGGCGAAGCGGAGCCGCGGTTCTCGCTGGCCAGCAAGCGGGAAACGCAGAGCCGAACGGTGTATTGACTACTCGGCGGCGATCTCCCATCGCCACACCGGCATGCCTTCTTCTTCCGCGTCGCCGACGTGGCGCATGCCGATTTTCTCCAGGATGCGAGTGGATGCGCCCGTCTCGGCGGCGGTATGGGCGATCACGAGTTGCACGCCAGGCAGCTTGCGGGCGCGCTGCAGCGTGAAGCGCGCCATCTCGGTCGCGATGCCCCGTCCTTCGAATCCCGGAAAGGTGAAGTAGGCGAGTTCCACCGCGCCTGCTACCGGCGGACCTTTGAGGCTGCAGACGCCGACCATCTGCTGCGTCTCGCCATCGACGGCGAAGTGGCCAAACCAGTCGGCGGACGTCTCCAGGGAGAAGGTCCGCATGAAGTCGAGGCTATGCTGCGCCACGGTTTGCGAGACTTCGTGAAGCACTACGCCGTGCTCTTCGGCGAAATCCCGCGGTTCGGCGGCCAGATGGCGCAAGACGCGGCGCGTGGCCGGAATGAATTCCAGGGTCTTCATGGATACTTGCCCGCAGCTTTCTAGTGTAGTTGGTTGGAATTGAGCACGGCCGCAGTTCAATTGCGGATCAGGCTGCAGAGGCTTTCCGGGGTTGTCATTCGCCTAGTGGCCAGGTTGTTGATTACCGTTCGCGGGAAGGTCGTGCTGTGCTCGAACGTCTTGGTGGAGGCTTGCACCAGCTTGACGATTTGGTTGTCGCCGAAAGCCGTCTTGTGGAAACCGGCCATGCCGATCAGCATCGTCCGCGTAATGGCGTAGTAGGCGATCAACAGCATGTACCGGACCAGCAAGGGAGATGGGCCGCTGGGAATCGAAGCCCTCTGGTTGGTCAGCGGCGTGCCGAGCGGAAACATCGTCTTGTATGCGTACATCACCAGGTAGTGCTCCAGCATGAACTCGCGCGCGGCCATGGCCGGCACATAGTGCCGCGAGTACGCTGCCTGATAGTTGCGTCCGATCTCGTCCATGGACGACTGAGAAGTCCACTGAATGCCGTCCATGAACTCGCGGTAACACGCCAGAAAGCGCGGCGGGGTGAAGTCGGAAGTGATGCGCGCCACCACCAGTTCCAGGACGATTTCCAGTTGACTGGCCGGGTTGATGGGGGGCTCGGCCGGCGCCTCGTCCAGCAGGCTGTGCTGCCATCGCGAAATGTCGACGGGGCGATGCTGCGCGATGGCGTCATCCAGTTCCTGGCAGAAGCGTCCGAGGCGGTAGAGGCGTTTCCAGGTGGGGCGCGAGCGATCTTGCAACAGCGAGATGACCGGGCGGCGGATCTCCTCGAACAGGCGTTCTGGCTCAGGCACGCCGGGGATGGCGGAGATATCGGCCGTAGGCAGCGTACCCGGGCGCAGGGCGCCCTCGTCGTAGTCCGCCTCGTAAAACTCCATGGGTGCGGGGTTCAGAAGGACTACGCGGGCGGCCTCGGGACACGAGAGGTCCAGCGCTCGATGCACCACCTCGCCGGCGCGGGTCAGAACGCGCGGATAGGTAGCGCACATCTTGGGCAGATAGTCCTCGCCAAGCCCGCTTTGAATGGAGCAGAGACCCTCCGACAGAAACGGGCAGGTGGCGCCGTTGAGCGTCAACCTGGCGTGATCGTCATCGGTGGAGCGGTAGTCGTTTATGGTCACCAGGGCGTGCAGCGCGGGGCTGAATCCGGCGTCGGAACAGCTTTGGAATTTCTCGTACGTGGCTTTGTCGACGTGGACGATCCAACCCACGCAGCAGGTGTCCTCGCAGTCGGCGGCAATGCAGCGGAAGGCATCGAACTGGCGCGGTTGGAGGAACTTCACCGGCGTCATCGATTGAGCATATCACCCGATTCTTCCGGTTCCGTCCGGACCGCGCGGGTCAGGTGTCGCGTTTGCGCAGTCGAGCGCCCTCGAGCCGCCGGTGCCAAAACTCGCGCGCCGATCTCCAGTTCCACATGAAGTGCGCGCCAATCATGACGCCGATGACGATGGCCAGGTTCGCCGGCGTCCGGAGAATCCAGCGGATCGCCGCGGGCGTGGGGTTGTAGGGAAGTCCCCGCCATTTTTCAATCGCCACCACCGTCGCGATGCCCAGCATCGGGATCCGCGCCAGGTGCCGCGGAATGCGATAAACGTTAGAGCGCGCCAGCCGGTGTTCCAGCCGGCTGACGTTCCAAAGAACGATCAGCGCCGCGGCGATTCCCAGGACCACCGCGTACAACCCCGGACCAATGACCGGGGAAGGCGGAAGCACGCCGCGCAGAAACGGCATGGCGTTCGTCAAGGTGAGCAACCCGGCGAGCGCGGAAAGCGGGTACAGACAGATCCAGACTTCCCAGAAAATGGAAACGAAGATCAGATTCAGCAGGAGGTCGCCGCCCAGGTTGATGTCCTGGGCAACCGGCGGCAGATCTTCCAACGGCCTGGGCACGCCGACCGCAAACGAGATCGGCGGGGGGACGATGAACTGCGGCGGCGGCGATTCGGGAATCGGCTTCGGAAACTGCAGAGCCTGAAGCTCGGCGGGGTGAAGGCGTGGGAGATGCTGCATCTCGCGATACTCGGGCGACCAGATGGGATCGTGCGGGTTGTCTTCCATGGGCCCTCCTGCCGAGGCGGAGTCGCCTGGCGTTTGAGACATTATTCTAAAACTCCCTCAGCGAAGCAAGCGGTAGACTGAGTGTGCGGGGACATGTCATGCCAGGCCCACGGATGGTTCTTGCTACGGTGCTCCTGGGCGTTTTGGCAAAGGCTCAGACGCCGCCGGCCAATCCGCCCGTCTCACCCGGTCCGGACGTTGTTGCTTCCTCGGGCAATCTCTCAATGCCCTTGCTTCGGCAGAGGTGTATCGAGTTCACTGCCGTGAAGCGCGGCGATAAACCAGACGATCTACGCGACTGCCGCGTTTCCGAATTCGGCGACTTCGGAATGGTGGATGGAATGCGCTATTACTACGCGCTGTATTGCCTCGTCCCGAATTACGCCCCCGACAAGGGGCGATGCGATGACGGGTCGTTCCCCGCTGGTTATTTTCGAAATAGAGGTCTGGGGATCTTCATTAGCGACGAATCGGGCGCCGATGTCAGGCTTCTCCTGCAACGCGCGACGGCCGAACTTCTGATGATTTACAGCCCTCCTCGGGTCGTCCGTAATGCCGCCGGAACTATTCTCTACCTCCCAATCGCGGTGGATGGCACTTCGAACTTTAATGAAAGCGAGTACTACCTGCGAGAAACGAGTGAGTGGAGGGCCATAGAAGCGAGAGAATGGCTTACGAACCTGGTGGCACGGGTTCCCTCCGGACTGCAAATTGAGACCGGCGTCTGGCCGAACCTGGAGACAATGGAGGCCGAGGCTGGTTTGTGGCGCCCGGCCGACGCGCACTGTTGCCCTACTGGCGGGACCGCGCGCGTCAAGCTCTCCATCCGGTCAAGACACTTCGTCCTTGACTCAGTTGTTTTTGAAAAGCCTCGGTAGGCGGCAGGCCATAACGGAAAGTGGACGGGTGGCGGGGTAATGCACGAGATCCCCCTCACCGGCGCTCTATCGCGGAAACGGAGTTCCGCCCTCTGGCCCGTACCAGTCGTATTCCCGGGTTCGGCCTTCGATGCGCCAGCGGCCGGGTGTGGTGGTGTCCATCCAGTCGAGCGGCTCGGCGGCTGGATGCGGCGCGGCAGCGGTGGTGAACGCTCGCCGGATAGCCGCGCGCGCTTCGGCGGTGAGCGCTCGCGGATCGGGCGAAACGAAGAGCGCGGTGCCGCCGCGCGCCAGCAGATCGAGCCATTGCGCGGCCAGGTCCCAGGGGAGTTGCGGCGTGATGGCCGCGCAATCGGCGTCCACGTCGAAGAAGGCTCGATGCTGCGGCGCGCGGAACGCCAGGGTGTTGACGCCCATGCGCCGCGTGCGGTGAAAGTCGCGGCCGCTGGTGTCATCGCCGGTGCGCTGCAACTCGAAGAGTCCGGCTGCCAGGTGGCCGAAGGTATTGCAGCCGAGGAGCAAGGCGTCGCCGGCGGCGTCGCGGAGGGCGCGGTACAGTTGCAGCGTCACCTCGGCGGTGGTCTTGCTGCGGTCCGCGAAATGCCATCCGGCGTCGGTCAACTCCGCGGCCATCGTGGAGCCCCAACGGCCCAGCAGATCGAAGCTGGTATAGTCGTGCTTCACCAGTTCGAAGCCCCAGGAGACCAGCCGGCGGATGTCCTGGCGGACGATTTCCAGCATTTCGGGAATGGTGGGATCGAGGATGCCGTGGCGCGCGCCGGCGCGAGGCCCGAGCCGCGCACTGTCGGGGATGGCGGTAGTGAGGAGCGGGCGCAGCCAGATGCCCGGGCGAACGGACTGCCGTTTGATGGTGGCGGCCAGTCCCGGCATATCGGGGAACCCGGCGTTGCCGCGATCCCAGGGACCGGCCGTATTGGTGACGGACCATCCGTCGTCGATCACCATAAAGGGTCGATTGCGGCCGGCGGGCGCCAGTTCCGCAAGCAGACTGGAGTCGCGCAGAATGTCGGCGGCCGAGCAGTTGCGGCCATAGGCGTAATACCAGTTGTTGCCGCCGTACACGGGCTCGGGCGCGAGGCGCGGCCGGGCGCACAGCAGGCGGCAGAAGCGGCGCGCCGATTCGAAAGCGGACTCGCCCCGGCTGCCGCGCCGCACACGAACCGCGGCGATTTCCAGCGTGCGCTCCCCGAGTTGCACCGCGCCGCCACCGTTGCGGACGTCCATCCACAAAGAAATGCCGGCCGGATCCACCTGCCAGAAGGCGAAGGAAGATCCGCCGGTCGAGACGCCATAACCGTGAGTGGCCTGGCCGTCGAACGCCAGGAAGTACCAGGGCAGGACGCGGTCGCCCGAAAGACCGCGCCATTCCAAATCGCCGTAGCTGCGCTCCCACTGGTCGTTAAGGATGCGCCAGCGCCCGGGCACTTTGGCTGTCCAGCGCAAGCGCACGCGGAGCAACGCGGCTTCGGGAGCGTGAAGGCGCACTGGCAAGCCGGCGGCGTCCGGCTGCGCGTCGAGCGCGATCCCCGGCGCCGTCCATCGCCGTCCGTCGCGGGCGAGTGGGATGGCGCCGTCTTCCAGGAACACGGTGGCTGAGTCAGGTGGGCGCAGAATCTCGACGAATCCAGCGGTACGTGGCTCCGCCTGGCCGGCGGCAACGGCCGGAAGTCCGGCCGAGAGAGCCATCAGATTGCGCCGGGACAATCCCTTGTTGGGCACACACCATTCTCCCAAGGTGGGGAGGGTTTCGGCTGATGGCCTCGGTGCTACCCCCACTGTAGAAGAGGGATCGGGCATCCGCCCCCATGGCGCTGATCGCGCGCGCTGTCTCACCGAGGTAAGATATTACAAAAAGTTAATAAGGTCTTAAATAGTGATATCCGATACAATAATCAATAGTTGGCGATCGGTGGCCAAGTGGAAGGCCCCGCGCATCAACTGGAGAGGACCGGGAGTAATGGAACCGCGGCGAGAAATTACACATCGACCGTCCTGGCCCACGACCTTGCGCCATCCGGCGATTCCGTGCATTTTCGTGTGGCTGGCGATGCTGGCGCCAGCTTCGGCTCAAAGCCCACCGACCAGCACTCCACCCGTGGGAACGGCGGCGGTCCCTTCGGCAGCGCCGCTCAATCCGGCGTTCCTGCAATACCTGGATTCAGCCAAACGAGGGGCCGCACTGTCGGCGATAACGGCCGGCGGCCACACTTTGGGCTTGCTTCCCGAACCGGTGGATCTCTCTCACCTCACGGTACAAACTGCGAAGTTCACCGCCCAGTCGCTACCCGGCAGCTACGATCTGCGGACCACCGGCAAGATAACGCCCGTCAAAGACCAGGGAGCGTGCGGGTCCTGTTGGACATTTGGCACCTACGGTTCCATGGAATCGATCCTCGCGCCTGGAGAGACATGGAATTTCTCCGAAAACAATCTGAAGGATCTGCATGGGTTTGACTGGAGCCCGTGTTCCGGCGGGAACGCCTTCATGTCTATGGCGTACCTGGGACGCTGGTCTGGGCCGGTGAACGAATCGGCCGATCCCTATCACGATACCGACGTCAACACCTCCCCGCCCGGTTTGCCGGTTCAGAAGCACGTGCAGAACGTCATTATCATTCCGGCTCGCGGCAGCGCCACTAACAACGATGGGTTTAAGAACGCGCTGATGACCTACGGCGCCCTTGATACCTTCATGACCTGGGTCGACGCTTCCTACAATTCCTCCACGGCGAGCTTCTACTACAACGGATCGCCGAGCACCAACCATTCCGTCACTCTTGTGGGGTGGAATGACTCCTATAGCCGCAGCAATTTTGCCAGCACCCCTCCGGGAGACGGCGCGTTCCTGATCAAGAACAGCTGGGGCACCTCGTGGGGGCAGTCCGGATACTTCTGGGTCTCGTATTACGACTCCGGATATGCCATGGTGGACAACGCATACGCCTTTGCCGGCAACGAAGCGATAACGAATTACGCGCGCCAGTATTCGTACGATCCACTGGGCTGGGTGGCCAGTTGGGGATACAACTCGCCGACCGCCTGGTTCGCCAACGTGTTTACCGCCGTGGCCTCGGAAACGCTACAGGCGGTCTCGTTTTATGTCGCCAGCTACGACAGTCCGTATCAGGTGCTCGTATACACGGGCATAACGGGTGGTCCGACCACCGGCACACTGGCGGGGACGACCAGCGGCACCTTCAGCACGGCGGGTTATCACACCGTGGTGCTCGCGAATCCCGTGCCGGTAACCGCCGGGGCGCGATTCTCGGTGGTTGTGCAACTGACGACGCCCGGCTCCGACTCCCCGGTCGCCGTAGAATACGCCTTACCGAACTATTCCAGCGCGGCCACCGCCAGTTCGGGGCAGAGTTACATGAGCTCGAACGGAAGTTCGTGGTCGGACACCACAACCCTGGATCCGACCATGAACGTCTGTCTCAAAGCGTACACCGGAACCGGGCCGTATTTGACCATTGCGAAGACCCATAGCGGCAACTTCACGCAGGGCCAAACCGGCGCAGCGTATACCATCGCGGTGACCAATGCCGGGACGCTGGCCACGAACGGAACTGTGACGGTGACGGATACGCTGCCGGCAGGCCTGACCGCGACGGCGATGTCCGGCACGGGTTGGAACTGCGCCCTCAGCGCGTCGACCTGCACTCGCAGCGACGCCCTGTCTGCCGGGGGCGCCTATCCGGCCATTACGCTAACCGCGAACGTGGCGAGCAACGCTCCGTCCAGCGTGACCAACACGGCCACAGTGGCAGGCGGCGGCGAAACGGCTACGAGCAATAACACGGCGACCGACCCGACCACCATCCAAGCGGTGAATCAGAACATGACCATCGCGAAGGCGCACAGCGGCTCATTCTATGTAGGGCAAACCGGGGCGACGTACACGATTACCGCCAGGAATGTCGGCCTCGTGCCGACCAGCGGCACGGTTACCGTGACGGACACGCTGCCGGCAGGGCTGACGGCGACGGCGATGTCCGGCACAGGTTGGAGCTGTACCCTCAGTACGTTGACCTGCACCCGCGGCGACGCCCTGTCCGGCGGTGGCGCCTATCCAACCATTACGCTGACCGTGAATGTGGGGTTGAACGTGCCGGCCCCGTCCACCCTGGTCAACAGCGTAACGGTAGCGGGTGGCGGCGAGACTGACACCAGCGACGATACGGCGACCGATCCGACCACGATCGTAAACAACGCGACGTCGCAAATCTCCTATCTCTTTCCGGACACCGCCATAGCTGGAGGGTCGACTTTCACCTTGTCGGTGGCGGGATCGGGATTTCAGTCCGGGGCGGTGGTCAATTGGAACGCGACCCCCCTCACAACCACTTTTTCCAGTTCCAATTTCGTCACAGCTAACGTTCCGGCGACATGGATCGCCAACTCCGGCACTGCCACGATTACCGTTTCGAACCCGGGGACATCGCCGTCGACCTCCGTGGCTTTCATAATTGCGACTACGCCCGCGGTTCCGAACCTGACCGGCGGGTATGTGACTTACAGCTGGTACACTGCCACCGGGCTCTTCGCCAACAAGTTCGCCTATGTGAGCGGCTCCGGGTTCGAACAGGGAATGACGCTTGCATGGAATGGAACCAATCTGGGATCTGTCAACTCCGGGCTGGGAGTCAACGTGCCTCTCAGTCTTATGCAGGCGCCGGGCCCGGTCAGTATCGCGGCGACGAACCCAGGCGGCACTGCGTCCGCCAACCTGGCTCTCACGATTCCTCCACTTCGCAGTCTGACGACCATCGTTCCTTCCGCGGTGTCCGCGGGCAATGCGAGCTTCACACTAACTCTCAATGGCACGGGCTTTTCCGCCGGAGACACCGTGCAGGTCTGGCCCGGCGGTTCACTCGCGACGAACGTGGTGAGCGCCACGCAAATTCAGGCGACCGTGCCGGCCTCCATGGTTGCCTCCAACGCCACACTGCAGGTCTGGGTGGATACGGAAACATCGAGCGGCTCCTTTGCGTCGACAAACCAGCTTCCCTTGGCGGTGGGAGCGGTCGGGCCGGTACTCAGCATCGTCAAGACGCACACGGGGAACTTCACGCCAGGACAGCAGGGGGCCACCTACACGGTTACTGTGAACAACGCCACGGCGAGTGGGCCGACCAGCGCGACCAGCGGCGCCGTTACAGTGACTGAAACGGTGCCGTCGGGCCTGACCCTGATCTCGATGTCAGGCACGGGCTGGACGTGCGGGGCCGTTTCCTGTTACCGTTCCGACGCTCTGGCTGGTGGCGCGAGTTATCCACCCATCACGGTCGTGGTGAACGTGTCGCCTACCGCGCCGTCCCTGGTTCTGAACTCGGTGATGGTTTCGGGCGGAGGATCGACAACCGGTTACGCCAGCGATCCGACCATCGTCGCGGCGGGCCCGAGTTGGGGTATTGTGAAGACCCACGTCAACAGCTTCACACAGGGGCAAAGCGGGCCGACCTATACCATTGCGGTCGCGAACAAGGGCAGCGCGCCGACAAGCGGCGCAGTGACGGTGACCGACAACCTGCCCTCCGGTCTCTCGGCAACGGCCATGACGGGAACGGGTTGGAACTGCACGCTCAGCACCCTGACCTGCACGCGCAGCGACGTTCTGACACAGACTAACAGTTACCCGGCCATTACGCTGACGGTCAACGTCGCTTCCAACGCGCCGGCCCAGGTGACCAACCAGGCGACTGTCTCGGGCGGTGGCGCTCCGACGGCTTCCGCCGGCGACCCAACGGCCATCAACGCGCCGGCGACCTTGCGGATATCCAAGACCCATACGGGAAACTTCATCCAGGGTCAGCAAGGGGCGGCATATGCCGTGAACGTCTCGAACACTGCCGGGGCGGGGCCGACCAGCGGCTCGGTTACGGTGACGGAGATGCTGCCGACCGGCCTGACCCTGGTGTCGATGGCCGGCACGGGCTGGAACTGCGCCTCCAACATTTGCTCGCGCGGCGATGCGTTGGCCGGCGGCAGCAGTTATCCACTGATCACCGTGACGGTAAATGTGGCCTCGAACGCACCGGCTTCGGTCACCAACCAGGTGAGCGTGTCCGGGGGCGGATCGGCAACGGCCAGCGCCAGCGATCCGACCATCACTCTCGTCCCGTTGCTCGGCGTCGCCAGCAGTCACACCGGGAACTTCATCCAGGGGCAGACCGGCGCACTATACACCGTGACAGTCGGCAATGCCGCAGGGGCGGGGCCGACCAGCGGCTCGGTTACAGTGACGGAGACTCCTCCGTCGGGCCTGACCCTGGTGTCTATGGCCGGCACGGGCTGGAACTGCGCCTCCAACAGTTGCTCGCGGAACGACGTGCTGGCCGGCGGCAGCAGTTATCCGGTCATCACGGTGACGGTGAATGTGGCTTCAAGTGCACCGGCTTCGGTCACTAACCAGGTGAGCGTGTCGGGCGGCGGATCGGCAACGGCCAGCGCCAGCGACCCAACTGCCATCACTTCCGCGCCGTTGCTCGGCGTCTCGAGCAACCACACCGGGAACTTTGTCCAGGGGCAAGCCGGCGCAACGTACGCCGTGACGGTAACCAACAGCGCCAGTGCCGGACCGACCAGCGGCACGGTTACGGTGACCGAGACGATACCGTCGGGCCTGACGGTGGTGTCTATGGCGGGCACGGGCTGGAACTGTGCGACCAGCACTTGTTCGCGCAGCGATGCGCTGGCCGGCGGCAGCAGTTATCCGGTCATCACGGTCACTGTGAACGTGGCTTCTAACGCACCGGCTTCAGTCACCAACCAGGTGAGTGTCGCAGGAGGCGGATCGGCAACCGCGACGACCACCGATCCGACGACCATCAATTCGCCAGCCGCGCTGGCGATCGCCAAGAGCCACGCTGGGAACTTCGCTCCGGGACAGCAAGGGGCGTCATATGCGATCGCGGTGTCAAACGCCTCCGGTGCGGCGCCGACCAGCGGCACGGTCACGGTGACGGAGACGATACCGTCGGGCCTGACCCTGGTGTCGATGGCCGGCACGGGCTGGAACTGCGCGTCCAACATCTGCTCGCGCAGCGATACGCTGGCCGGCGGCAGCAGTTATCCGGTCATCACGGTGAATGTGAATGTGGCCTCTAATGCGCCGGCTTCAGTCACCAACCATGTGAGCGTGTCGGGCGGCGGATCGGCAACGGCCAGCACCACCGATGCGACCAGCATCGCTCCCGCGCCGCTGCTCGGCGTCTCGAGCAGCCACACCGGGAACTTCGTTCAGGGGCAGACCGGCGCCACGTACGGCGTGACGGTGACGAACAGCTCCGGCGCCGGATCGACCAGCGGCACGGTTACGGTGACGGAGATGCTGCCGTCTAGCCTGACGCTGGTGTCGATGGCCGGCACGGGCTGGAACTGCAGCTCCAACATCTGCTCGCGCGGCGACGCGCTGGCCGGCGGCAACAGTTATCCGGTCATCACGGTGACGGTGACTGTCGCCTCGAACGCACCGGCTTCGGTCACCAACCAGGTGAGCGTCTCGGGCGGCGGATCGGCAATTGCCAGCGCCGGCGACCCGACCACTATCGTTCCTGTGCCGTTGCTTGGCGTCGCCAGCAGCCACGCCGGGAACTTCATCCAGGGGGAGAGCGGCGCAACGTACGCCGTGACAGTCGGCAATGCCGCCGGGGCGGGACCGACCAGCGGCGCGGTTACGGTGACGGATATGCCGCCGTTGGGCCTGACTCTGGTGTCGATGGCCGGGACAGGATGGACATGCGCGGCTAATCTCTGCACGCGGAGCGACGCGCTGGCCGGCGGCGGCAGCTATCCGGTCATCACGGTCACTGTGAACGTGGCGTCTAACGCTCCGGCTTCAGTCACCAACCAGGTGAGCGTGTCAGGCGGCGGATCAGTAACGGTAAGCGCCAGCGACCCGAGCATCATCGCGGCGGGGATGCCGTTCTTTGCGGGTTCGGTCAACGGCGGCGGCGGCACGCAATTCCTGCAGTTCCCGAATGGGACCGTCTTCGGCTACTACGGCTTCCTGAGCGGCGCGTGGATGTTCCACGTGGACCTGGGCTATGAGTACGTCTGTCCGGGGAACGGGCCCGAAGTCTACCTGTGGGATATGGCGAGCGGGCACTGGTGGTACACCAATACCAGCACGTTCCCGTACCTATATGACTTCACTTTGAATGCCTGGCTGTACTATTTCCCCGATACGAAGAACGCCGGACAGTACACGACCAATCCGCGCTACTTCGTAAACATGACGACGAAACAGATCTTCACAATGTAAACGGCGGGCGGTGAGTGACCGCAGCGCATCCGCCGGTAGTTACACAAGAGCTAACTGCTCTTCGGTTGGTTCCGCTCAACAGTACCAGGGTTCCGTCAGGTACGGAATCGCCGCGCGGGACACCAGCGGCTCGGCGGGCAGGACGCCGGCGCCGGCCAGGTCCCAGATGCGGCGGAAGATGACGGCGCGCGGCTGGTGACAGCGTTCGGCGGACTTGATCCATTCCTGGATGGACTCGCACAAACGATCGACGGACGGATCGTCATTGTACCAGTGGTAGCACAGCGAATTTGGGTCGAACGGGTCGACCCGCTGCCGGATCTCGGACAGGTCGAGCAGCAGCGAGCCGGCGGGAATCAGCAGCCGGATGGCAAGCTGAATCGGCGCCACGCGGTCGGCGAGGCCCAGTTCCATCAGTTCGCGCAGAAACGAGCGGTAGCTGTCCCAGGTGGTCCAGGGGTGGAACGGAAGGAACGTCGGCGATAATTCCAGGCCGGCCTCGCGCGTCAGACGCAACGCCTCCAGGAAATCGGCGCGGGTGTGGCCCTTGTTGAACTTCTCCAGCACGTGGTCGTCGAGCGATTCCACCGCGCTGGTGACGAAGGCGCAACCGGTAGCGCGCAGGCTGGGCAGCAGATCGCGGCGCGCCAGCAGATGCTCCACCTTAATGGTGACGTCGTAGGTTAGCTCCGGCCACTCGCGGTGCAGTGCTTTCACAATTGCCATGCCGTGGCCGGGGCCGTTGAAGAAATCGGGATCGCCGAAGGTGATGTGGCGGGCGCCCGCGGCCACCTGGCGGCGGATATCTTCGAGCACTACATCCGCCTGCACCACGCGGAAGGTTCCGCGATACACCGGGACCACGGGACAATGCCGGCAGAGGTGCTTGCATCCGCGGCTGGCCTCTGTGTAGCCGACGGGGCGGGTTCCTTGCGGCGTGACGAGTTGCGCGTAGGCGCCCAGCGGAGGCAGTCCCCCGCGGTCGGGCACCAGGAATTGTTGACGCCCGAGCGATGTCGAAATCGACCCTTCCAGCGGGCTGTCGGCTCCACGGACGGCGAGGCGAGCCGCGAGATCGGCCAGCGGCTGCTCGAATTCTCCGCCGAGAACCGTGGACACGCCGGCCAGGCGCAGCAGGTTCCCGTTCAGCGGCGCATACAAGCCATAGGCGCAGAGATGGGCTTGCGGATTGGCGGCGCGCACGCGTTCCAGCACCTGGAAAAACAGGCGCGTGGCGGTGTGCATCGGCAGGAAAAACGCAATCAGGCCGGCGGCGGCGACGGCGTCGAGCGGCAAGGGGCTGCAGGACAGATCGATCTGCGTGACTTCGTGACCGGCGGCGCGCAGCCAGGCGGCCGGCGAGGCCAGGCCGAACGGCTGCCTTCCGAGTTCGTAGGTCGAGATGAGCGCCACGCGCACATCCCTATTATGCGGCACCGGCGGGAACCAGGCCGCCGCGTACTACTATGGAAGAGATGGCTACCGCTACTCTCACAGAATTCCGCAACGAACCGTACGCCGATTTTTCGCAGCCCGCCAACCGGCAGGCCATGGAAGCGGCCCTTGCCCAAGTGCGCTCCGAATTCGGACGCGAATACCCTCTGCGCGTTGGCGGAGAGACAATCGCCACCGGCGACAAATTGATCTCGGTGAATCCGTCGGACGCGAGCGAGGTAGTGGGCGTGCACCACAAGGCGACGCCCGAACTGGCCAACCGCGCGGTGGACAGCGCGTATTCGCATTTCGCAACCTGGAGCCGGACGCCGGCCGCCGAACGCATCCGCCTGGTGCGCGAGGCCGCCAGCCTGGTTCGCAAACGCAAGTTCGAGTTCGATGCGTGGCTGGTCTACGAAGCAGGCAAGAGCTGGATTGAAGCGGAAGCCGACGTCTGCGAGGCCATCGATTTCTGCGAGTATTATGCCAACGAGATGGAGCGGCTGGCGCCTCCCCAGGCAGTGGCGCAACTGCCCGGCGAACGCGACGAGATGATCTACATCCCGCTCGGCGTGGGTGTGGTGATTCCGCCATGGAATTTCCCGCTGGCGATTCTGGTGGGGATGACGGTGGCGTCGCTGGTGGCCGGCAACACGGCGGTGATCAAACCGTCGAGCGAAACTCCCACCATCGCGGCCAAATTCGCGGAAGTGCTGCGGGACGCCGGGTTCCCGGAGGGCAGCTTCACGCTGCTGGTGGGCAGCGGCGCGGCGGTGGGCGACGTGCTGGTGGAGCATCCCAAGACGCGCTTCATTTCGTTTACGGGGTCGCGCGACGTGGGCCTGCGCATCAATGAACTGGCGGCGCGGCATCGCCCCGGCCAGATCTGGATCAAGCGCGTGGTGGCGGAGATGGGCGGCAAGGACGCCATCATCGTGGATGGCGACGCCGATCTGGAAAAGGCGGTGGACGGCGTACTGGCCTCGGCATTCGGCTACCAGGGGCAGAAGTGCTCGGCCTGTTCGCGGGCCATCGTGCATACGGGGCTCTACGACCGGTTCGTGGAAATGCTGGCGGGGAAAGCGCGCGGCCTCACCGTGGGCAAGGCCGACGATCCGCGCAATTACATGGGTCCGGTGATCAGCGAGAGCGCGCGGCGCGGCATTCTGAAATACATCGAAACGGGCAAGCGCGAAGGACGCATGGTGGTAGGCGACGCGGCGGTTCCGGAGAGCGGTTTCTTCGTCGCGCCGACGGTGATCGCCGATGTGGATGCGAAGGCCGCCATTTTCCAGGAGGAGATTTTCGGACCGGTGCTGGCGGTGACGCGCGCGCGGGATTTCGAACATGCCTTGGAACTGGCCAACGACTCGGTGTACGGGCTGACGGGGGCGGTGTTCTCGAACAATACCGAGCATCTGCGCGAAGCCCGCGAGCGTTTCCACGTGGGCAACCTGTATTTCAATCGCAAATGCACCGGCGCCATGGTGGGCGTCCACCCGTTCGGCGGGTTCAATATGTCGGGCACGGACTCCAAAGCGGGCGGCCCGGATTATCTTTTGTTGTTCCTGCAGGCGAAGTCCGTGGCGACGAAAATCGGTAAATAGACTCCGATTTTCGGGCGGCTGGCATTAAACCAAAGCTAACGGATCAAAATCGACCGTTATTGACTTATAATCGAGAAGGCTGCGGCGCTGCGGACACTACTGAATCAGCCGACATAAGACGAATGAGAAGAATCACTCTTCCACTCCTGATGCTGGCGGGTTTGCTCCCCTGCCTGCCGTTTGCCCAAGCCCAGGTGCCTGCCCGGAAGGCTCCGGCACCCAAGAAAAAGGCGGTCGTCCGGCGGGCGATTCCGGTCGATCCCACCATCGGGGACAACATCGATGGCGACGATCTCACGGTGCGCCGGGCCGCGGTAGAAGCCTTGGGCCAGCAGAATGGCAGCGTGGTGGTGGTAGATCCGGGCAACGGGCGGGTGCTCTCGGTGGTGAACCAGAAACTGGCGTTTTCGAGCGGGTTTACGCCGTGTTCCACCATCAAGCTGGTCACCGCCCTGGCTGCGCTCAGCGAACACGTGGTGGAGCGCGACGACACCCTGCGGCTGTCCCGCTACCTGAAATTCAATCTCACCGAAGCGATCGCTCACTCCAATAATGAGTATTTCAGCGAATTGGGCAAGCGACTCGGATTTGAGCGGGTGACGCGCTATGCCAAAATGCTGGGGCTGGGCGAGGCGGCGGGCCTGGACATTCCCGGCGAGCAGGCGGGCGCCTTGCCGGATGGTCCTCCCAAAGCGGGCGGCATGGGCCTGCTCACGGCGTACGGCTCGGGCTTCCTGGTGACTCCCATGGAGCTGGCGGCGCTGGTTTCGGCGATCGCCAATGGCGGAACGCTGTATTACCTGCAATATCCCCGGACGACCGCGGAACTGGAACAATTTGGAGCCAAGGTGAAGCGTCCGCTGGAACTGGCGCCCAACGGCATCGAAGATCTCAAGATCGGGATGCGCGGCGCGGTGGATCACGGCACGGCCCGGCTTGCCAATTACGATCCCAACGAGGCGCTTTTCGGCAAGACCGGCACTTGCCGGGATTACAGCAAGGGCGAAAATATGGGATGGTTCGGGTCGTTCCTGGATTCCGGACCGCAGCATCTGGTCGTGGTGGTGATGCTCGCCAATCCTACGAGGAATGTGAGCGGTCCGCTGGCGTCGGGAGTGGCGGGAGCGCTCTACAAGAACCTGGCCCAGCAGCACTACGTCATCGCCTCCAACGCCCGGAGGTCGGATCTGCCGGAGATCATTTCGACCACGCCTCTGGCGCCGCCGGTCATCGGCCATTAGGTTGGCGGCAGCGGGTCCGCCGGCGAAATTGCCTGCCCCCAAGTCCGGAATCCAGCGGCCACTACGGTGCGTCCGATAGACTGGAAATCGATGCCGCCCATCGCCCTCACCATCGCCGGTTCCGATCCATCGGGCGGCGCCGGCATTCAGGCGGACCTTAAAACGTTCCACCAGTTCGGCGTCTATGGCGAGGCGGTAGTCACCTTACTCACCGTGCAGAACACCGTGCGCCTGTCGCGCGTCGAAGTGCTCGCGCCCGGCCTGGTGCTGGAACAACTGGACGCCGTCCTCGAGGACATGCCGCCCGGCGCCGCCAAGACCGGCGCCCTGGGCTCGCTCGAAGTGGTCGAGGCCATCGCCCGCGCCGCCGCCCGGTTCCGCTTCCCGCTGGTGATCGACCCCGTCATGATCGGCAAGCACGGCCATCCGCTGCTGTCCGACGCCGCGACCCGCGCCGTCCGCGACCAGTTGATGCCGCTCGCCCGCTTGATCACTCCCAACGTCCCCGAGGCCGAAGCGCTCTCCGGCATCGCCATCCTCTCGCGGGACGACATGCGCCGCGCCGCCGCCCGCCTGCACGAGTTGGGAGCGCGCGCCGTTTTGATCAAGGGCGGCCATGCCGCGGGCGACGCCATCGACCTGCTGAGCGATGACGCCGGGTTCCGCGAATTTCCGGCGCCGCGGCTCGATACGCGCCACACCCACGGCACCGGCTGCACCTACTCGGCTGCCATTGCCGCCGGTCTGGCTCTCGGCCTGCCGCTCGGCGACGCCGTGGCCAAGGCCAAACAGTTCATTCATGAAGCCATCCGGACTGCTCCCCAACTGGGCCGCGGCTCCGGACCGGTCAACCATCATGCGGAGGTGTTATGAAGTTTCAAGACCTGTTGATCGCCGCCATCGGCCGTTCGGAGATCCCCCTGCGCTTTGAACCGGGCGCCGAAGAAGCCGTCGCCAAGCCCATTCTGGAGACGCTCCAGGCCTGGGTGGAGGCGCACATTCCGGTCGGCGGACATAGCGAATTCGATGCCGGCTATCGCGCCCTCGCCACGCAGCTTCTGGCTGAACTGGATGGCTCCGCCAATCTGCCGGAGTAGGGCGGCTGCCCCGGCGCGGAAGCCGCGTTATCCTGAATTCATATGACCAAGGTCCGGATCCACTTCCACCTGCCGAACTCGCTGGATGAGGCCACGCTGGCAAAACTGGCCGGCACGCACACCCTCTACGGCATTCAAAAGGTGAGTGTCTCGGGCGATAGTCTGACCGTGGAGTACGACGCCACGCGTCTTCGCCCGGCCGAAGTGGAAGCCGCCCTCGCCGCCGCCGGAGTCGCCGCCGTCACTTGTTAGCGTATTACAGTTGCTCCGATCCATTCCCGTCTGCGACGGTTCGCGCGGGTGGCGCTGTTTGGAACCGCGACCGCAGGGAGCGGCCCGACGAAGAACTGCACCCTCATTCGTAGGAGAAACCGAGAAGCAGCGGTTGCCTCATCCGTCGATCGGGCCGCTCGCTCGGGCTCGCGGTTCCAGAGTGCCGCGACGCCGCTTCTTGGTTGCGGCCGTCAGTCCGCGGCTATCCCCACCGCTGGCTGCCCAGCGGACGCGTCCAGCCCAGGTTGAACGGCAGCTCTTTCATGGGCCCGCGCCATTGCAGCTCCAGGTCGATGTCGGGGTGCATGCGGTACGGCTTGCGGACGTCGGCGACCTTCGCTCCGATGACATCGATGCGCGCCGCATCGAACTGCCCCAGTCCCAGTTGTCCGCAATACTTCACATAACCCAGCCACTCGGGATCGATGCCCATGGTCTCCGCAGCCACGCGGTCCGCCGCCACGGAATCGGTGGAGGCGATAGCGATGCGCGACGCCACCGGGGTTCCGGAGTTGGGGCCGTTGCCCTCCATGCCCTCGAATCCATCGATCAGCGACGCTCCGAAATTCAGGCGCTGCGCCGTCACCAGCATGTTGTAATGCGTCTGGCGAAGGCCAACGTGGTACTTGCGCTTGTCGTTCCAGCCGGGCGTCACGCCGTTGGGCTGATGCAGCGGCGCTCCCAGCACCATGTTCTTGATGGAGAGCGACGCAATCACCGTATTGTGCGTCTTCAAAATGGCGGAAGAAATGACGAACGCCTCGGGATCGAGCAGCCGGGCGGCGATGCGGCACGGGACAATGTGCAGGTCGGCGTCCAGCAGGGTGACGGTCTCGAATTTCGCTTCGTCGTTCAGGTCGATCAGCTTTACCCGCTGTCTTCGGTACTCGGCCGGTAGCGGCCTGTATTTGAAATTGTCGAAGGCCTGCCGCGTGTCGCCGGCGGAGGACTCGGCAATCACCACCGGTCCGCGGAAGCTCTCCGCAAGGTAGTCCAGGATGCCGCGCATGGAGTCCGCGTGGCTCGAGGCGAGCTGGTTTTCCGTATTGACGAAGTTGGGTTTGATCACCACATACCGCTTGCTCTTCATCTTCTGGCGCAGCTCTTTGTCGATAGCTTTGAGCGCCTGGTAGACGTTCTTCCGGCGGTCCTCGCCCTGCGCGATGGCGACGGTCGACCGCCGTGCGACGCCGGGAAACTGGCCGGATGGGGTGGTGGCGGGCACGGCTTGCGGGGCCGCGCTCAAACCCCGCCGCAGCAGCGCCGCCGCTCCGGCCATCTGCAACAAACTCCTGCGCCCGAAACCGCTGGACATGCCGTTTTCCCTCCTCGCGGTGAATTACAATTGGATATTACCATCCTGTAGTCCGATTTGGAGGTGGAGATGGACCGCACTGCGTCTCGCAGGAGCTTTCTGGCGGCTGGTTTGGCTCTTCCCGCCGTCGCCTCGGCATCGCGCCCGCAAAACCCCGCGCTGCCCGTACCGCGGCCGTTGTCCGTGCCGGAAACCGGTCCGGGTTTCCAGTACCGCACGCTGGGAAAGACCGGCTTGAGAGTGACCACCGTCGGCATGGGCTGCATGATCACCTCCGATGGCAGCGTGGTCGAGCGCGCCGCCGACCTGGGCATCACCTATTTCGATACCGCCCGCGGCTATCAGCAGGGCAATAACGAGCGCATGGTGGGCGCCGCGTTGAAGCGCAGGCGAAAACAGGTGGTGCTGTCCACCAAGACCGAAGCCCGCGACAAAGCCGACGCGCTGGCGCAGATCGACACCAGCCTGAAGGAACTGGGCACCGATTACGTCGACATCTGGTATCTGCACGGCCGCACCCGGGCCGCCGATATCACCGACGACCTGATTGAGGCGCAACAGATGGCCAAGCAGGCGGGTAAAATCCGTTTCGCCGGAGTGAGCACCCACGGCGGCCAGCCCGAGCTGATTCCCTTCCTCGCGCGGCACGAGAAGATCGACGTCATTCTCACCGCTTACAACTTCACTATGGAGCCGGTGATGACGGCGGTCATCGAGCAGGCGGCTAAGGCTGGCAAAGGGGTGGTGGCCATGAAAGTCATGGCCGGCGGGCCGGGCCGCGGCGGACGAGGCCGCGGACGCGGCGGCGCCAATCCCAATGCCGGCAAACTGGCGCAGCCCGGGGCCATGGCCGCCGTACTGCGATGGGTGACGCGCAATCCCCATGTCGCGACTACCGTCCCCAGCATGACCGACATGGACCAGTTGGCCGACAATATCAAAGCCGGGACACAGACGTACGGGGCGGACGACGAGAAGCTGCTGGCGCTGCATCGCGAGTGGCTCCGGCCGTCCTATTGCAACATGTGCGGGCAATGCGACGGCTCGTGCCGCAACGGGCTGCCGGTGGCCGACGTGCTGCGCTTTGTCACCTATGCCGAAGGCTACGGCCAGTTCGCCCTGGGCCGCGAGCGGTTTCAGGAATTGGGCGTGGAACTGGCCGCCGTTCGCTGCGGTGATTGCCCGGGCTGCACGGTGACGTGTCCGCACGGTGTCCGTGTAGTGGACCGGCTGACTCGCGCGCAGGAGCTGTTCGCTTGTTAAGGCTGCTGTGCGGGCTGGGGCTGGCGTCCGTCGTCCTGGCGTCGGCAGCCGCCACTCCCGCGCCGCTGTGCACGCTGGTTCCCGGTTGGACGCCGACCGGCGCGCCGCGCACCTATACCGCCGACAACCTGTTCGAGTACATGGATGGCAACTCGGAAGGCTACCTCCGCTACCATTTCCAGGAAATGCGCGGCGTCACCTGCCGTCAGGGCGGCGTCACGTTCGTCATCGACATTTCCGACATGGAGGACAGCGCTTTGGCGTACGGTCTCTTCACCACCAACCGCGATCTGCGGCATCCGCAATACGCCGTCGGGATGGGCGGCCAGATTGTGCCGCGGCGTCTGATTTTCGCCAAGGGACAATATTACGTGGAAATCGCCGCCGATCCGGAGGGCGACTACACCGCCGCGCTGCAAACGTGGGCCGCCGCCCTGGTGAAGCTGGTGCCCGGCGACGCGTCCGTACCCGCGGAGTTCTCGTGGTTTCGCCAGGATAAGCTGGAGTCGCTGCGCCTGGTGCCGGAAAGCGTCCTGGGCCTGCGCATCCTGCAGCGCGGCTACCTGGCGCAGTACGATTTCGGCAAAGCGTTCGTGGTGCCGGAGGAATCTCCCGAAGCCGCCGCCGCGGTGATGGCGCAATGGAAGGCTCGTCTCGGCGCCACCATCCCCGCGAATCTCGGCGACGAGGCCTTTCAAGCCGCGGACGACTACCTCGGCAAATTGTTGGTGTTCCGCAAAGGCCGCTACCTCGCGGGCTACGCGATCTCGTCTGCTGGCGCGGACGCCGCGGCGCTCTGCAGCGAGCTAGCGGGCAAGATTCGGTAGGGCGTCGGGCGAAAGGCGCGCTCAACTCGCAACCTCCTCTCGAATAATGGTAACAAATTTGATACCATAGTCAGTGGATATATGTACTCCGCGGCGATGTTGACGATGCCGGCCGGGAACCATTCGCCGCTTGGTTCGACGGGCTCAACGCAACCGCTGCCGCCAAGGTGACAATTGCCCGGACGCGAATGGAGCACGAGAACCTTTCGAGCGCCAAGAGCGTTGGCGCTGGGGTATTCGAATTCAAGATCGATTTCGGCCCCGGCTATCGGCTTTATTTCGGCAAAGACGCTGAACGCGTGATTATTCTCATCGGCGGAGGGACGAAGAAACGCCAGCAACAGGATATCGCGATGGCACAGGCATGCTGGACCGAGTACAAACGGAGGAAGAAGCGGGAGAACTCATAATATAATGCCACTGACCCATGATTTCAAGCAAACTGTCCGGGCACGGGCACAGCGGGATCCGGACTTCCGTCAGGCCCTGCTGCGCGAGGCTGTCGAATGTATTATCAATGGCGACCTCGCCACCGGCAAAGCGGTGCTTCGGGACTATGTCAACGCCACGGTGGGATTCCGGACGCTTGAGAAACACACCGACATTCCAGCCAAGAGTTTGATGCGGATGCTCGGGCCCAACGGCAGCCCGTCGGCAGCCAAGCTGTCCAGCATCTTGAGCGCACTACAGAAGACCGAGGGTGTCACCTTCGAACTCGCTCTGAAGAGGTAGCCTTCCCCCTACTTCCCTGCCGAATTCAACAATCCCCGCCCCCGCAGCCACGCCTCCAGCCGGGACGGCCACGACGACAGCGTCGCGTCGGTGGGCGCCAGCCCCACCCCGTGCGGGCCGTTCTCGTAAATGTGCAACTCGGCCGGGACGCCGGCCTTGCGCAGCGCCAGGAAAAACTGCACGCTGTTCTCCACCGGAACGGTCCGGTCGTTGGCGGTGTGGAACAGGAACGCCGGCGGCGTCTGCGCCGTCACTTGCGTTTCATTCGACAGGTTGTCCAGCAGGGCCGCATCGGGAGCGTTTCCCAGCAGCATGCTGCGCGACCCGGCGTGCGCATACGGATCGTGGAAGGTGATCACGGCGTAGCACAGCACCAGAAAATCGGGACGGCTGCCGGCGCGGTCGATGGGGTCGGGCGCGTCCGGCTTGCCGGAATCGTAGTGCGTGCCGGCGGTGGACGCCAGGTGGCCTCCGGCGGAGAAGCCCATGATGCCGATGCGCGCCGGATCGATGCGATACTCCGCCGCCTTGGCGCGGACGGTGCGAATGGCACGCTGCGCGTCGCCGAGTTCGATGGGGTGGTGATACCGCGGTCCCAACCGGTACTTGAGCACGAACGCGGTCACGCCGATGGAGTTTAGCCACACCGCCACCTGCTCGCCTTCTTTGTCCATGGACAGGTGCGTGTAGCTTCCGCCTGGGCATACGATCACGGCGGTACCGGTGCCGCGGCCGGCCGCCACCACGTGTGGCGTCAGCGAAGGCTGGTCTTCATCCGCCGTGCCCAGCGCCCCGGGAGCGCCGTTGGGCCACAGCAGTTCGGCTTTGGACGGTGCCGGCGTCTGGGCCAGCAGGGGCAGAGCGAGGCAGGCAAGCAGGCAGAGTCGCATACGGTTTACGGTAGCACCCTGAGATCGCCTTTGCCCCAGACGGTCTGCCGCCCTACGCCCACCCAGCGCGCCGCCTGCAGCCACGGCAGAAACTCCCCCAGATCGCCCTCGTATTCCGCTTCGCCGGTGAAGCCGCCCAACGGGTGGACCTGTCCGGTGCGCCCGCTCTTCCGCTCCAGGTGCGCCCACACCAGCTGACAACGGGTCATGCGGACCTCGGCCGCGCGTTCGGCCAAGCCGCGGAAATCCACCGCCAGCGGTCCGGCGCCGTAGAGCGCGCGCAGCGTGCTGATGCGGTCGCGCAGCCGCCCAAACAGAATCGGGAATTCGGGCTGGCCGGCCAGGCGCCCGCCGGCCTTCAGTTCGGTTGGAGTGAGAAAGGCCACGCGCACCCGCCGCGGGGAAGCCGCTCCCGGAGGAAGAGACTCATGGTCGAGCGGGACCACCGTGGGACGCCCCAGTTCGCCGCTCGCCGGCGTCGCGGCGTCCCGCAGATCGAGCTGGTCGACTCCCAGCAGTTCCGCCCGTCCGCGGCTAGGTCCCAGGCCGTGCACCGCCAATTGCTCGAAGGTCGTGCGAAACCGCGTGAGCGCCTGCGCGTGGAGATCGAAGATATGCACGTCGACGAAGAAATTCCCGTTGGCCGGAACCGAAAGTCCGTCCAGGTGGGATGCCCGAAAGACAAACGGCCGCGGCCAATCCGCCAGCCCGCTCGGCGACTTGCCCAGCGCCGTACCCGGCTGAAACAGGCGGGCGTATTCGGCAGGCGTGGCCGCCTCGCGCAGTACCGTGCCGAACGCGCCCCGCACCACGTTGGTGCTCTTTCCGGGCGGGAAGAATACGGCGTCGATCGCGCGAAACCGGAAGCGGAAACGGAAGAACTCAAATGTCACGCCGGCCAATGCGCACCTGTCATATATCCCTGTTGTATAATGGTATGGCATTTGGCTCTTGTTTTCCGCTTCGTGACAAGAAAGAGGGGTTGCGTGAGTCCATCCGCAGCCCCTTTTTGTTGTAGGGAGGTCCAGCGGGCCAGTGCGGTTTAGCAAAATGAAGAAGGACTAAAGGCAGATGAAAGAAAAAGGTACAGTGAAGTGGTTCAACGCAGCCAAGGGCTACGGCTTTATCCAAAGGGAGAACGGGGAGGACGTCTTCGTGCATTTCTCCGCTATCCAGACGCAGGGATACCGCAGTTTGGATGAAGGCGCAAAGGTGGAATTTGAAGTGACGAAGGGGCCCAAAGGCCTGCAGGCGACCAACGTTACCACGGCCTGATCGAGCAGTGCGCGGACCGGCTGGATTCTGCCGGTCCGGTCCGCGCTACCAGTAGGAAATTCTAAACCTGGAGGTTTATGAGCAAAGAGGATTGCATTGAAGTTACGGGTACGGTTTTAGAGAAGTTTCCGAGCGGTTTATTCAGCGTACAACTGGAACACGAGCGCGTAGTCCTGGCCCATCTCGCAGGACGGCTGCGGCGCAATCGCATCCGCGTCCTGGCAGGCGACAAAGTCACCCTGGAGCTGTCGCCGTACGATCTCAGCAAGGGCCGCATCACTTTTCGGCACCGGTAGTACTTCGGCGCCCATCCCCCAAACGAACTGGCAAGCCCATTTGCGCCCACTGCGCGCAAACGTACTTCCCTTTTTCCTCCGAGACGTCATACTAGTGAATTGCTGGGGACGTCCGACGCCGCGAACTTTGTTAATTCTTATCGTCGATTCCCATGAAAGAACCGGACCAGCCCCGAAGCAATCCTCGCGCTCGCAGCCCGCGGGCCGCTATAATCAAGCCAGAGGATAGGGTGGAGAAGCCTAGGAGCACTCAGAACCGGTCGAGGAAGCCTGTGGAACCCGTCGAGGATTTAACCGCGATTCTCTCTCAAAAGGTTGTCGGACAACCGGCGGTGACCCGCGTCATCGTTCCGTACATTCAAATGTTTCAAGCCGGCCTGGCCCCCGAAGGGCGTCCGGTGGGCGTCTTTCTGCTGCTCGGCCCCACCGGCACCGGCAAAACCAAGAC
>Ga0181529_10000286_pt1 | contig 74541 bp, 48 predicted proteins | sample PEATcosm2014_Bin_36_FD_119763 | JGI IMG/M metagenome (GOLD analysis project Ga0181529, IMG submission 119763) | Peatland microbial communities from MTU Mesocosm Facility, Houghton, MI, USA - PEATcosm2014_Bin10_30_metaG | ecosystem: Environmental > Terrestrial > Soil > Wetlands > Peat | place...
CAACGCGGCGGATCTGAACAGCGTTGGCTACGAGGATCTCAAATGCCACGGTCTAAACCTGAAGAACGAAAATGATGAACTTCTCAAGCATTTCTCCATTCTCAACTGCCTCATCTTCGACGCGGCATCTGACACCGAACAGAGTTACCATCTATCCGACGGGAAATGGTACAGAGTAGAAAACTCTTACCTGGAAAAACTGAAGGCCTCTCTTGATCCACTCTGCTTTGAGTCTCCACTACGGCCTTTTGCGCATGAAAGTGAAGGCAAATACAACGAGGCTGTTGCAGAGGGAGATGGTTCATTTATCTGTCTTGACATGACGAATATCAGCCCCCGCGGAGAAACACAAATTGAACCATGCGACTTGTACTCAGTTGACGGTAGACTTGGAATCTTCTACCACATCAAAGTGTCGACACTTTCGCCCCTACTTAGCCACCTATTCAATCAGGGAACGAACGCAATTGAACTGCTTAAGCTCGAATCAGAATCTATCCAACGACTTCGAGCCCTGATCGGGGCAAGGGCCTCGGATCAGACGAGAGAAGGTTTCCTCGGGCCCATCGAACGAGAAGCGTTTGGCGTTTGCTTTGGAATTGTGACCCACAAGGACAAGGCCGCACGTTCGGAAAACCTGCCGCTGTTCTCGCGAATTAGCCTTATGCGCAACGCGAAGGCGCTTCAGCTCATGGGTACCGCCTGTAGGTTGAGCTTCATCGAAGATCAGTCGGAAAAGAAAACCGGGATCAAGAAGGAACGCAAGAAGAGAACCGTCCACCAAATATTGGAGGGCCAAGCAGTCACCGGAGGGTAGACCGGATTCTTCAGGTTTCCTGCGAACGGGCGATTTATAGCGGAAGTTTACGCTAGCGGCAATTCCTCGCTTCCGACGATATCGCTACACACAGCGGGTGCACAAGGCGCTTGACGCTCTGGTAGCCGCCCGCAAATCCGTGCCCTTCGACCAGATCCTGCCAGAGACCCTTTACGTTGCGGCCCCACTGTAGTTCCAGCGTGATCGTCTCGCGGTATGCCTGACAGGCATACCGCGAGCGCTTGCCGTCCAACTCTGGCGGAGCCATGACAGCCCGAAGTCGGCGGTCACCCCGTTGGCCGGTTTTGATCTGTTGGCTGATTTTGAATGGCCTGAGTCGGTGGTCATCCAAGTGGCCGCTTTTGGGTGCCCGCCAAGGCTCAGGAGCAGGCATGAGCGTTAGGGAAATGGTTCAGCCAGTTCGCGTTTTCCGGACACTGGCCGACATGCACTAAGACTTTGCAGGACCTATCTGGCCTAACGCGTGGGCTATTGGTGCTCGCTACGCGCCCTCATCACTTTGTTCGCGCTCAGTGGGCCCAGATTGTTCAATCGCCTTCCGGGAAAGATCGGCCAGAGAGTCCTCCTCGGGCACTAATTCTATGACCCGCTTTGCCAGGGATACGTTTGTGAACGATAGGCCCGTGTCTCTCAAAAATGTCAGCACCGCCACCCTCTCGCCTTCGGGCTTCGCAGGCCCCAGCATTCGGTCGCAGAATGTCGCAAGCTTCTGCGGAAGCGCCCCGCCTGGCACCAAACCAACATTTTTGAGCATAGCGAGGTACGGCTCCATCTGGGAGATCGGGACGCCTGAGCTCTCTAGCGCAATTAGCCTGTCCTGCGCCTCGTCGGTGTAGCCCCTCGCGCGTTCAGCTTCAAGATGGGGGAGAAGGCTGACCAATACGATGGAGGCTTCGGATGGGCTCACTCGCGCGGCCTCGAACGCAATATCCATAAGGTTATCTACCAGCCCTTTGTCAGAGAAGAGGTTCTCGTCAGCAACGAGGTCCTCAGTGACTTTTTGGAGGATCTGCACCCACTGCGGCTGACGCGGCAGGAGGAAGCGTGAGACCAGCTCCTTTGCGAGCCACAGCCGATTCTGATTAGAAAGCTTCGTACCGAGGAAGCGGAGCTCGGTGAAATACTTCTCGACGTTGAGTCCAAGGATCTCGATGTAGCACTCGGATAAGCCGCGTGCGACGTCCTCGTCCAATAACTCTGGGCCGTCCTTTGCTGCCGCAAGCAGCTGGTCCAAGGCCCCAATATGAGCTGAGCACTTGTCCTTGAGGAATTGGTCAACGAATGCGCCGATCTGCTTGCGGAGAATTTCGTCTTCAACCTTCTCGCGCCTTCCTCGGGCAACTACGTGTGGAAACAACGCGATATCCCAGGGTCGCGCCTCGTCAAATATCCCGAGCGCAGCGACGACGCTCGCAGCGGGAAAGCAATTTAATATACGCTCTCGATCAGGGGGCGCATTGGCCGTGCCCAATCGGGCCTCCAGGCGCTGGGCCTGCATCTTCATTGCCGCAATGTTTTCAGGGATCGTGAGCAGCCGAGCAGTAACGTTTGGCGTCAACGCCGTCAATAGTTGCACCAGCGCGGCGGGGTCCGGAGCATCCTGCAGAAATGTCTGATAGAGGCCATCGATAGTGGCCTGTACTTCTGCCGACATCGCTTTCCGTATGACGATCAAAGGCGCGAGCCAAGGTGCCTTTAGCGCTACGTTACCCTGTGATGTGACTTGCTCAACGAGGGCCGCCGCAACGACGTTTAGGTAGGGCGACTTTAGGCTTACAGAAAACAGACGATACAGAAGCCCAATCGCACTTTTGGCTTGCGGGTCAAAATTCCGGGTCCGTGTGCCGTTAACGGTTCGTGCAATTGCTTCTGCGATTGCGCATTTGGCCGGCTCCTCCATCTCGGATTGGAACTTCGTTAGGACCGAAAACCTCTGTGTATCCAACTCGTCATTGAGGAAGGTCAGTTTGCTAGCGACTAGCGCTAGCGTCGACGGCGAAGCGAGCCACGCTAGGACGGCGTCGCTCGCGTTTGACCTTCTCTGCGATGCCTCAAAAAGCAGCTTGAGAGCATCCGACTCTTCCCTTGCGTACCTTGCCTCAAGACATGAGGCAAGCTTCGAACGAAGGCTCGCCGAAAGCTGGCTCTCATGGTCGAGAAACTGTCCCCAATATTGTAGGTAATTTTTGCCAAGAGGACCGGTGGGGTCGAATAAGTTAGCAATCTCTTCAAGACATCTTTCCTTCTGCACCGTATTGATTGTCGGAGAAAAGGCAAAAAGGTCTGGCAGAGAGAACACCTCGGCGAGGTCGTTAGCCTTCGCGGCGCCCATAACGTACTCCAGGAGATCGGACACCGTAAGTTCGAGTGTCCGGCTGCCTGTCACCGTTCCTGCCGCCTTAAGGAGAACCGAAGCCGAATTTTTTAGGAAGATGTCGCGGGGAGGTCGAGCGTCAAGCCAACGCCGGGTCTGGTCGGTTGCGATTCGGACGATGTCCTCCTGCTCCGAAGGGGATTTCGCCGCAGTTAGCAGGTCTAAGAATTCCTTCGACTCCCCTTTTCGAAGGTTGTTCTGGACCGCAGTAGCAATGGCCTGGTTCCGCTCGTAATCCACACGTTTGAGGTAGATAAAAGGTCGGATGTCAGCGTCGGAAGACACATGCTTGGTTGCGTGCAGGAACGAGCGAAGGCCCGTAGGGACACGTGCATCGTCGATCATCTCCCTGGTCGATATCTTGCGATTAAGATCTGACCACAGCTCAGGATCCTCCGCCAGGAGAGCAAGGAAGCTCGGCCATTCGACCGAAATTACGGACATTTTTGTGAGCAGCGGGAGATTAGATGTCAGGGCGCCGGTTTCAACGAGGCCCTGATTCTCTGCTTGGACAGCCAACGACCGGAAAGCGGTTAAATCGTTTAGGACGCGTTTTATCTGCCTCGGAGTCTGCCCGAGGTAGCCCAATACGAGGACATCCCGGGCGTCGGCGGGAAGGTCGCTCATCCCCGCGACGCCGAGCTGTTGGTCCAGGAATGTCTCAATATCGAACTCCGGAGCGATGGGAAGGCGCAGCGTTGTCTGGAAGAATTTATTTAGGAACTCCCTCGCGTATTTCTGGCCGCCGTCACCATCTTGCGACGTATAGGACTTCGAAATGTGCTTTAGCAATGCCGCTTCATCGCACGGAATGATGTAGACGCATCCCGGCTCGTCAAGGTAGGTCTTGATCACGCCAATTGTCTCAACGGCAACAACTTCGGAGCAGCGGTCTAAGTTATCGAAGACAAAAATGATCCTTTTTCCCTTCGAGCCGGGAGTAGATGTAGCCTGAAGGATCATATCCCGGAAGATCTCACCGAATTTCTCAGCGCTAAAGGCCGGCTGCGCCGAGACATGCCTGACTTTTCGATCGAAGACCAACCCCGACAGAGACTTGAAAAGCTCCTTGACGACAGCCTCAAACAAAAACGCGGCGGCCCAGCCCGTAGCTAGGAATGCCGCGACGGTTGTGAGAATATGCCCAGCAAAGGAGGCTTTCGGGGAGAACAGGAGGGAGGCGAAGAACGCGCAGAAGAAGACGACCACTCCGAGACCCAGCCAACGTACCGCTGCGAAATTCACTAAGAGTTTGTCATGGTCCTCCCAGCTTTCTTCAAATTCGAGGTGGCTCTGTAAGGACCGCCCGCCGAACTTATAATCTGGTATTGCTCCCTGATCGGTTAGGGACCGATGTGTCTCGAGCAAGATCCAACGCTTTAGGGGCTCATTAGAGTACTTCCAGACGTCCAAATAAACATAGTGAACAGTTGGGTCGCTTGCAGACTGCATTTGGACTAGGTTGCAGATGGAGGTCTTGCCGGTGCCCCAGCTGCTGTATAGCGCGATCGAAAAGGGTGTTTCACAGGCCTTCGCGATATGATATAAGACCTTCGCGTAGGTCGTGTGGACTCCGAATTTATCCTGATCGCTGGATTGGACAGCGCCGTCGGATAGGAACTTCCAAGGCATGCCTTCGGTCGTGTTGGCCACGGTACCTCTCTAACGGCGTTTCTGAAATAACCTAAGGATACTCCGCAACCCAGTCATTTTCAATAAGTTTACTGCCGAGGCTTGTGGACGCACTGGGTGCTGTTCGGCCGCCAGCGGGCGCACTAATTCCGGTGGCCTCGGGAATAGATCCCGACAAACTCCGATTGCGACGCCGATCTTGCCCCTCGTCTTAGCAACACAGCGAGAACGTGCCCTAGTCCACCTCATCAACGGACCCGAAGGACGATTGCGCGGACTCTGGAGCATTGGCCAGCCCACTGTAAACTGGGTCACCAGTCCGTGCCCTTCTGCTATTGGAGCCGCAGCCAACTCTGACCTCCATGTCGAAATGAAATTCGGTTTCAGCCCAACTTCAGGATTGATCGTGATTTAGAGGTCACCAACAGCCGAAAAATTCAACTGCTGTTTATCAGGTCCGACACTCCGAGTTTCCGAGCATCAATCTGGTTCACACTCCCTTTGGGGGTGACCATTCGCGCATGGCTCTCCATCTTATCTCTTGCTTGCATGATGGATACCTCACTCAAGGCCCGGGGCTCGGCTGCAACGTTTGTAGAGGACGCGCATATCTACTGGCGAAGCCGGCGAAACAGATCGGCGATGTCGATGCCGAGCGCTGATGTGGCGCGTTCGAGCGTCTGGAAGGACGGAACCAGAAGGCCACGCTCAACCTTTGATATATGGGAGCGCACCGTGCCCATGGCATTGGCGAGTTGCCTTTGGCTAAGTTTCCGTTCTTTCCGGAGATCCCTAACCGCAGCGCCGATGCGCTTGGCAAGAGGCTCGGTCGAAAGTTCAGCGCCGTAAGATGGAGATGAACATGTCGACAGGCTGACATGCAGTGTCTCCAGAGACTTGTGACAGCGGCGGCAGAGACCGCTTGTTGAGCGGAATTGGACGAGGCGGCAATGTGGACAGCGCAGAACTTCACGGTTTGGAAATGGATTTGATTGCATGGGGGATCTCCGGCACGACGCGAGCTCGGCCGTACGACTGACTGCAAGGGCAGCGCAGTGGATATGGGGGCTTCGCACATTGCAAAGCTGCAGGGCAAATGGAAGAACGGGCAGGGATCGCATCGTGGCGCCGGTATGTCGGGCCTTTCGGGCGTCACAGTCAACCCCAGCACAGCGCAGGACAGGCACTCAGTAAAGGTTCAGGCCGGCTCCGAATCGATCAAAATGAGATTGGTACGAGAAAATGAATATACTTAGATGCACAATTCGACGCGGAGGCCCGATTTCCTCGCGTTTCCTGGCCTAAGTTATGCCAAACTATCGTCTCCGGCAGTACTGGGGAAAGAGGTTTGATATGAGCGTTATCGATGATTCACTGGCCTTTGATGCAAGCGGCGAGGAGGGGATAGGTGGCACCCGGCGCAAAGAGGAACCGACGGACAGCCTAGATTTTGGCGACGGCATCCCCATGACCTGCGCGGAGATGGCCGCCGAAGTGAACGCCATAGCGCGAGGTGAGAATCCGCCTCCAGGGCCACGGCCCTGCCATGAACTTTGGACCGAAGAGGACGAGCGCATTGCGGAGGCTGAATCGCCCAGCCACCTCTCGAATGATCCCCCCTTTGGCTTCCGGTTCCCGGAAGAGGTCGAGCTCAATGGGTGCGGCATCTACGAGACGATGTTCGACACCCTGCCCGAAATGGACATCATCATCGAGAACGAGTGCATCATGTAGCGTATGCACTAGCCGCTGAGGCGAGCGAGGATTTCGGCAAGCTGGAGGCCACACTGAGAGTAGCCAACCACTGCCTTGAAAGTTGCTGTGAAGAGCAGCAACTTTCAGGACAGCATAATCGGCAGAAGCCAGAGCGGCAGCCACTTCCGAGCCTGCCGCTCGGGACACGATGTCCGCATTGGCGAGGTACGGGCCGGCGGTTACGTTGCCGCAAGTCTTACCGCAGACGGAACCGTCTTCCGCGTGGTGCGTGCCTCGGCCACCCTCTATGCGGCTCTGCCGGGCATTTGAAGCAGCTTGCCCCCGCGTTGGGCGCTCTCCAGGAAGTCCGCCCAATCCTGCATCATCTTGGCACGCGGCCCCAGGTACAGGGCATGGTTGTACGCAGCGCTCACGGCATTGCGGGGAGCGTGCGCAAGCTGCAATTCGATGTGGTCGTGCGGGTACCCTTGCTCGTGCAGGATCGTCGAGGCCAAACCACGAAAGCCATGCCCGGTCATTTTCCCTTTGAAACCCATGCGCTCCAATGCCGCCAAAATAGTGTTGTTGGAAATGGGTTGGGCAGCATTGTGGTCGCCGGGGAAAAGCCATTCGCTGCTCCCAGCCAAATCGCGCAACATCTCCAGAACCTCCAATGCCTGCCTAGCCAACGGCACAATATGCGGGGCGCGCATCTTCATACGCTGCGAAGGTATATCCCAGCGGCCGGCTTCGAGGTCAAACTCCGTCCACTTGGCCCCGATCAATTCGCTGGTACGAACAAAGGTCATGGCCATCAACTTCATCGCCAGCCGTGTGATCTGCCTTCCCTGATAGACCTCGATGCGCTTAAGCAATGTGGGCAGCTCTTTGGCATCGATGCGGGCATAGTTGGTTTTGTGTGTCGATTTCAGGATGTCGCTGGGACGAATCTCGCTGGCTGGGTTGCGCTTTGCATATCCGTGAGCAATTCCGTAACGAAAAACTTGCCCCACCGTCTCCAGTGCGCGCTTGGCAATATCCCGCGCGCCGCGATCCTGAATCGCGATGGCCATCGCTACCAGTTCTGGCGCCTCGATCTCCGCAATGGGACGGGCACCCAAGCAGGGCAGAATATCAGCCGCCATGCGCCGCCGGACCGAGTCCACATGTCGCGGGCTCTTCCCATCCTGCCAATGCTCCAGCCATTGTGCGGTAATGCTCTGAAAAGAATTCTCAACCGCTGCTTTCTCAGCGGTCTTCTCGGTTTTTCTATGCACCATCGGGTCAACGCCTGTAGCAAGGAGCTTGCGGGCTTCGCTGTGCCGCTCCCTCGCCTGTACAAGTGAAGTATCCGGATACTTTCCCAGCGCCATGAGCTTTTTCTTGCCGTCAAAGCGATAGGACCAGCGCCACAGCTTTCCGCCGTTTGGCTTAACCCAGAGGTAGAGCCCGCCTCCATCGGCCATGCTGTAGGCTTTTTCTCTTGCCCTAGCCTTTTTGACCCCCATATCGGATAGATCCATCATGCCAAAACCTCCCAGTTAAGAAAAGTACATCCATTTCAAGAATAGAATACATCCAAATGTACATCCATAAATCGTAGCTTGCCCTGGACGCCCCTGAACGCAGAAAGACGTAAAGCCTAGCAATTGCTAGGCTTTACGTCTTTTCTCTAGATGTCTTTGGATGTGCTTGGAAGGGGTGCTGGCGGAGAGAGGGGGATTCGAACCCCCGATAGAGCTTTTAGGCCCTATAACGGTTTAGCAAACCGCCGCCTTCAGCCACTCGGCCATCTCTCCGCGCCTCAGAGGATTATACCGGAAGTGGGGCTGGCGGTGCGCCGGAAACTGGTTTCCGGCAACCGTCCCTGTTTTGGACGCCCCAATCCGGCTCTCCGGCTACTTGCCCGCCTTCTCCGCGGCGAGCCTCGCCTTGTTTTCTTCAAACTGCTTGGCGGCTTGTGTCACGTGATTGCGCGCATAGGCCGCGTCGTGCCAGCCCTTGATTTCAACCCGCTTGCCTTCCAGATCCTTGTAGATGGAAAAGAAGTGGGTGATCTCCTTCAGCATGTGGGGATAAATGTCGGTGTAGTTCCACACATTGTCGAAGCGCGGGTTGTTTTTGCCCACCGCCAGCACCTTTTCGTCCAGAATTCCCTGGTCCATCATCTCCAGCAGGCCGATGGGGCGCACCTCCTGCACACAGCCGGGAAAGCTCGGCCCCGGCACCAGAACCAGCACGTCCAGCGGATCGCCGTCGTCGCTCAGCGTGGAGGGAATGAAGCCGTAGTCGCCGGGATAATGCACCGGGGAGTGCAGGTTGCGGTCCAGTTTGAAGACGTGCAACTGCTTGTCGTACTCAAACTTCTGGTGACCGTCCAAGGGAATTTCAATCACCGCGCGAAAGACCTCGGGAGCGCGATCGCCGATCGGCAACTCCAAATAATTAACCATCTCTTTTGCTCCTCTTCGGGTGGGGGACTGGGTCTGGTACGGGGAATCGAACCGAGGGGTTGTGCTGGGGAACCCGTCCATCCACCGGAACTACTATCTTCGCTGACGATGAACGCGCATGTCTAGAGCGGCTCTCCAATTCACGTGCTCTAGCCAAATTTATGCGAGGGGCTTTTCTTAAGGAAAAAACCACTCAGCGGTTGGGGCTTCGATGTATGGCAATTGGAGAACCGCTGTATTCCCCGCGGCCCTCGTCTCATTGCGGGGCGGCCCATAGCTCCCTTGGAGGCCGGATGTGCAGGCCCTTCGGGAGCTGAACCGCTCAACGGACAAAGCGAAGAAACGAAGAAACGCAACCCCGGTGGGAGTCGCCGGAAGTCCACAGGTTCACAGTGTCACGGGAATAGGGGGAGCATAAGCGCTACTGATCCGGCCCATAAGATATGCAACTTTCTCAGCCTGTGTGCGTCTAGAGAGTTTTTGATTCAAGTGTTTACATATCCGCATGCGGCGAAGAAGTTTGAACACTCGCTTGGCGCAACGGCATTGAGCAGGTCGCCGATTTCCTTCCATAGGGTGTCGATGGATCGTTTGGCTGCTTTGCGGAGCAGTGGTAAGCGAGTGGTCTTCCCCTGTTGACCGGAGGCAGGAGGGTGCGGCTGGGGTCTGAACAGATCATCGAAGTGTCCACCTATTTTTAAGTGGACACTTCGAAAAGGGCTTAAGCGGGTGCGGAAGCGTCTTGGTCGGCGAGGTTCCAGGGGAGCAGTTCGTCGATCCGATTGACCGGATGTTCGGCGATGCGGGTCAGGACCTGGCGGAGATAGCGTTCGGTGTCCAGTCCATTGAGTTTCGCCGAGCCGACCAGCGATTAGATGGTGGCGGCCCGTTCACCGGCGGAGTCTGAGCCAGCGAAAAGGTAATTCTTGCGGCTGAGTGCAACCGCTCGAAGCGCCCGTTCAGCGGCGCTGTTGTCGATCTCCAGCAGCCCATCGTCGACGTAACGGGTGAGCGCCCGCCAGTGCGAGAGCGGATAGAGGATCGCGCCCGCGAAACACGAACAGATGACCGGAAAACGGCTGTTGGAGCACGGCCTGCACTTGGGCGCTCAGGCCCTGAAAGCCGCGCCGCACGTCGGTCACACCGGCCGCGATCCATATCTTCGTTCCTGTGCGAAGTTCGACCACTTGCGCAGGCTCACCGGACCCCGCATCACGAGCAGTCAACACGACAGGAAGCAAAGCCGCAACGTGCTTGCCGGAGCTCATCCGACCACGGTGGCCGTACTCGCGCCGCCACCTGAAAACCTGGTTCGCGTTCACGCCAGCAGCCTGTGCCACCTGCGCCACGCTTCACCCAGGAGCGAACGTCAACTCCACGATCCGCCGCTTCTCTGCTACCGAACGGCGCACCCGAATCCGCCCCTCACCCCTTGGCGCCAACAACTCTTCCATCACGCAATCGTCATATCCACGCAGCTTAGCTGTCCAGAGGGAATGACAAGACGCTTACCTTCGAAGTTGATACCTGCAGGGATTAGCTTGCCCGCGCCTAATTCTTTAGCGGCTTTCCTGTCTTGAGTGTGTAATCAATCCGTTCTTTGGTTTTTGGTTCGGTGCAAAGAGACAGGAACATTTCACGCTCAAGATCCAAAACGTATTGTTCATTGATCGGCGATCCAGCGGAAATCTCCCCTCCGCACAAGACGCGCGCCAACGACCCGTACACCTTTTCATCGTGCTCGCTTATGTGACCGCCTTCCCGCATCGACAGGATAGAGGAATTCAAATCCGCAAGCAGGCCGCTACCAGGGGCTGGAATATTACAACCAAGAACAGGGGGAGCATAAGGCTCTTGCGTCAAATGGATTGCCCGCAACTTCGCATCAGCCGCCAGCCTGTCGCGGTTCATGGTTATGCCCGCTGATGATGGAAGCAGGCCCAATCTGCGAGCATGGATGGCCGAGGAAGATGCTTGGCCGGCAGCCGTAATGTCGAAATAGCGCCTGAGCGCCAGCGACGATTCAAGATCCCAAGTCATCGAAGCGGCAGAGGACTCCGAAAGCGCATTCAGCAGAAGCATTCGGCACCCGCCCCCCGCCGGGATCAGTCCAACATTCGTCTCCACCAGACCCATATGTAATTCCGCGTGTGCTTGAACCCCCGCTGAGTGCAATACGATTTCCGCTCCGCCGCCCAATGCAAGACCAAATGGAGCTGCGATCACAGGTCTGGAGGAATGTCTGATGGACGAATTCATGCTCTGGAAAAGCGTGATATAGCGCTCGATCCATAAGAAGTCCTTCCCCTGAATATGTTCAAGAAGCAGGGCAAGATTGGCGCCCACTGAGAAAGCAGCACCATCATTCGCAATGACAAAACCGTTAAACGGTCTGCTTGACTCGTTGCGTGATTCCAAAACATCTTGAACAAATTGCAGGGAGATTTCGCTCAAAGAGTTCATCTTCGAATGGAACTCAATGCAACCGATGCCGTCGCCCATATCAATCAGAGACGCATCTCGAGTCTCGCTGACCGCTCCTCGGAGGCTATGCAATGTGCGAATTGAAAGATGGTCTGCCGAGGCCGGCTGCGAGAGGAAATCATCGGTCTTGGGATCATAGAAGGTGCAGCCAGATTGATCTTCTCCATCTGCTCTATACCAGCGTGGTTGATTGCCTGACCCGCTGTGACTTATCAACTTTTCAACGCACTCGGGTATCAGTCGCCCCTCGCTCCTCATTCTTGCCACAGTTTGTTCCACGCCCGCCGCATCCCACATCTCGAATGGGCCAAGCTCCCAGTTGAAGCCAGCCTTCATCGCACGGTCAACATCAACTACACTGTCGGCAATTTCGTGCAGGTGAGCCGCACAATATAACCACAAGTCAGATAAAAGCTGCCAAAGAAACTTGTGTTCTGTTATTTCAATTTCACTCAGACCGGGTTCTAGTGCAAGGAGCCGTAACCTGGAGTCGAGGCTGCTTGAGTGGTTCTTCTCATGTTTCGATTGGGTCAGAGTTACATACTCTAATCGCGGTAAGTCAACTACTTCCAGGATATTTCCGTTGCCACTGCCGCCTGCTGCTGGATTCTGTTTCGTCTTTTTATAAAACCCTTGTTTGCTCTTATCGCCCAGCCATCCGTTGACAATCATTTTCTGGCAGACATCTGGGAGGCCACAATCATTCATTTCATCCAGGGCAGCGCCGGCTTGCTGCTGAAAATTCTTGGCGATACTATCGAGCACGTCAAGACCAATCATGTCCGCCAAACGAAACGTACCGCTCTTAGGCCATCCGATCTGAGTTCCTGTCATTCGGTCGACATCTTCAATGCGCAAGCCATGCTTCAGGGTGAGCCGAACAGCGTTGAGCAAATTGAAAATGCCAATTCTATTCCCAATAAAATTGGGTGTGTCTTTTGCCCGCACAACAGTTTTGCCCAAGTTCACTTCGCAAAAACTAGCGATTCTCTCCAATGTTTCGCTGGACGTCTCCGGTGTCGGAATCAGTTCCACAAGCTTCATAAAGCGCGGCGGATTGAAGAAGTGGACGCCCAGCCAATGGCTGCGGAACGACTCAGTGAACTCTTCAGCAATGGCCCTGACAGAGATGCCGCTCGTGTTTGTGCTGACAATCGCGTCTTTGCGGCGGTATTGTTCCACACGGCCAAGCAGTTCCCGCTTCACGGCAATATTTTCCGTAACGGCTTCGATGATCCAATCGCAGCGATTCAACCTTGGAAGGTCATCAACAAAGTTGCCGATCTCAATCTGGGTCAACAAAGACTCGTCGAAGATCGCCGGCGGCCGGCTCTTCTTGAGCGACTCTAGTCCAGCATTCGCAATGGCATTCCGCGTCTTTTCAGTCGCGCCAGCAGCTCCATCTGTAACACGATCAAGCAAAATCACGCGACAGCCCGCATTGGCTAAATGTGCAGCGATGCGTGAACCCATCGTCCCGGCGCCAAGCACCCCAACTTCAACAATGCATGGACGTGGCAAAGACACTTCACAAACTGAGGCCATTTTTGTTCCTACCTTCTGATCTAAATCCGCTTGCGATGTTTTCTGAGGTCGGCCGCGCGAGGAAGGTCTGCATGTCGGGAACGCCAGGCACGTGCAGAACATCAATTTCGAGGATGGCGATCGTCTTCGAGAACGGTGATCGGCTTCTTCTGAGCAGCTAAATCGCGGTCAATTTCACGCTGCTTACTTTATATCAAATCTCGGTAAGTGCTCAAAAAGCCTGCCCAGCGCTCTAGCACTCAAACCGGGAGTCCAGGGGGCGGATTTCGAGTGATTCAAGCAACCGAAGAGACGATCTACCCCGAGAGCAGCTTCGAATTCTCAAGATCAAAGTATTCAGAATGTAGTTGCTATGTATATTGTTTATAAATACTTGCAGTATTTCATTCGCTTATTGAGTAGCCTGTCGACGCTGCTCCTTGGTAAGCGAAAGATTCAATCAAGCGCAACTGCCGCGTACCGCAAGAGAGACAGGATTCAAACGGAAGGGAATTCATTTTCGTCGCTGTAAATTAAAGAATTATATAAAAAATCAAATATTCCCTTGACAACGTCGTTTCCAGGGGATAATTTGCTGAATGTGCAACCATCGTTGACCAAATTATATCAAGTATGCTATCTGGCCAGGCGCGGGACAGATTGCCTAACCGGTGCGCGCTTCAAGTTCTCGGACCTCAGAGGATGCCGGTTGTTTCGGCGGCTGCGGTCGGTCGACGAGAAGCGTCACGGCGTGGATGTCACATCCGTAGATTCTCAACGGATACTACCCTCTGCCAATGCATGGGGAGGTTCCACAGATGTCCCAGAACATATTCATCCTAAAGTAGTTGGCATCTCCTTCCTGCGAACAGCGGCTTCGCCGAGAGGATACCGACGCTTAGCCAATAGGGGTATTAGGTGTGATCGGGACCTGAATTGCCATTTTGTCCAAGCCCCGCAAGAGCCGGGAAAAACAGATCTTAACAAGGAGAACAACATTGAAACTTCTTACGTTTTCATTTGAAGGTAAACAGCGCGTCGGAGTGTTGGATGGAGAGCATATCGTGGCTCTTGATATTCCCGACATGAAGTCGCTCTTTGAACTCGGAAGCCCGGTTCAGGAATATGCAGAGAAACTGAAGACTAGTGATCGCTATCTTCTTTCCGAAGTGAAGCTTAAGGCTCCAATTATCCCTAAAAAGTTCTTCCACACCGCAGGCAATTATAAAGAGCATGCACAGGAGGGAAACTCCTCCAATTGGGTTGCTGAAATCCGGCCTTGGATTGTCTTCTTCCAGAACGTCGACGCCATTGTCGGGCCGGATGATCCGATCATCTACCCAGAACACCTCACCAAGGAACTCGATTATGAGCTTGAGTTGTCGATCGTGATCGGCAAGGCCGGCAAAAATTTTGGTGTCAAAGAAGCTGAGCAGTACATCGGCGGCTACATCATCTTCAACGACATCACTGCCAGGGACATTCAGCGCGAGGAAATGAAGTCGGCCAACTTCAGTTTCAGCAAGGCCATTGACACTTTCTGCCCAATCGGTCCCTGGATCGTGACTCCGGACGAGATTCCTGATCCGTACAATCTGGCCCTTGAACTGCGAGTGAACGGTGAAAAGCGCCAAATATCCAACACCAGCCACATGTCGGTTTCCATTCCTCAAATCCTGTCCAAATTCTCTCCGGCGGGCTACTCGGCGGGCGACATTATCACCACCGGAACAGTCTCCGGCGTAGCCGCATTCAGCGCAGATCCCAAGGCCTGGTATCTCAAGCCAGGGGACGTGGTCGAGGCTGAAATTGAGCACCTCGGCGTGCTGCGCAACCACATCATTTCCTGGCAGGAAGCTTACGGAACGCCTGCACCAGCATTCGAGAGGTGGTAACGAAATGCCTTTGATTGATCGTTCCAAAGTTTGGACGGGAAAACTGAACGAGATCGTGTTGCCCGCGCCCACGCAGACCAGTGTTCGCTTTTATGACACGACGCTGCGCGACGGCGAGCAATCGGTCGGTGTAATCTTTGACCCCGACCAAAAGCTGGAAATCGCCCGGATGCTGGATGATATGGGAATCGACCGCATTGAAGCGGGATTTCCTCGGGTCTCCGACGAGGACAACAAGGCGATCGCGCAAATCGTCGCCGCGGGGCTGAAGGCTGAAATCTGGGGCTTTGCGCGCGCCATCGTCAAGGACGTAAAGGCTGTTGCCGATCTTGGTTTGCGTTACTCGGTTATCGAAGCCCCGGTTTCCGAATACAAGCTTGATGCCCTCGGCGTCTCGCACGAAACCATCCTTGGCAGAATCAAGACTGCCGTCGAGTTCGCTGTCCAGGAAGGGATTTCGGTCGCCTTCTTCGGCGTGGACTCCACTCGTGCGGATCTTGGGTTCCTCGAACAGGTCTATAAAACTGCGCAGGATGCGGGGGCGGCCGAGTTTGTGCTGGTGGATACGCTTGCCATCGCCGCTCCTGAGTCGGTGGCGTACCTCGTTCATGAGTTAAGAAAATGGACCGGCGGAAAGGCTCCGATTCACTTCCATGGCCACAATGATTTCGGCTTGGGAACAGCGTCAGCGGTTGCTGCCGTGAACGCTGGAGCTGAGTGGATTCACGGCACGATTGACGGGATCGGCGAGCGCGCCGGGAACGCCAACTTGTCACAGATCGCCTTGGCCCTTGGCCTGCTCTATGGAGTGGAATCCAATCTTCGTCTCGACAAGGTGCGCGGAGCCTCCAGCCGACTGCGCCAAATCGCAGGATACGAATTGGAGCCATGGAAGCCGCTGGTTGGGGACAACCTTTTTGTACGGGAAACCGGCGCGGTAGCGGCCCAGTTCCACCTTCCGTATGCGGTTGAGCCTTATTCCGCGGAACTGCTCGCAACGCCTCGGGGCATCGTTCTGGGGAAAAAGAGTGGCCTCGCATCCATCTCGATCAAATGTCACGATCTGAATCTGGACGTGCCGGCTGATAAGCATCCGGCACTGTTAGCCGCGGTAAAGGAATTGGCGATCAAGAAGCACGGTTTGCTCACTGATGCCGAGTTCCAGGGAATAGTCAAGACTGTTGCCTAGCAGATCATCTTGAGAAAAAGAGGATCAGCGAGTCGGGCAAGACAGCTACAAAACGGTTTATCTGCCGCATAACGCGGCGAAGGAGTGAATACGAAATGGGAAGGTTTCAAGACAAAGTCGTAATGATCACTGGTGCGGGACGGGGCTTTGGCGCCGTCCTCGCGAATGCCTTTGCCAGGGAGGGCGCGAATCTTGTAGTTCACTACAATAGCTCATCGAAAGGCGCGGAAGAGACCGCGGCTGCCGTCCGGGCTCTTGGCCGGAAAGCGATGACGGTTCAGGGAAATATTTGCAGTTGGGACGATGTCAAGCACGTGGCCGATGAGGCATACAGGGAATTTGGCCGCGTCGATGTCCTGATCAACAACGCCGGCGATATGGCGCTCAGCCAGAGGTCCTGGCGTGAACTCGACGAAAAGGTGCTCGATCACACGCTGGCGGTAGACATCAAGGGCACCATGCTCATGATTCACGAGCTTGGCATGAGGATGATGGAGCATGAAGGTGGCTCCATCGTGAATATCGGCTCCCAGGTTGTGATTGCCGGAAGTCCGAGGGCGCCGCAGTATGCCGCGGCAAAGTACGCCGTGATCGGACTGACCAAGTCTTATGCCCGGGCGCTTGCCCCCAAGGTGCGTGTAAACACGATGGGCGCAGCGTTCATTGAGACCGAAGCGCTGAAGAGTCGTTATGATTGGCAGCATGGCCGTCGCGAAGAGGTCTTGCGGTTAACTCCGCTTGGCCGTATCGCACAGCCGGAAGACATGGTCGGTCCCACGATGTTTCTCGCGAGTGATGAATCGCGCCACATGACAGGGGCATTTCTGCTCTGTAACGGGGGCTTGGCCATGGTAGGAGCGTAGCCATGCGGAAGGCAGTAGAGCGCGGCCGAAGAGCCCCCGTTGATGAAAATCCCGGCGGGGGCACGCCGGCCGGTCAGCTAGATATGGAACAGGTCGAAGCTTCAGGCTTCGATGTGCAGAGGATTCGGCAAGCGGAGGAAGGCAAGGTGTATATGGCGGAAACAAGTCGCGCGAATGACCATGGAAATCGTACCCTTGCGGCCAGAGCCTACTCGCTCATTCATGATGCGATTCTGAGGGGCCAATTCCGCCCCGGAAGCCGCCTCCGGATTGAAGAGCTTGTCAAAGTATTCAAGCTGAGTCCTACTCCCATACGAGAAGCGCTCTACCGTCTTGAGGCGGTTGGACTCATTGAGTCCATCCCCCATCGAGGAGCCCGTGTCGCTGAGCTGTCCGTGGAGGATCTACAGGAGTTGTTTGAGGCGAGGCTCGTTCTCGAGCCGCTGGCAATACGAAAAGCCGCCAGCCGATTCACTCCGGAGATGGCCGACAAGGCGCGAACATGCCTGGAGCGGCTGCGGACCGCCGAGCAGAATCACGACTTCATGTCAGCTTGGGCCGCCCACACAGACTTCCACTATGCGTTATATGAGCCCAGTGGTTCCAGTTGGCTGATTCGCTTGATTACGCCCCTATGGGAAAGCAGTGAGCGTTATCGCATCGAGTTAAGTTCCTTGCAGGAAGATCTGCCGAAGCGCACCTGCGAACATGAAAGCCTGTTGCAGGCCTGCATAAATCATCAGGTGTCCAGGGCCGCTACTGAAATGCATGAGCACCTGGAATTCACCGGAAACGAGATTGCTGTCCAACTCACTGGAGAGCGTCTGTTCGAGAGAGGAAATCTTTCCGAGCCGATCGCGGCGGTAGCCGCGGTAAGCCCGAAGAAAACAAGAAGCAAAAAACCCTGACAAATGACCGATTTTGATTTTTGCGGCCTTGGGAAGCAGCCCAGGGTTGCGGCGCGGGCGTGTGTCTTGAAAACGGTTGGCGCGGTGCAATGGCCAGGCGCGAACGCGCCGAAACGGAATTCAGATTGCAGGAAGACAAGATGACGAATACACCTCTTAAGTACGAGCAACACGAGCATGTCGCTGTCCTGACGCTCAACGATCCAGCGACCCGAAACGCACTCACCGGCGAAGAGATCTTCTCGGCCTTTGAACAGGCAGTTCTTCGAATCAACGCCGACCTTGACATCCGCGCGGTCATCCTCACTGGAGAGGGAAGCGCCTTCTGTTCGGGTGGAAATGTGCGGGACATGCTGGCGAAAAAAGGCATGTTTGGCGGCACGCCGCAGCAAATCGCGGAACAGTACCGCACCGGAATTCAGAGAATTCCCAGAGCGCTGTGGCGCCTCGATGTGCCTTGCATCGCCGCCGTCAACGGACCGGCGATTGGCGCTGGCTGTGACTTGGCTTGTATGTGTGACATAAGGATTGCCTCGGAACGGGCAATCTTTGCAGAAAGCTTCGTTCGCGTCGGCATTGTTGCGGGCGATGGCGGCGCATGGTTGTTGCCTCGCGCGGTCGGTTATTCCAAAGCGGCAGAAATGGCCTTCACCGGTGAAGCGTTGAACGCGCAAGCCGCACTCACCGCCGGCCTCGTTTCCAGGGTAGTTGCGCCCGAGGAACTCATGAAGGAAGCAATGGCTCTTGCCGAACGGATCGCCTTCAATCCTCCTCATGTTCTTCGTTGGACCAAGCGGCTCATGAGAGAAGCGCAAACTGAGCGCCTGGACACCATTCTCGAAATGGCCGCTACCTACCAGTCGCTCGCTCACCAGACGTCGGACCACACAGAAGCAGTTTCCGCAATGTTGGAAAAGCGGACACCAGAGTTCAAGGGGCGCTAAATGTCGATGCCAAATCCACTTTCAGATCAACTTATCGTCGAACGGCCCAGCGAATCGGTTGTTATGGTGCGGCTCAACCGGCCACAGGTTCGAAACGCGCTTAATCTCTCCTTGCGGCGCGAACTGGCCAGCGTCTTTCACCAGTTGAGTGAAGACGACGCCGTGCGTTGCGTGGTCATTACCGGAGATGAGAAGGCTTTCTGCGCCGGAGCCGACCTGCGTGAGTATGTGGATGCGTCTCCCACCGAAATTCTTGCCAGAAATATGCACCTGCTTTGGGGAGCGATCGCTGATTGCCCCAAGCCTGTCATTGCGGCTGTGCGCGGATACGCCCTGGGCGGGGGGTGCGAGCTGGCAATGCACGCTGACATTATCATCGCCGGCGAGTCAGCGCAATTCGGTCAGCCTGAGGTGCGTATCGGCTTGATGCCTGGCGGTGGCGCCACGCAGCGCTTGACCTGGGCGGTTGGCAAATTTGCCGCGATGCGGATGCTCCTTACCGGGCAAAGCATTTCAGCCGGCGAGGCGCTGTCGATGGGACTCGTCAGTACAGTTGTCGCGGATGATTGCGTCGTTCCCGAAGCGCTGAAACTTGCCGAAAAAATCGCCGCGCTCGCGCCGCTCGCAGTCCGCCTCGTAAAGGAGTCCGTCATCGAGAGCATGAACAGCCCGCTCGACGCCGGTCTCCGCTTTGAACGGAAAGCGTTTCAGATGCTCTTTTCCACTCCTGACAAAACGGAGGGAATTCGCGCCTTTTTGGAAAAAAGAAAACCTGTCTTTAGTGGTCGCTAACGGCTGATAGGAGATGCTCCTGAACCTCAGTTAGTAGTGAGCACTGGCGACAGTAAAAACAGTAGAGAAGAACCTTGAGGGGAGAAAGAAATGTCCACCAAGATTGCAGAACAAGCGCAGTCGCCCGCGTTCGATATGAAGGCATACCATCGCTTGGTTATGGCCTCCGGTCTCGGCTCCAGTATCGAACATTACGATTTTTTCTCGTACGTGATTATCGCACCACTTGTCTTTGACAAACTGTTTTTCCCGAAACTTGATTCCATTGCGGCCACGATTGCGGTGTATGCAACATTTGCCGTCGGATTCATATCCCGCCCTGTTGGCGGAATTCTTTTCGGGCACTTTGGCGATCGCTATGGCCGCAAAGTCATCCTCATGGTCACCCTGTTAATGATGGGCATTTGCAGCTTCCTCATAGGGTGCATTCCGATTTATGCAACCATCGGGATCTGGGCGCCCATCCTTCTGGTGCTTTGCCGATTCACGCAGGGCTTCGCTTTCGGCGGCGAGTACTCAACTGCTATTGTGCTGACCCTGGAAAACGCACCTGCTAAAAACCGCGGCTTCTTTGCCTCGTGGATTAACGCCTCAGGGCCAATCGGGATTATTGCGGCCTCGGGACTTATCACAGGGCTTATGGGGTACTTCGGCAAAGACCAATTCGCGGCATGGGCATGGCGTATTCCGTTCCTGCTGAGCCTTTTGCTCGTGGCGGTTGGCACTTACATGAGGTACAAGTGCGATGAATCGCTGCTGTTTGCCATGGCTGTAAAGGATAAGAAAGTTGCAAAGGTTCCCATATTTGAAGTGCTCCGCAAATGCAAACTGTCGGTTTTGCTGGGAACACTGGTAAACATGGTGCACAGCTCCTTCCAATACATGGCCACGATGTTCGTGGTTACCTACGCCGTAACGCGGCTGGCAATGCCGCAGGCGCGTGTAACCAGTGGCTATTTGGCTGCCAACATTCTGGAACTCGTCATGGTGTTGCTGATTGCGCGGTTCAGCGATCGCATCGGCCGTCGTCCTGTTCTGTTATTTGGCATTGCTTTGGCGGCTATCTTCTATCCGCTTCTGTTCCAGATCTTGCTACTCAAGAATGTTCTATACCTCGTTCTTGGCATTACCTTCGCGGTTGGCGTCGTACATGCGCTCATATTTGCTCCTGAAGCGGCATTCACCGCCGAGTTGTTCCCAACAGAGATTCGCGTCAGTGGCGCTTCCCTCAGTAAGCAGCTCGGAATTGTTCTTGGCGGCGGCTTCTCTCCGTTGATCGCGGCGAGCCTCATGGGTCACGGAACCAATTTTGCTCCTGTGATCTGGTATTTCACGGCGATAGCTGTGGCTGCGTTTGTAAGCGTGTTAGTTGCAAAGGAGTGCTTCAAGAAGGCTCTCTACTAACTTCTGTAAATGGCGGACACAGGCGAAGGGAATCACACCTGAGCCTGTGAGTCCACTGTCAGTGAGAACTGACAGCAGAATAGCCGCGCATACAGTGCGTGGCAGTGAATTGAATCGAACTTAAGGCTTTACACACTGGGAGGTGTGGCGTGAGAGGAATTTTAGCTGTCACTTTGCTGGGAGGGATGTTGGCGTCGGTCGCAATCGCAACCGGCCAAACGAACACATCCAAACCTGCATCTAATGCGTCTGCTACTGCGGCCGCGACTGGAACTTCAACAGCAGCCCAGGCATTGCCGAACGCACCTGCGGCCCCTAAGAGCGGTCCGGATGAAGGCGCTTTTGGGCTTCATCAACCCGCGTGGGCGCCCACGGGCACGCAGTTTCCGCACGTTGGTACCTGCTGTAACCCTGGTGCAGGCCCTGTCACCGGCGGAGCGCTATTTCAAAAAATCTTTGGCCGCAGCTTAGCCGACCGTGGGTACTACGTTGAAAACTTCCTGCAGGTTGGCTTGGCGGAAAATACCGCGTCGGATCCCACTGGCCGCGCATGGGGAGGCAGCAACTATCCCATCGTCGGAGTTCCCGATCAGGGATTCGTCTTCAACAGCCTCTCGCTGATGACGCACAAGGACGTGACCACTGACATCGTGCCACGCGGCGGTCCGGTCAAGGGAGCGATTCCCACCAAGTGGTCTTGGGGATGGTTCACAGAGTGGACTTACGGACGTAATAGCCAGGCAGCTAGAATGTATGGCTGGGAGATGAACTGGGGCATCAATCAACCGGGCGCCGGCTCTTCCGCTCAGGCTGCTGAAAACAAGCAGGCATTCTTTGCAATGCAGCACGACCTTCTTGAGGTTTACAGCCCCTTGCTCAAGGGCGTAGACGTATTGATTGGACGTTTCGCACCGGCCATCGGATACGAAATGCCGCCATCTTATCGCCCGGGCCCAGATTACTTCTACTCGCGCGTGTATGAAATTCCTGCCACCCCCGTAGACGTGTTGGGTATGTTATCGGCTTGGAATCTGATGCGCAGCGACCACTATGGTTACCTGGCTGCCGAATTTGGATTGAATACCGGCTATATGACGGTTGTGCCGCAAAGTGGCCGCCCTAACTATCAAATGTCCTTGCGTTATCGCACGCCAAACATGCGCACAAAGATTGACTATGAATCGCAAGTCGGGTGCCAGGAAATCGAGCCCGGAACGGAGCAGAAGGGCGCCCTCCCCGCATATAGGGTTGTTTCGCCGAACTGCTTGGTTCGCCAGATCGATTCTCTCAACGGCAGCCAGACCTTCGGAGCAAGATCGCAATGGAACTTCGCGGGTGATATTTACTACGGCAAGATGAATGGTGACCACAATCCGGGAACCGTGACTCTGATGCCTTTTGGTGGCAATCCTGCCGGCAGCCCGTTTTACGGCGCCTTCTACCAAGGCGAATATGGCCAATTGGTCTACAGGGAAACCAAGACATTGTCCTACGGTGCGCGTTTCGAGCACTTCCGTAACCCGGACGGCTGGGGTATCGTGCCCGTCAGCAACGTAAAATCCAACTTCAACGCCTTGACCGTTGGGCCGCACTATGATGTGTCCAATTACATCACCCTGCGTCCTGAAGTGCGTTACGACTTCCAGACAAACAATAATGGAGTACACGCCTTCGGGTTGGATAACCGGGTCGTGAATGGTGTGGTGCAGCACACGGCGGACCACCAGGTAAGCTACCAGATGGATATGGTGTTCAGCTTCTAAGTCCACCTCATGGGAGTTAGGCCAAATCCTGGCGTTTGCTTGCGGGCGCCAGGATTTGGTCATCCCTCATCGTCCGTGTGACCTTAAGAATCTCTTCTTGGACCAGAGTTTTGAAAGGGCACGGCTTTAGCCGTGCCGTAGCTGCGGACGGGCTTCAGCCCCTGAGGCAACACGGCCTCACAGCAAGAACATGTTCAGCGGCTACCTGACAATACTGATAAAGAGTTAAGAAGTGCGTCTTGCATACCTCGGTTCGTCTGGCGGAGCAGGTCCGAGTTTGATTGAACCGGTGTAGAGAAACGACGGGCGCCAGTACGAGTGGTGCCGCATATCGGAGTAGCTTTCAACAAGCATATTTCTGAAAGATTTGAGAGGACTGGCATATGACCGAGATCGTAATTGTCTCCGCCGCGCGAACCGCGGTCGGTAAATTTGGTGGCTCGTTGGCAAAGATTCCGGCAGTAGATCTGGGCGGAATCGTGATTCGGGAAGCCATCGAGCGTGCTGGCGTGGCTCCGGAGCAGATCAGCGAAGTAATGATGGGACATGTGCTCACTGCCGGTCTTGGACAGAATCCTGCGCGCCAAGCATCGCTCAAGGCTGGATTGCCGTATGAAGTACCAGCCATGACCGTCAACATGGTCTGCGGCTCTGGGTTGAGAGCAGTCATGCTGGCAGCCGATGCTATCAGCTCAGGCAATTCCGAGATCGTAATCGCCGGCGGGCAAGAGAATATGAGTGCTGCGCCACACGTGCTGCAGGGGTCGCGTGACGGCTTCCGCATGGGCAATGCCACACTGATCGACAGCATGATTGTGGATGGCTTGTGGGATGTTTACAACCAATATCACATGGGAATCACAGCTGAGAATGTGGCCCGGCAATTTGGCATAGATCGAGAAACGCAGGACAAGCTCGCAGTGGCGTCACAGAACAAGGCCGAGGCCGCGCAGAGGGCCGGTCTCTTCAAAGACGAGATTGTCCCGGTGCCTGTTCCCCAACGCAAGGGGGAGCCAGTGATCTTTGCCGAGGATGAATTCATTCGCTCGGGAGTTACTCTGGAATCGCTGTCCAAGCTCAAACCTGCGTTTTCAAAGGATGGAACGGTAACCGCGGGCAATGCATCAGGCATCAATGATGCGGCCGCTGCCGTGTTGCTTATGAGCGCCGGAAAGGCAGCCGAGTTAGGATTGAAGCCATTAGCCAGAATCGCCGCCTATGCCTGTGCGGGTGTCGATCCGAAGATCATGGGAATGGGACCAGTGCCCGCATCGCGCCGCTGCCTGGCAAAGGCCGGATGGTCGGCGGCGGACGTTGACCTTCTGGAAATCAATGAAGCCTTCGCGGCCCAGGCCTGTGCCGTCCATCAGGAGATGAAGTGGGATATGTCGAAGGTGAATGTTAATGGTGGTGCAATCGCGATCGGACATCCGATCGGCGCCTCTGGCTGTCGCATCCTGGTCACGCTGTTGTACGAAATGAAACGCCGCCAAGTTAGCAAGGGCTTGGCTGCGTTATGCATCGGTGGCGGCATGGGCGCGGCGCTTGCGCTGGAACGTATTTGAAAGGAATTGCTGACTCTGAGTAAGCGGCAGCGCAAGTCAAGTTACCCGGAAGATCATTCAGCGCAATCAGAGTTCCATTTTGATTTACAGAATAGTAGATGCCCACAGTATGAACGGCGCCCATACATTTATTCCGTCGCAGTGGCCTTGTTTTGCCCCGCCCTTGACAAGCGCTGCTGTGCGCAGCGGTCCGGGCCCTATTTCCATTTCCGCTCTTTTGAGCATCTTCCGGTCATCGCCACCAGGGCCGACGCGATGACAGCGAGGGCACAGAAGCCGGTGAAGTGAGAGAGATCTCAATGCACAAATTGCATGGCGAAGCCGACGAACTTGTCCTTTTGCACTGAAGAGAAGGGAAGATTATGAGCGATGGCCGCGAAGAACGTGAGAAGCGTCGCGAGCAGGAAGAGCGAGAGAAGCGCAGGACTGGAGTGACAGCGAATACCTAGACGAGTGGGAGCCGCAGCGGGTTTACTCTTGAAGTTGTACAGACGCCAGAATCGGCAGACGAGGAAAATTTCGAGGGGATTTGCAGAATGCCGATGTTGGAACCACGAAAAGACAAGACTCATGTCGGTAGAGCATTTCTGGCGCTGTTACATCCTAGGTACGAGCGCGGGACAAGGCCAGAAGTGGGATTAAGCTGAAGCTGATCTGGCGATTACGCGCACAACGATGGCCGAAGTTGGCTTGGTGCGATTTGGTCGACTGGCCCTGGAAGTCAGCCAGTCGGTATTGCCTGCGCAACGGACACGGTTCAGCAAGCACGTTTTTATGCAGCCGCAGTTACTGGCGGTGTTCTGCCTGAAAGTAAGCGTCCTGTCATTCCCTCTGGACAGCTAAGCTGTGTGGGTATGACGATTGCGTGATGGAAGAGTTGTTGGCACCGAGGGGTGAGGGGCGGATTCGGGTGCGCCGTTCGGTAGCAGAGAAGCGGCGGATCGTGGAGTTGACGTTCGCTCCTGGGGCAAGGGTGGCGCAGGCTGCTGGCGTGAACGCGAACCAGGTTTTCAGGTGGCGGCGCGAGTACGGCCGCAATGGTCAGATGATCTCCGACAAGCACGTTGCGGCTTTGCTTCCTGTCGTGTTGACTGCTCGTGATGCGGGTTCCGGTGAGCCTGCGCAAGTGGTCGAACTTTGCACAGGAACGAAGATATGGATCGCGGCCGGTGTGACCGACATGCGGCGCGGCTTTCAGGGCCTGAGCGCCCAAGTGCAGACCGTGCTCCAGGACGTGTCCCTCCCGGAAGAAGTTCGCATCGGGGCATCCTTGCAGAAAGCAAACGTCCAGATGCGGAACCAGGCGGCACAAGAGCGAGCGCGCCTGGAACGCGAACTGATCACACTCCACAGCCATCTTGACGCGGCCTACACGGACAAACTCGACGGCAAAATCACAGCGGAATTCTGGCAGCGAAAACAGTCCGATTGGCAGGCGGAAGAAGAGAGGATCAAATCACTCATCGCAGGGCTGGAAGAGGGCAAGAGCAACGTACGTTTGCTGACTATGCAAAGGATTTTAGAACTCGCTCAAAAGGCTTATTTTCTGTACATTACGCGGGAACCAGCGGAACAAGCCGAATTGCTGAGAAGTGTACTTTTGAACTGCTCGATTGATGCTATAAGTCTTTATCCTACATACAGAAAACCTTTTGATCTGATCGCCAAAAGGGCCAAATGTAAAGAATGGTCGGGGAGAGAGGATTTGAACCTCCGACCCCCTGGTCCCGAACCAGGTGCTCTACCAGGCTGAGCCACTCCCCGAACATGGGTTGCAGTAGCGTATCTTTGGGGCGCGGCCTGGCGCGTTTGGCCCCTTGATTGCGCTTGAATCAGTGTAGCAGAATCCTGGGTGTTGCGGGGCGGTCACACCTCTTCAGGCTCATCTTGCATGGGACAAGCAGGGCAAACGCATCTCAATTTCCGAGCAGATCGAGCAGGCAGTTCTTATCTCAGCCGGCTTTGAAGTGTTTCAGTGGATGCTGCCTCCCAATCTCATCCAGCTAAACCGTTTGCGTATATCGCAATAGGGGATGTCGTTCCCTGGCCCCAGGAGCCTCTGAGCTTGGTAATAACTGAGGCGGAATTTCTGCACTGGAATGGTGAACGGAAGGGCGGTTCTGCGCTTGACAAGTGCCGTGAGCCAGATCACAATTACTGGCAGTCTCCTTGAAGGCGGATGAGCGCTTCCCCGCTAACAAGTCCTGACGGGAGGAATTGTGAACTGCAGAATCGGTGTATTCGTGTTGACTATCGCGGCGATTCTATCGGCCGGGACTTTCGACGGCCATGCGCAATCGCTGAGGACGCGCCATGTGCGTGATTTAGTTCTCAATGGGCAAGCGCCGTTGGTCGGGCGCCTACCCGCAACCCAGCAAATGCAGTTGGATATCGTTCTTCCGTTGAGCGACCAGGCAGGTCTGGACGCGTTCCTGAGCGACCTCCGCAATCCGGCCAGCGCCTCCTACCGGCAATTCCTCACGCCGCAGGAGTTCACCGCGCGGTTTGGCCCCACCCAGGAGAACTATGACGCCGTGGTTGCGTTCGCAAAGGCAAACGGCCTTGCGGTCGTCGGCGGCACGCGCGATGGAATGGAAGTGCAGGTCAAGGGCTCCGTTTCGGCCATCGAGGCGGCTTTCCATATCTACCTGCGGACCTATCAGCACCCTACTGAAGACCGCGTCTTTTACGCTGCAGACCGTGAGCCCACCGTGGACCTTCCGTTCCAACTGTGGCATATCTCCGGTTTGGACAATTACTCGATTCCGCATCCCATGCTGGTTAACAGGAACGAATACGCAGCGGCTCATGGCATCAAGCCTGAAGCTCTCGTCTCTCATGCCACCACCGGTTCCGGTCCATCGGCTTCTTTCCTGGGCAGCGACATGCGTGCGGCCTACTACGGTGGAACAGCCCTGACCGGCGCTGGACAGAACCTCGGGTTGCTCGAGTATTACGGGACCGATCTGGCCGACCTGACCACTTATTTCAAGAACGCGAAACAAACCAACAATGTGCCAATCACCCTGCTGTCAACGGATGGAACCAGCACAAGCTGCTTGTATACGAAGGCCGGTCGCTACTGCGATGACACCGAGCAGACGCTCGATATGACCCAGGCAATCGGCATGGCTCCCGGGCTGGCTAGCCTGGTGATGTATGTCGGCTCAACCGATACGGCCATCATCAGCGCCATGACCACACACAGCCCGCTGCCCGCCACAATTGGCTGTTCATGGGGCTGGACGCCGGTCGATCCGACCACGCTTGACCCCTACTTCCAGAAGATGGCGGCTCAGGGCCAGAACTTCTTTGCGGCCTCTGGCGACAGCTCCACCTGGTCAGCGAAAAACGAGGCTTGGCCGGCGGACGATGCGAATGTGGTTTCTGTCGGTGGCACGGACCTGGTAACGGCCAGCGCGGGCGGCGCCTGGAAGTCGGAAACCGCCTGGGTGGATAGCGGCGGCGGCATCTCGCCGGACAAGATCGCGATCCCCGCCTGGCAGAAGCTCGCGGGCGTGATCAACTCCAGCAACAAAGGTTCGACAACCTATCGCAACGGCCCGGATGTTTCGGCCAATGCCAACTTCACCTTCTACGTCTGCGCCGACCAGACAACCTGCACGGCCAACAGCTACGGCGGCACCAGCTTTGCCGCTCCCATGTGGGCTGCCTACCTTGCCTTGGTCAATCAGCAACTGGTGGCCGACGGTTACTCGCGGATCGGGTTCATCGACCCCTATCTTTATGCATTTGGCGTGAGTTCCAGCTATGGCACGGACTTCCACGACATTACCAGCGGCAAATCCGGCAGCTATTCGGCTGTGACCGGCTATGATCTGGTGACCGGTTGGGGCAGTCCGAATGGCGTCAACCTGATCAACGCCCTTGTGGCCGAGAAGTAACGACAAGGACGCTGCCTACGCTCGCTGTGCGGGCGCTCAACAACGAAAGGCCCGGACTCTCCAGTCCGGGCCTTTTGTTTTCTTGTCTTCCAACACAAACATGATGAGAAGCCGGGAACCAAATCTGGAGCGCCCGGCTGCCTCTTTCGGGGAAGTTCCGCGCGAGCTTTAACTCTTGAGCGCCACCCGGATGTGCAGTTCCTTCAACTGTCCCTCGGTCACCGTCGTTGGCGCTTCGGCCATCAGGTCGACAGCCTTGGCGGTCTTGGGGAAGGCGATCACCTCGCGCAGGCTGGGAGCGCCAGCCAGCAACATCACAATGCGATCCAAGCCGAGCGCGATGCCGCCGTGCGGCGGAGTGCCGTATTCCAGAGCGTCAAGGAAAAATCCGAAACGGGCATGAGCCTCTTCGTCGCTAATTCCCAGCGACTTGAAGATCTGCTGTTGCACGTCCTTGCGGTGGATGCGGATGGAGCCCGAACCGAGTTCGAGGCCATTCATCGCCAGATCGTAGCAGTTGGCGCGCACACTGGCCGGGTCGGTGAGCAGGTTGGCCATATCGGCCTCGTGCGGCGCGGTGAACGGGTGATGTGCCGGCATCCATTTTGCGATTGCCGCATCGTACTCGAACATGGGAAAGTCGGTGATCCAGATAGGCTGGAAGGCCGCCGAGCCATCGACAAGACGCTTCTCACCGCTGAGCGAGGCAGCCTCCTGGACGGTCTCTTCAGTAGTACGGAAGGCTCCATGCCGGTCGGCATATTTTTTGGCCAGCTCGGTACGGAAGTTGCCGGCGACGGAGTAAATATTGATCTCGCGCTCGCTCAGCCTGCCAGGGCACTTGGTGTCGCTGGCCTTGACGGGGTGGGCCGGGTCGCCGGCCACGATGATGACGAAGTCGGCCTCGTCCGCACTCACCAACTCGCGAACCTGAATTGCTGCCTCGGGAAATCCTTTGGACAGCCGCTTGAAGTCGTCGATGAACTTGGCGCCTTTTCCCAGGTCGAAGAGCGGGTGGTTGTCTTCGCGCTCCTTGCGGCTCAGTTCACCCACCTTGGGGATGCGCAGCGCCACCACGGGCAATGCCGGATCGATTTGCAGCGTGGCCAGCGCGGCGTCAGTGAACGCCGGGCGCACGTCAACGAGTCCGGGCAGGCGCAGGTCCGGCTTGTCGCTGCCGTACTGCCGCATCGACTCGTCATAGGTGATCCTTGGAAACGGCGTAGGCAGCGTGACCCCGGCCGCGGCAAAACCAGCCGCCAGAAACTCTTCCGCCACGGCGAAAACTGTCTCCTGGTGCGGGAAGCTCATCTCAATGTCCACCTGAGTGAACTCGAGCTGGCGGTCGGCCCGCAGATCCTCGTCGCGGAAGCAGCGGGCGATCTGGAAGTACTTGTCGAAGCCGGAGATCATGAGGATTTGCTTGAAGATCTGCGGCGACTGCGGCAGCGCGTAAAACTCGCCCGGATGCACGCGGCTGGGCACCAGAAAATCGCGCGCGCCCTCGGGGGTGGATTTGGTGAGGATGGGAGTTTCAATCTCCAGAAATCCCTGCTGGCTGAGGTTATCGCGAATGGCCAGCGTGATCTCGTGGCGCAGCCGGAAGTTGCGCTGCATTTCCGGGCGGCGCAGGTCCACATAGCGGTACTTGAGGCGCGTCTCCTCGTTCTGGATGGCGTCTTCAGAGGGCGAGAAGGGCGCCAGGCGCGAGTCGTTCAAAACGAGGATTTCTGTCGCCTCAATCTCGATCTCGCCGGTAGGCATTTTGGGGTTGATGGCGTCGGCAGAGCGCAGGCGCACCTTGCCCACGGCGGCGACGACGTACTCCGGACGGACCTGCTCACCCTTGGCGTGGCCCTCAGGAATCGCTTCCTTGTCCAGAACGATCTGGGCGATACCGGTGCGGTCTCGCAGATCAAGGAAAATCAGATTGCCGTGATCGCGGCGGCGGTTTACCCAGCCCATTAAAACAACTTGCTGTCCCGCGTGGGCGGCGCGCAACTCGCCGCATAGATTCGTCCGTTCGAGATTTCCTAGAAAATCAAGCACTACCTGTGTCCTTTACTCGCCTGTGGGAGTGGAAAGAAAGACGGCCAGCTCCGTGCGGGGAACCTTTGTCTGTATGCCTGTGGAGAAGTTCTTCACTGTCAGGATACCGGATTTCAGCTCATCTTCGCCCAGGATGACGATGTGGCGGGCGGTCTTGTCGGCGGCTTCAAAGGATTTTTTGAGCCGGAAGCTGCCTTCGCCGAGCTCAATCCATAGTCCCTGGTGGCGCAATTCGCGAGCCAGGCCAAGCGCGGCGGCGTTCAGGCTGTCGCCCAGCGGAGCAATGTAAGCGTCGGCCGCCTGCGGCACCTGCGGTGCGGCCGCCTCCAGGGCTTGCAGCGTCAGAACCAGCCGGTCCTCGCCCATGGCAAAGCCGATACCCGGCGCGCGGGGTCCGCCGATCATCTCGCTCAGGCCGTCGTAACGGCCTCCGCCGAGCAGCGCGTTCTGAGCGCCCAATCCGCCGTGCGTGAACTCGAAGGTGGTGCGGGTGTAGTAGTCCAAGCCGCGGACGAGGCGGTGGTTACGCGTATACGGCACGTGAGCCGCGTCCAGAGCCGCAGTGACGGCTGCGAAGTGGGCCACCGAAGCCTCGTCCAGCGAGTCGGCAATCACCGGCAGCGTGTCGATGATGGGCTGATCGGCGGGCACCTTGCAGTCCAGCACGCGCAGCGGATTGGTGACGGCGCGGCGCTGGCAATCCACGCACATTTGCGAAACGACGGGAACCAGTGCGGCGCGCAGCGCGTCGTTGTAGCGGGCGCGGTCGGCGGCCGAGCCAACGGAGTTCAGTTCCAGCGTCCAGCCGGTGATGCCCAGCTCGTCGAGCAGCGTGGCCAACATCTCGAGAACCTCAGCATCGCGCAGCGGGCTTTCACTGCCTGCCGACGGCGGTCCGATGACCTCAGCACCGATCTGCGAGAACTGGCGATAGCGGCCCTTCTGCGGCCGCTCGCGGCGAAACTGCGGGCCGATGTAGTAGAGCTTCTGCAACTGGCCGGTCTCGCCGAGCTTGTGCTCGATGTAGGCACGGACCACGCCGGCGGTGTTTTCCGGGCGCAGCGTAAGCGACTGGGGCTTCTCCGACTGGGCGCGGGCGCGGTCTTCCCAGGTGTACATCTCCTTGGAGACAATGTCGGTTTCCTCGCCCACGCCGCGGGCAAAGAGCGATGTGTCCTCGAAGACAGGGGTGCGAATCTCGCCGAAGTTGTAGCGGGCAAATACGTCTCGGGCGGTGGCTTCGATGCGGTTCCAAAGCGCCGTCTCCGGCGGCAACAGGTCGCGGGTACCGCGAACGGCTTTCAGTGTAGTCATATCCTCTTTAGTCTAAATGTTCTTTGGTGGAAGAATGGAATCAGGCCTTCGGTGCTCATCAACCCGCCGCTGGAGGAACTAACTGCCAGCGACGGGTTTGACCTCATCAAGAAAGCAACAAAAAAACTCCGAAGCAGCTCCTACGCGTTAATTGCCATTCCCTCCACCGCTCCGTAGGCATCCAGCAAGGACTCGGCCAGTGTGGGATGCGCGTGGATGGTAAACATCAGCTCCTCCACCGTGCCTTCCAGCTCCAGCACCGCAACCGCTTCGGCGATCAGCTCGGTAGCCTGCGGGCCGAGGATATGCACGCCCAGAATCTCGCCGTACTTTGCATCGGCGACCACCTTCACAAAGCCGTCGTGATTGCCGAGGATGGTGGCCTTAGAGTTGCCCGCAAAGGGGAATTTGCCCACCTTCACCTCGTAGCCGTTTTCTTTGGCCTGCGCCTCGGTCAGGCCCACCGACCCGATCTGCGGCTCGGTGTACGTGCAGCCGGGAATGCGGTCACGCCGCACTGGCCGATACGGTTTGCCAGCAATTTTGGCTGCGGCGACCATGCCGCTCATCGCGCCCACATGGGCCAGTTGCGGCAGCCCGGCCACGATGTCTCCGATGGCAAAGACGCCCGGTTCAGCCGTTTCCTGCGCGTCGTTGACTTTGATCAGCCCGCGTTCAAGTTCGATCTTCGTCTTCTCCATGCCAATATTGCCTGTTCGCCCGGCCCGGCCCACGGCTACCAGCACCTTCTCGGCCTCCTTCACCTGGGTCTTGCCGTTGACGTCGGTAAAGGTCACCTTCACGCCGGTCTCGGTTTTTTCCACCTTTTCGACCCTGGCGCTGGTATTCACGTCGATGCCGCGCTTCTTGAAGAGGCGCGTCAACTCTTTGGAAATTTCTTCGTCCTCGACCGGAACCACGCGCGGCAGAAACTCGACGATGGTCACTTCGGCTCCGAAGGTGCGGAAGAGAGAGCCGAACTCCATGCCTACCGCGCCCGCGCCAATGACGATCAACGACTTGGGCACCTGCTCCATGGCCAGAATTTCGATGTTGGTGAGGATGCGGCTATCTGCCTCCAGCCCCGGCAGCATCTTGGCCTCGGAACCGGTGGCCAGAATCACGTTCTTCGCTTGCACGTAAGAGATGGCCTCGCCGTTGGCGACTTCGACCGTGTGTACGCCGTCCAGCGCAGGGCCGGTCAGCCGCCCAAATCCCAAGATCCGCGCAATCTTGTGCTTCTTCATCAGGAAATCCAAGCCCTTGGCGTGCTTGGTGATGATGGCGTCTTTGCGCTGGAGTACCGCGGCCCAGTCGAGCGCTGGCGAGCCGACGCCCTGAATGCCAAAGTCAGCGGCGTGCTTCAGGTGGTCCCATATCTCAGCGTTGAACAGGAGGGCCTTGGTGGGGATGCAGCCCACGTGCAGGCAGGTGCCGCCCAGCTTGTCGGTCTTTTCGATCAGCGCGACTTTCAGCCCGTACTCTGCCGCGCGAATGGCCGCCGTGTAGCCGGCTGGTCCGCCGCCCACAATCGCTACATCGTAGATTGTCTCTGCCAAGGAAAACTCCATTCCGGGACGCACCGATTCTTGGAGCGCCACATTCCACCGTCCAGTTTAATGGATGCGCGACGGATACACTTCGAATCTGCACCGGCGCGGGCCACAACGGGGGCACATCTCAGAGATTGTTCTCAACCAGTTCGGCTGCCCCGCGCAACGCCTCCGGATCATCGCCAAAGCCCGCGATCCAGTGAACCGCCGGCTCGCGCCTGAACCAGGTCAACTGCCGCTTGGCGTAGTTGCGATGCCCCTGCTGGGCGGCGGAGATTGCAGCCTCTACGCTCATAGTCCCTGCCAGTACGGCCAGTGCTTGCCGATAGCCGAGGGAGTCGAGCGCCTTGACCGGCCCGTAGCGGTCCAGCAGGCCGCGGGTTTCTTCAATCAGTCCTGCCGCGAACATGGCTGCGGCGCGGCGGTTGAGCCGGTCATAAAGTCCTTCGCGGGGCGGGAGCGCCTGACGCGGCGGGTTGAGGCCGATGCGCATCAGACGGAAGCCGGTGAGCGGGTTGCGCGCCTTCGCCTTGTTGGCCAGCACTTCAGAGAGCGGCTTGCGCGCCGCCAGGCAAACCTCGATGGCGCGAATCAGCTTGGGCGTGTCGTTGGCGTGAATGCGCTCGGCCGAAGCTGGATCGAGCCGGCCGAGCAGCCGGTACAGCCAGGCGCTTCCGCGCTTTTGACTGCTCTGGCGCAGCCGCTGGCGCAAACCATCCTGCCGCTCCGGGCCGGCAAAGAGCCCCTCGGTCAGCGCACGCAAATACAGTCCGGTTCCACCGGTCACGATGGGCAGACGGCCCCGCCCGGCGATCTCGCGAAGCGCCGCTCGCGCTTGCCTGCTGTACTCGCCCGCGGTAAAGGGCTGGTCCGGGTCGGCCACGTCGATCAGGTGATGGGGCAGCCGTGCCCGTTCCTCTGCGGTTGGTTTGGCCGTGCCCAGGTCCATGCCGCGATAGACAGCCACCGAGTCGCAACTGACGATCTCACCACCGAAGCGCTCGCCCAGGGCCAAAGAAAGCGCCGTCTTGCCGCTGCCGGTAGGCCCAAGCAACAGCACGGCCAGCCGGTCAGTTTGTGAGAAATCAGTGCTCATGGCCGCCACCAACCCGGCGGAAAGATCCACTTGGGATTGGTGCGCAGGAGCCACACGAGCAGGATCGCCGCAACCACCAGCACCAGCCCGAATACCTGGTTGCGCCGGTAGACTCGCAATTGCTCCGCCCGCCGCGCCTTCTCGGCAACTTCCTGGTCATACGGCTTGATGCGTGTCTGCACCATGCGCTCGTCACCCCTGTTGGCTCGTGCGCCGAGTTATCCCGACGCACCACGCCCCAGTATAGGGGAGCCGCTGCTTTGCTGCTTCCCGCTTTACGGTTTGACTTCCAATCCCCGGTTTGCTCGAGTAACCTTTCAGAAGGTTCGGAAGACAAGAGAAAGCAGGACGCAACCATGAAAATATTGATTTTGGGTTCGGGAGGCCGGGAGCATGCGCTGGCTTGGGCGGTGAAGCGCAGCCAACGGGTGACGGAAGTAGTGTGCGCGCCGGGCAACGGCGGCATCGCCCAGATTGCGCGCTGCGTTCCGGTGGATTTGAAGGACGTGGCCGCGATGGTTTGCCTGGTCGAGGACGAACAACCGGAGTTGACCATCGTAGGGCCGGAGCTGCCGCTTTCGCTGGGCATTGTGGATGCCCTTCAGGAGCGCGGCTTCCGCGTCTTCGGGCCCACGCGGGCCGCGGCCATGCTGGAGAGCAGCAAGGGCTTCGCCAAGCGCTTCTTGCAGCGGCACAAGATTCCCACCGCCAACTACGCGGTCTGCACGAACTCGGCTGAGCTCGAAAAGGCCATTGACCGCTTTCATCCGCCCATTGTGGTCAAAGCCGACGGGCTGCACGCCGGCAAAGGCGTCATCATCTGCCCGTCGCGCCACACAGCCCTCGAAGCCGCTCAGGACCTGTTGAGCGGAAAGCTGCTGGGCGAAACGGAACAGCACATCCTCATTGAGGAGTTTCTTGAAGGCGACGAGATCAGTTTCCTCTGCCTCGCCGATGGCAAGCACGTGGTTCCGCTCGTCCCCGCCCAGGACCACAAGTGCATCGGCGAGGGCGACACCGGCCCCAATACCGGCGGCATGGGCGTCTACGCCACGGATACGATGCTTGATCCCGGCATGACGGAGTGGATTCTGCACCACATCGCCGAGCCCACCATCCGCGGCATGGCCGAGGAGGAGACGCCCTTTACCGGTGTGCTCTACTGCGGACTGATGATGACCGCCCGCGGCCCCCAGGTGCTGGAGTTCAACGTCCGCTTCGGCGACCCCGAAACGCAAGCCATACTGCTGCGCCTGGAGAGCGACCTGGTCGATGCTCTGGAAGCATGCGTTGACGGCCGGCTGGCGGAAACTGAGCTGCGCTGGACTCCCGGCGCCTCGGCCTGTATCGTGGCCAGCTCATCCGGCTATCCGGGCAGCTACAAGACCGGCTTTCCCATCACCGGCCTCGACCGCGCCGCCCAGGTTCCGGGGGTCCAGGTCTTCCATTCCGGCTCTTCGCTTGCTGACGGGCAAATCCTCACTGCGGGAGGCCGCGTTCTGGGTGTGACCGCCGCCGCGCCCTCGCTTGAGGATGCCTTGGCCCGGGCTTACCAGGCCATGGAGTTAATTCATTTTGATGGAATGTACTATCGCCGCGACATTGGTCACCGCGCCCTGAAGAAGAAGATGTAGCCGCTGCGAGCTTTAGCCTGGCGCCAGTTGAGACTCTGGTGCCGGCTGGGCAACGGATTCATGCGCTTGTTGGGCGGGTGTCTTTTGCTGCTTGAAGCAGGAGCGGCATAGTACCGGCCGGCCCTGGGTGGGCTTGAAGGGGACCGTGGTTGCCTCGCCGCACTGCGAGCAGTTGGTCCGTGTCTCCGGACGCACCCTGGAGCCTCCCGTAGCGCGCTTCGCCTTGCACTGCTTGCAGTGCTTGGGATCGTTCTTGAACTCTTTGTCGTGGAAAAATATCTGCTCACCGACGGTGAACACAAATTCGGCGCCGCAATCGACGCACTTCAGAACTCTGTCGGTAAATTCCATGGCCGGCCTCCCCAAAGAAGGGAAATTCGTTGAAATCGGCCATGATCCCGAACACCTTGCCGGTCCCGTTTCCCTGTCTTCGTGCTGCGATCAACAACGAGGGCCCGGGCCGCAACAAGTTCAGCGGCAAATAGAACATCTTCCCGGCAAGCCAGGAAGATCCGAATAACACCTCCACGCAACCTGCGTGTGGAGCATTGAAGCCAAAAATAAAAAATCGCGACCCACCGTCCCGGCCTTGCCTTGGGTCTCTGGTTTCCTGCCCGCATCTCGATGCGGGGGCGCCGGGGCGGCGCATGTCACGATTTGTTTTGAAACTAGTCCTGCTCTTTGCGAGCCTTCTTGCGATTCCGCTTGCGTGCCAAAGCCGCCTTTACGCGCTTCTTCTCACCGGGCTTCAGATAGTAGGAGTGACGCTTGACTTCCTTGATGATGTCCTCCTGCTGTACCTTCCGCTTGAACCGGCGCAGCGCATTCTCGAGCGGCTCGCCTTCTTGTACGCGAACCTCTGCCAAAGGGATCCCACCTCCAAACCCGCCAACTGGCTTCTTTTAGGATACTGGAAACATTGGGCTGCGAGTGAAGCATAGGCACTTTATCCGTCAAAATTCTCTTCAGATCGTGCAGAATTTCGCCAAAATCGCCTCTTTAGGCTCCCCGTAGTCCCAATTTGGAACGACTTTTCGTCCCGAGAGGGCTGATCCGGCGCTCCCTGACGAGCCGGTACTCGCCTCTCCAGCCGCGCGCCATGCCGTAAACTTGACCCGGAGGCCTTCAATACCATGATCCGCAGCTACCAGGGGCGGCTGCCCCAGATCCCCGCCAGTTGCTACGTTGACCCTTCCGCGCAACTGAATGGCGACGTGACCCTCGGCGAGCACTCCTCAGTGTGGATGAACGCCGTCCTGCGCGGCGACGTTAACTCGATCCGCGTCGGCGCCAACTCCAACGTCCAGGACTGCGCTGTCCTTCATGGCCAGCGCAACGTCTACCCGGTGATCGTGGGCGATTGGGTCACCATCGGCCACAACGCCACAGTCCACGGCTGCGTGGTCGAGGACGAGGTTCTCATCGGCATCGGGGCAGCGGTTCTGAATGGCTGCCGCATCGGCGCGGGCTCCATTGTCGCGGCTGGCGCCGTGGTTCCCGAGGGAACCGAAGTCCCGCCCCGCACGCTCTGGGCTGGCGTCCCCGCCAAACTCCGCCGCGCACTGGGCGACAAAGACCGCGCCCTCATCCTCCAATACGCCCAGAACTACCTGGACTACACGGAAATCTACCTCAAAGAACCGCGCGGTTGAGCAAGCCCGACCTTGTTTGTTATGGATGAAGTTCGATCTGGACTGTCTTTGTGCCTTTGGGAGCAATAGGCGGCGTGATCTCCGTCTGAATGCTCTTGGCGGGGATTTCGACCGCCGTCGGCAGAAACATATAAGCGTCACAACCACCGCCGTAGGATGAGCAAACCAGGCGAACTTCGCGCAGCAGGCGCGCCTTTGAACCGTTGGGCAGAATGACGCCAAACTTGTGCCCATCCAGCATGGAGGCCATGGATGCAAACCCCTTGTCGCCTTGTAATAGGCTGACCTTCACTGGCTTGCCAGCCTCGTAGTCCAAGATGAACAGCGCCGGTCCATTGAGCTTGCTGGTTCGCGTAAAGCCGTGGACCTCGATTTCCCTGTCCAACTCGGCGCGTAAGCTGCCGTTGTACTCGCCGTGATTTAATGAGGTTGCTGTCAACGGTTTGCCGGTCAACTTCAGATAGCGATCATGGATACGGTCCTGCAAGTTATAGCCGGGGTACAACGTTTTATCCATAAAATCGCTCATCCCACCGTTGGTCACGCTGGCCAACTCGTACAAATGAGCAGCGGCGGCCTTGTCGCCTTTGGCCTCCAGCACTCGAGCCAACTGGTAACCCGCCATCTGGTCCTGGCTCAGATGCCATACGGCGCTAAGATAGGTTTCCGCAGTAGGCAAATCCTTGGTTTCCAGCGCGGCCCAGCCCTGCGTCGACCACGCAAAAGCCAGCACCTGCATCCAGTAGAGAGAGTTCGCATCCTCGGGCGACAATTGAAGTGACCTTGCCTCGATGGCATCGACCGCCTTGCGAGAAAGTTCGATCGCTTTGGCAAGATCCGCCGCATTTTGGGGCGGGTTCGCCGCAAGAATCGCCGATGCCTCGCGCAAGGGTTGTGTCGCGGCCAGATTCTCGTCCATGCGAGCCTTATCCGCCGTGCGCATAGCCATAACTTGCCTCTGCATCTCCTGCATCATGGCCTGCTCCGGCGGCGAGATCAGAACTTGGTTATTCACGTCTTCAAACATTCCTCGACGAAAAGCAAGATACTTCTCCCACTGGTCGAGGGGAATTGTTGTTTTCTTCAAGAGGAGAACCCGGTCCGCCACCAGGGTTCCATCCTTGAAGCTATATTTTGCGTGGTATTCAAGCCAGTCCTCCTTGAGGTCCACGTCTCTTGGCGGAATCATGGACCAGCCTGTCGGCAATTGCAGGGTCGAATGATAGACGGTCTCGCCGGTAGAACCGAGTTCCGGATCGTCTGCGGGCTTCTTTTCCTTCACACCGGGAGCCAATTCTCCGCCCAACGGCGGCAGAGGAGGTGAAATCCAGTGTGAGGTCTCCTGGTCGTTCCACTGGCCATACTTTTCTCGCGTGTAGTCAAAGGAGAATTGAAAGGGCTGGTTGATTTGCTCAACTTCGGAGGCCTGGGGATTTGAGACCTCTCCACCAAAACTCTCTGAATTCGCAATCGTCTGCACGAGGTCTTTCCACTGGGACTGTGGAACTTGCCGGAAGACGGCGCGAATTATTGTTCCGACGTCCCCGTTCACAGTCTGTGCGATATGCCCGGTGAAAAGTCCCTTGTCGGATAGCTTGCCTTCAACCTGCGTGCGGATTGATCGGGGAACAGGAAGGTCAGCGGGCGTGCGCTCCAGATAAGCTGGCTTGCTGACAGGAATGGCAAGGGCTTGCTTGTCGCGCAAGGCAGGCATCAACACACCGGCAGGCGCAACTTCTGCGGTAGAGTCCATCCACAGCAGCTTACCGCTTAACGGAACCAGCGTGATGACATGGTCAAACTGTGCGAGCGAGGGTGTGGCAGGGTCGAGTCCGCGGCTGCTGGAAATCAAGACAGGCCAGGCTTCAATGCCTGCGGCCTTGAGCAGCGCGGCTAGCAGCGTGTGCTTGTCCTTGCAGTCGCCATATTCGTTGGAGAGCACATCTTCAGCGGGATGCGGCTGGTAGCGGCCAATGCCGAAATCAAGGCCCACATAGTGAATGTGCAGGGCAACATCGTCATAGATCGCGCGAAGCTTGTCCTCATTGGAGGTGAGTCCCTTGGTGAGCGCGTCTGCCTTGGCCTGAATGGCCGGGGTCACGGCGAGAGAATCGCGCTGCAAAGGCTGGTACCAAGCGCCGACCTGCTCCCAACTGGCGAAGGTGGTTACCTGCACGGAAGGCTTCCAGTGCTTGACGGACTTGGGCGGCGCATCGGGATCGGGCCGCGCCAAATTGGAACTGGACCAGTGGTAGAACTTGCGGCCATTGGCGCTGGTCACGACCGGTTGAAGGTCGGCACTGGCAACGGTAACCGCCTTGTCGGCCGGCATGTCGAGATCGAGCTGTTCATCGAGAGCAATAAGGTCTTTCTGGAATGAGTACTCGAACCAGAAGTGGCCGGGAACTTCGGGCTTGAGGATGCGCAGCGTGAACTGGTATTCGAGCGTATCGCCGACTCCCAGCCCTTTGACAGCCACATTCTTCTGGTGGATGTCGGAGTACATAGGCGCCACGCGGGTCACATCGGCGGGCATGTCCTGAATATTGTAATCAGGCGTGACGATCTTGCTGCCATCCGGTTTGATGACGCGGACATAGCCGATCTCCACCTGTTGGTTTGAAGCCGTGTAAGTGAAGGTGAGCACAGCCATCTGCTTCACGCCGGAGTCAGCCAGAATGCGCGCCCGGGCAGTGGTCTCTCGCGTGCCGGTGCCTTCAGCATCCATGCGAATCCGGGTGGAGAGCTTGTCCCAGACCAAGGCCTCTTTTGAAATGTCAGGGAGTTTTGTTACGGCTGGAGCGGGCGGAGTTTGAGCAGGCTTATCGTCCGCCGCTGCGGGAAGCGGAACGAAAAGAAAAGCCGCAAAAACAAGCGCCAATACACCACGGCGTCGAAGCAAAACATATGAAGGGCGAATCGGTGGAATATTCGTACAGCGCATAGGACTTGGTCACCCGCTTACTGGAATTACACCCAACTCCAAAAGCGACCTGAAGCCATCTGATGGCTTCCAGACCGGCCCGGTATCTGTTTCAGAAAGAAGAGAGATACCGGACCGTGCAAGTTTATAGTTCCGTCGACCGGCTGTCCACCAGCGCCTTGGCTTTGGCGATGAACTCGGCCAGCGGCATGGAGCCTTGATCGCCTTTGGCGCGGGTGCGGACGCTGACCGCACCGGCAACCTCTTCCTTGTCGCCGAAGACGAGGATGTACGGCGTCTTCAGGTTGGCAAAGTCGCGAATCTTGCCGTTCATTTTTTCGTTGCGGTCGTCCACTTCGACGCGCAGGCCAGCGGCCTTCAGTTCAGCCTCGACCTTCTTCGCGTAGGCGTGATGCCGCTCGCTGATGGGCACCAGACCCATCTGCACCGGCGCCAACCACAGCGGAAAAGCTCCTGCGTAATGCTCGATGAGCACGCCGAAGAATCGCTCGACCGAACCGAAGATGGCTCGGTGAACCATCACTGGCTGATGGCGCTCCCCGTCCTCGCCCACGTACTCAAGTCCAAAACGTGCAGGCAGGTTGAAGTCGAACTGCACGGTAGAAAGCTGCCATAGGCGGCCGAGCGCGTCGACAAGCTTGATGTCGATCTTGGGGCCGTAGAAGGCGGCTTCGCCAGGGATGGTTTTGTAAGCGATCCCTTTCCGGGTGAGAGCCTTCCGCAAAGAATCTGTGGCAAGGTCCCAGTTCTCGTCCGAGCCGGCATAATGGGCGCGGTCGTTTGGATCCCACGTGGAGAGCTCAACCCTGAAATCGGGGAAGCCGAAGGTCTTCATGACCGCCTCGGCAAAGTCGATGCAGGCCACAACCTCATCCTCAATCTGGCCGGGAGTGCAGAAGATGTGCGCGTCGTCCTGGGTAAAGCCGCGCACGCGCATCAGGCCGTGCATTGTTCCGGAGCGCTCATAACGATATACGCAGCCTAACTCGGCCAGCCGCACCGGCAAATCGCGATAACTCCTCGGTGAGTTCTTATAGATAAGAATGTGGCCGGGACAGTTCATCGGCTTTAGCCGGTACTCCGCGTCGTCCAACTCCATGGGCGTATACATATTGTCTGAGTAGTAGCCGTCATGGCCGCTGATCTTCCACAGTTCGCGGCGCATGACGTGAGGAGTGAAGACCAGCGAGTAGCCGCGGCGGAGGCATTCCTCGCGCATCCAGTCTTCCATCACCTTGCGGACGATGCCGCCCTTGGGATGCCAGAAGATCAGCCCTGGGCCGGCCACATCCTGGATGCTGAAAAGGTCCAACTGCTTACCCAGCACGCGATGGTCGCGCTTGGCCGCCTCTTCCAGACGGGCAAAGTGCGCGTCCAGCTCCTTTTTGCTGAAGAATGCGGTGCCGTGGATCCGCTGCAACTGGGGATTCTTGTCGTCGCCCAGCCAGTAAGCGCCGGCCAGGGTGGTCAGCTTGACGGCCTTGACGCGGCCGGTCGAGGGCACGTGCGGTCCACGGCAAAAGTCCACGAACTTGCCGCTGCGGTAAAAGCTGACCTGGTCGCCGGGGGCGGTGAATTTGGTCACGAAATGGGCCTTCATGAAGTCGCCGTCGCGCGCGAACTCTTCCAGCGCCTGTTCACGGGGCTCATATTCGCGGACAAATTTGTCGTCCCGCGCGACAACCTCGGCCATCTTCGCCTCGATTAGCACAAGATCCTCGGGCGTGAAAGGCTTTTCGCGATTGAAATCATAGAAAAAGCCAGAGTCGGTGGCAGGGCCGTGGCCCAGCTTGGTCTCAGGGAAGAGCTCCAGCACGGCCGTGGCCAGCACGTGAGCGGCAGAGTGGCGCAGCACCTTGAGCGCCTCGGGATCCTTCTCGGTCACCAACTCCAGGCGCGTATCGGCAGTAAGCGGCGTCGACAGGTCCACCAGGCGCGGGGCAGCCGCGTCCTCGGCGGCATACATGGCGGCTTCCGACTGGCTATCAGAAGCGGTACTTTCCTTCACCGCATCGCCGATGGGCGTTAGCCGCGCGGCTACGCAGGCTGCGGCCAACCGGGGCGAGATGGAGTTGGCAATATCGAGGGGTGTCGTGCCGGCGGGTACTTCGCGAATGGCCCCGTCGGGCAGGTGTACTGCAATGGTCTGTGAGCTCATGGGCATAGGTCCTGGGATTTCCTGCCGCGGGGTGGTCTGGAGACGCGGCAACACTTCAGGATATACCGAAGAGAGCCGGAACCATCGCCCGCCGAAGCACGTATCAGCATTTCAAGGCTTATCTTGTATTGAGTAGAATGCGCGCGTCCCCGTGCGCTGCGCAGAAGAAAATCATTTTTCGAGGGGGAGATTTCCTTATGGACTGGCGTTTGCGGGGCTTCGTGCTCCTCGTTTTGTCTGCCGCCTTGGGTCTTGGCTCAGCCCAGGCTCAGCCCGCCATTCAACCCACTGTGGACATTACCCAGGTTCCGGCCGCGGCCCAGCCCTCGGCGCACTATGACGCCGACCAAGCCACGGAAGCGTATATGGCGATGATTCCGCCCGCGGCCACAGCCCGCTCGAACGCTTACTTCGAGGGTGGCTATTGGCTGATTCTCTGGGACTTCCTTTACGCTTCGGCCATTGCGCTCCTGCTGCTGAATCTGCGCTGGTCGGCTCGGATGCGCGATCTGGCTGAGCGCGTCACGCGCTTCAAATGGTTGCAGACGGCGCTCTATTGGGGACAATATCTTCTGCTGACTACACTGCTGGGCTTCCCGATTGAGTTCTATGAGAGCTACGTGCGTGAGCACAAATACGGCCTGGCAACGCAGAGCTTTGGCCCCTGGATGGGCGATGAACTCAAGGCTTTTGGGGTCACGCTGGTTCTGGGCGGCATTGCGGTCATCCTGCTCTTTGCCATTGTGCGCAAGCTGCGCCGCACCTGGTGGATTTGGGGTGCGGTGGCGATGATTGTATTGACAGTGATCTCGATCGCTATCAGTCCTGTCTATCTGCAGCCGATCTTCAATAAGGTGACCCGGCTGAACGATCCGAAGATCACGGTCCCCATTTTGCGCATGGCGCACGCCAACGGGATTCCCACCAACGATGTGTATCAGATCGACGCCAGCCGCCAGACCACGAGGATGAGCGCCAATGTCAGCGGCTTTGCCAACACCATGCGCATCACCATCAATGACAATCTGCTGCGCCGCGGCTCGCCGGAAGAGGTTCAGGCCGTGATGGGCCACGAGATGGGCCACTATGTGATGAACCACATTCCCAAGTTCATTCTCTTCATGCTGGTCGTGATTGTGGTCTTCTTTGCCGTTCTGCGCTGGACCCTGGACTGGACCCTGGCGCGCTGGGGAACGCGCTGGCAGATTCGCGGCATCGGCGACCCGGCCGTGCTGCCGCTGGTGCTTCTGCTTGCCGGCATCTTTTTCTTTGTGCTCACGCCGGTGATGAACACCGAAACCCGCACGCAGGAAAAAGAGGCCGATATGTTCGGCTTGAACGCCGCCCGCCAGCCGGACGGCTTCGCCCAGGCGGCGATTCACCTCTCGGAGTACCGCAAGATGCGGCCCAGCCCGTGGGAAGAGCGGATCTTCTTCGACCACCCCAGCGGCTACGACCGCATCCACTCTGCCATGGTGTGGAAGGGCGAAAATCTGGAGCTGTTTGAGAAGACGCCGGTGCAGCCCACGTCGCACTGAGAGGCCGAATGCTCTGTTCCCATCCTTCCCGCAGAAAGTGCGGGAAGGGTGGGGTCCCAAATTTCAACCATCGTGAAAATGCTTCAGGCGCTCACTCCGCCGCCTTTTCCTCGTGATACTCCATCTCCGTGTTGATGGCCCAGATGTTGTCTTTTGTCTTGACTCCGTTGACGATATTTTCCACGGCGGTCATGGCGGTCAGCATGGAGTGGTCCTGGTTGTTGTATTTGTGCATGCCGTTGCGGCCCACCAGAAAGAGATTCTCAAAGCCGTCGAGATAATTGCGGATGACGTCGAAGCGGTCATAGCTGCCGAAGTAGGCGGGATAGGTTTTGGGAACGCGGACAACGTGGGAGTCTTCCACATCCTCGGCCTTGAGGATGCCGATTTTGGCGATCTCGGCGACGGCGAATTTCGCCATCTCCTCATCGGAGAGCTTCCAGAGTGAGTCGGTATCATTGCAGAAGTATTCCAGGCCAATCCAGACCTTGCCGGGGCTGGCGACCAGCCAGGGACTCCAGTTATTGAAGATTTGCAGCCGGCCAACAACCACATCTGGCTCCTGAATGTAGATCCAGTTGTCCTTGAGCGGCGCGCCGTCCTTTTCCGTGACGGCAAGCCTGGAAGCAAGCAGGCCAACCGTGATGAAGTCGCGATACATCAGGCCCTCAGCGACCGCGGTCACCTCGGCGGGAACCGGCGTGGAGAGATCGCACACCAGATCGCGAACCGGCATGGTCGAAAAGAAGTAGTCGCCGAGATATGTGACGCGCTCTCCCGCTTCGTTGATGCCCTCGACCGAGACCACCTTGTTTTCTTCCACATTGACGCGGTCAATCTGGGTGCCTAAGTGGATTTCGCCACCGTCCTTGCGAACCAGTTCGGCTGCATATTCCCAAAGCTGGCCGGGGCCAAACTTGGGATAGAGAAACTTCTCGATCAGCGAGGTTTCGGTCTTCTTCTGAGCAATTCCGCCGGAGTGCCTGGGGCCGAAGGTCTTCTTTAGGAAGTGCGTCACCACTGCCTTGAGCGACAGTCCCTTGATGCGCTGAGCGCCCCATTCGGCACTGATCTCGCGGCAAGGCACGCCCCAGACTTTTTCGGTGTAGGACTTGAAAAAGGTGAGGTAAAGCTGCTTGCCGAAGCGATTGATGATGAAGTCCTCCAGCGTATGCTCCTCGCGCTGAGGAAGCAGCGCCGAGCGCATATAACTCAGGCCGCAGCGGAAGGTGCGGGCGAGGCCCAGATTCCTGAAGGTTGCAGTGGTCAGGCTGATGGGATAGTCGAAAAACCGGCGCAGGAAATAGATGCGGCTCTTGCGCTGGCGGACCAGCATGACCAGGTCTTCCGATTGCGGATCGTGCGCTGCGGCGGAGGCGGGAAGATCGCGCTGCTGACCCTGGTAGCGCAACTCTCCCTCATCTGCATCGCAAGCCCCGCCGCAGGGCGCGACGGGCATCAGATCCAGCCACCAACTCATCACCCGGTCCGACTTCGAGAAGAAGCGATGGCCGCCAATATCCATGCGGTTGCCCTTGTAACGGATGGTGCGCGAGATGCCGCCGACCTGCTGGCTTGCTTCGATCAGGATGGGTTGAATCCCCGAATGTCGCTGGAGTTCGATTGCGGCAGTCAGCCCGGCTGGTCCCGCTCCAACAATGATCGCCGTGCCTTGTTTCATGCGGTGAATCGATTCCTTCCTGTGAATCGTAAAGGGGGAGGGAGGGGGCACAAACGCAAACGGGGGCTGGAATCGCTCCCAGCCCCCGCTTGTGTTTGCTAGATTCTGCCGGAATCCGGCTCATGGGTTTAGAGCGGCTGCACGTCGGCAGCCTGCCAGCCCTTGGGCCCCTTCACCACGTTGAACTGCACGGCTTGACCTTCCTGCAAGCTCTTGAAACCGCTGGAGCTGATTGCAGAGTAGTGCACAAAAACGTCTTCGCCGTTCTGGCGCGAGATAAAGCCGAAGCCCTTCGCGTCATTAAACCACTTCACAGTACCTTGTTCCATTTTGCTCGTGTTTCCTGAATTGAATTGCGCTGGATGAATCGGAGCGACCACTGGCAGAATCTTGCTTGGTTGGGCGAGTGCTGCTCACGCCCGCTTCGGCTCTAACGCTGTATCCAGTGTACCATTCCCCGCAAGAAAAAGTGTGAAAAATGTTGCATCCTGCAACATTTTCCCTTTCTAGAATTTTGGAATCGATTGAAATGGAACGCATTAACGTCGTACGCTTGTGTGTTACCGAAAGAGGTTACCATGCTCCAGGACCCCGTCCCCGATTTGTTGTCCCGCGCCACCGAGTTGCTTGAAAAGCAGTTCGGTGCTTTGCCCGTCTTTGAGCCGGCTTTGGAGTCCGCAGCCGACCCGGCGGCGATGGCGCAGGTTTTGGAGGATGTGGCGCACAGGCTGGGCGATAACTATCCCTATTTTCATCCTCTCTATGCCGGGCAGATGATGAAGCCGCCGCACCCGCTGGCGCGGGCAGCCTATGCGCTGGCCATGACGATCAACCCCAACAACCACGCGCGCGATGGGGGCCGGGCCAGTTCGGAGATGGAGATCGAGGCCGTCCGAGGAATAGCCGGAATCTTCGGCTGGACGGATTTTTTGGGCCATCTGACCTCCAGCGGCACGCTGGCCAACCTTGAGGCGCTGTGGGTGGCTGGACAACTGGCGCCGGGCAAGCGGATTCTGGGCTCCGAGCAGGCGCACTATACCCATCAGCGCATTTCAGGTGTACTAAAGCTGGATTATGTGCCCATTGCGGTCGACAATTGCGGGCGCATAAGGATGGAGGCGCTGGAAGCCGAACTGCGCAAGGGCGATGTGGGCACAGTGGTGGTGACGCTGGGCACGACGGCCATGGGTGCGGTGGACCCGCTGGACGAAGTGCTGGCGCTCCGCGAGCGGTACGGTTTTCGTGTGCATGTGGACGGGGCCTACGGGGGCTACTTCCGGCTGATTCCGGAAGCTCTCGATGAGCCGGCGCGGCGGGCTTACGCGGCGGCGGGCGAGGCCGACTCGATCGCGATTGACCCGCACAAGCATGGCTTGCAGCCCTACGGCTGCGGGTGCGTCTTGTTCCGCGACCCAGCGGTGGGGCGCTTCTACAAGCACGACTCACCGTATACCTACTTCACCTCAAAGCAGTTGCACTTGGGCGAGATCAGCCTGGAGTGTTCCCGGGCCGGAGCCGCGGCAGTGGCTTTGTGGGCCACGCAGCGGCTTTTGCCGCTCAAGCCGGGGGGAGAGTTTGCCCGTGGGCTGGCTCACGGCAGGGCGGCAGCCATGGATATGGACCGGAGGCTGCGTCAGGATGCATCCGGGTACTTCCAGCCGCTCCTTGCCGGAGCGCCGGAACTCGATATTGTGGTCTGGAAGATGAAGGCGGAGACGCCGGAACGAGCCTCAGAACTGGCGCGGAATGTTTTTGACGCGTGCGCCGCGCGGGATTTGCATCTGGCGCTCGTCGAATTGCCGCTGAGATGGTTTGAGCCGTTGGCCGGGGCTGAACCGGAAGCCCGCGCGGCAATCGGCGCCGGGTTGGTGACTTGCCTGCGCTCGGTGTTGATGAAACCCGAGCACGAAGCGTGGCTGGACCGTATCTGGGAGAGGTTGACCGCGGGCTGCGCGGAGGTGATGGGGAAATAGCGCGGGCCAGAGGCAATTGGAATTCGAGCCGCGGAGGAAAACATTTTCGTCCTCGGCTCAACCCATTGGAAACATTCATTCGCTATGGACCACGGCGGGATAAACCGCGGTAGTCCGGGGGTTCGCAGAAGCTTTCCTTGATAAAATCAAGAGGAGTTTGCCCCGATAACGGCCGGGGAAGAACACCTATGCCCGGCCGGTCGTACAGTATTCTCGATTTTCCGTGCGGCGCTTCTCAGTTTGGGAGCGCCGTGGAGACACGAAAACCATGCAACCGACATCTTCCAAGCCGTTTTCCTACGAAACCTTTCCCATCTCCGGCCTTGTGGCCTACTTCTCGATGGAGATTGCGATCAACCCCGCCATGCCCACCTACTCTGGCGGCCTGGGCGTTCTTGCCGGGGACACGCTGCGCTCGACCGCCGACCTAGGCGTTCCCCTGGTCGCTTTTACGCTTCTGCATCGCAAGGGATACTTCCAGCAGCACCTGGACAAAACCGGCGTGCAGAGCGAGGACATTCAGCCGTGGGATCCATCGAACTTCTGCACCGAGGAGAAGGCGCGGGTTACGGTTTCAGTGGAAGACCGCATTGTGACGGTGCGCTGTTGGCGCTATGACCTGGTGGGCCGCTACGGGCACGTGGTACCGATCTACCTGCTGGACACAGATCTGGACGAAAACTCAGGCTGGGATCGCGGCCTAACCGATCACCTGTATGGCGGCGACACCAACTACCGGCTGCAACAGGAGATTGTGCTGGGCATGGGTGGGGTGCGCATGGCGCACGCGCTGGGCCTCCGGGTGAATGTGTACCACATGAACGAGGGCCACGCGGCGCTGTTGACGCTGGGGCTGCTGGAGCGCCAGTTGGGCGGCGGACCGCTGGGCGCGGCTACGGAAGCCGATATCGAGCAGGTGCGGAAGAAGTGCGTCTTCACCACCCACACCCCGGTTCCGGCCGGCCACGACCGCTTCTCCACCGAGCAGTCGATTCGCATCCTGGGCGGCGACCGGACGGCGCGCCTGGAAAAGATGGGCTGCTTTCGCGATGGAATGTTGAATATGACGCTGCTGGCGCTGCGTTTCTCGCGCTATGCCAACGGCGTGGCCATGCAACATGCGAAGGTTTCCCGCGCGATCTTCCCGGAGTTTCCAATCGGCTCGATCACCAACGGCGTTCATGCGCCCACCTGGCTCTCCGAGCCATTCCAGCAGATGATGGACGCGCGCGTCCCCTCATGGCGGCGCGACAACCTCTATCTGCGCAGCGCCATCGACCTGCCCGAGCAAGAGATTCTCTCAGCTCATGCCCAGAACAAAGAGGCGTTGCTGAGCGAAGTGGCCTTGCGCACTGGCCGGGTGTTCAATCCCAAGGTGCTCACCCTGGGCTTTGCCCGGCGAGCCGCCACCTACAAGCGCGCCACTCTTTTGTTTACCGATCCGAAACGGCTGGCGGAGATTGCCACCGCGGCCGGCGGCTTGCAGATCATTTATGCCGGCAAGGCACATCCCCAGGACGAGCCCGGCAAGGCGCTGATTCAGCAGGTCGTCGAGGATGCCGCCCAGCTATCGAACGACGCGCTGCGCATCGTTTATCTGGAAAACTACGATTGGAGCCTGGGCGCGATGCTCACCGCGGGCGTGGATGTGTGGGTGAACACGCCGCGCCGTCCCTATGAGGCCTCGGGAACCAGCGGCATGAAGGCCGCCCTCAACGGCGTCCCCAGCCTGTCCATTTTGGATGGCTGGTGGATCGAGGGCTGCATCGAAGGCTTCACCGGCTGGGCCATCGAAGACGGCGCCAGCGACGCCGAAGAGGCTGCCACGCTTTACAAGAAGCTGGAGACGGCGGTGGTGCCGCTCTACCTGGATGCGCCGGAGAAGTGGGCCCGGCTGATGCGCACCACGCTGGCCTTCAACGGCTCTTACTTCAACACCAACCGCATGGTCAGGCAGTACACCTGCAACGCCTACTACCCGGTGAAGCTGATCGAACGGGCCAAGGCGAAAAAGTAGAGCGGTTCTCCGATTCCTGTGCCCCGGGTCTCTGACCGGATGGTTTCGCGCCATTGAATCCGTGATTTCCCGGGGCTGAAAATCCAGGTGTGAGGCACGTGGGCCACCAGCCATGGGGGCGGAACATTACGCAGCGAAGTCGTGCGGTAGGTTTCTCGCCGGCCCTACGGAACGGCGAGAGAGTTGTTGGGGTATGCCGACCCCGGGTTCCACCCGGGGCTATTTTCCCTGCCTCCCTCCGGGAGGAAGGGCAGCGAATTGAGGTTCTTCGTCTCCCACATCCCAGAATCGAGATGTGGGCCGCCCGCCCGCTCATCGCGAAAAAACCGCGATGAACGGGGCACAGCTTCTCGTAACTCATGGTGATTCTTTGGGGCCGATGTGCGGGCCACCTGCCTCATCACGATAGAACTGTGATGAACGGGGCACAGTTTCTCAAGACTCAGTGTGATTCTTCAGGGATGATGAGCGGGCCACCTGCCTCATCGCGAAAAGACGCGATGAACGGGGCACAGCTTCTCAAGGTTCATAGCGATTCTTCGGAGTTGATGAGCGGGCCACCTGCCCTATTTGCCATGGATATCTCCCAGCCGCGACATATTCAACGTCTTGCGAAATGCTTGCAAGTCTCCGGGTGTGGAAAAACGATGAATCATGCGGTGGCAGTTCGCACAGAGTACAGCAAAATCAGTTTTTGGATTCCGAGGAACCTTCTGGCCCTTTAGGGTTGCAATTGGAATAAGGTGGTGTGCCTCGATGTACCTATTCTTCTTAATGCCGGGATATATCTTCGAAAAGTTGATGCGACAGGCTTCACAAGTGTATCCATGCACCTTCTTGACCATTTTGGCTAGCATCGGGTTGCGTTCCATACGACGGTGGAAACGAAAGGCTGTGTAGTCTTCAATGAAATTGTTGTCCTGCTCTTCTGGTTCGAGTCCTGTCTTTCCATCGGCGCCTGTTGAATATGACAATTGTTCGTATAAGGAAAGAAGTTGAAACAGGTCGCTTTGGAGCACCTTCTCTTCTGGTAGGTTGTCTGCAGCATAATACTTCGCCACAATATTTCCTGCTTCGTAATCGGCCGAAAGGCTTCCCTGAGACACTGAATCTAAGTCGATTTTCGCCTTCGGAAACGCGGTCGCGGAAGTGCCAAGGCGGGAACGATAGTCCGCGGCCCGCGCACCCAAAGCTTCTTTTCTCTTTGATTTGTATTGCTCTCGAACGTCCGTTACACCTTGATTTAAGCTGAGGTAGACACCGCTCATGTTCTCGCGGAATAGATATACGGGGTAGTACCCTCGCTGAGGCGAAACTGTGACCAGTGGGTCTAGAATTGCCACCCAGGGGCAATGGTTCCATTGCCCTTTTCCAGCACTCCCTTCGATTACATATTCAATCTCTGAATTCGGCATACCTGCCGAGATGATGGCACGGATCTCATCTGGAAACTTTTGTCTCAGAAGTTCAGCAATTTCATTCCCCTTAAAGTCGTCTTGCGTCGCTAAATGATAGAGATTTAGTACGTCGTCTATTTTTGAACGCAGACCCATGGAACCCCCCCATAAAGCGAATAAGCCCGAGAGCTGGATTCATCCGCACCATTAAACACCTAAACTGAGAGGTAGGTCTAGTCTCCAGGCGCTTCTTCCATCTCGGCGCCGATCTTGCGCAGCTTCATCACATGCCATTGCAAGCGGTCGAAGAAGAGGTAGACGACCGGGGTGGTGAAGAGGGTGAGCATCTGCGAAACGATGAGCCCGCCGACAATGGTGATGCCCAGCGGCTTGCGCAGTTCCGAGCCCACGCCCATGCCGATGGCCAGGGGCAAGCCACCGAAGAGGGCGGCCATGGTGGTCATCATGATGGGGCGGAAACGCAGTAAACACGCCTGGTAAATGGCCTCGACCGGAGGCAGTCCCTGGTCACGCTCGGCCTGCAAGGCAAAGTCGATCATCATGATGGCGTTCTTTTTGACGATGCCGATCAGCAGGATGATGCCGATCAAGGCGATGATGCTCAGGTCGGTTCCGGTAAGCAGCAGCGCCAGAATCGCGCCCACTCCGGCCGGGGGGAGCGTGGAAAGAATCGTCAGCGGGTGAATCAGGCTTTCATACAGAATGCCGAGCACGATGTAGACGGCGACCAGCGCGGCAAGGATCAGCCACTTCTCGTTCTTGAGCGAATCCTGAAAGGCTTGCGCGGTTCCCTGGAAGGTGGCGTGGAGGGCGGAGGGCATATTCATCTCCGCCTGGGCCTTTTCAAGCGCGGTGACGGCGTCGCCCAAGGCCACGTTGGGCGCCAGGTTGAAGGTGAGCGTGATGGCCGGATACTGGCCCTGATGGTTGACCGCCAGAGAGGTCCGCTGCGACTCGAAGCGCGCGATGGTCGAAAGCGGAACCATGGCGCCGGTCGAGGACTTGACGAAGATCCCATTCAACGAGTCCGGGCTGAGTTGGTACCTGGGGTCAACCTCCATCACCACGAAATACTGATTGAGCGCGGTGTACATGGTGGAGACTTCGCGCTGGCCGAAGGCGTCGTAGAGCACCTGGTCGATGGCGCTGGCGGTAATGCCCAGGCGCGAGGCGGCATCGCGGTCGATGACCAGGTTGGCAGCGAGGCCCTGGTTTTGCTGGTCGCTGGAGACATCGCGCAACTCCGGCATGGACCTCATGCGGGCCTGCAATTGCGGCGCCCAGGAGTTCAGCTCATTCAGATTTTCGTCGGAGAGCGTGTACTGATATTGAGCGGCGCTGCCGCGGCCCCCGACCTGAATATCCTGGTTGGCCTGGAGATAGAGAATGGCGCCGGGGATGCTGGTAAGCTTTTTGCGCAGCCCGTTCACCACCTGGTCGGCGGAGATATGGCCGGGGCGCTGGTTGGGCGGTTTCAAGCCGACGAACATGAAGCCCATGTTGTTGCTGTTGCGGCCGCCGCCCGCGAAGGCCGTTACCGTGGCGATGGACGGATCGTCGAGCACCATCTGCGCCAGCTCACGCTGCTTGGCGCTCATGGCGGGAAAGCTGATGTCCTGCGCGGCGACCGTCTGGCCGCTGATGCGGCCTGTGTCCTGCTGCGGAAAGAAGCCCTTGGGCACAATGATGAAGAGGAAGACGTTGAGGGCCATGGTGCCGGTAACTACGCAGAGCATCAGAACCTGATGGCGCAAGACCCAGCGCAGGCCGCCGGCGTACTCGTTGTGAAGCCACTGAAAGGCGCTCTCACTGGCGCGGTAGATGCGGCCATGGCGGCTCTCGTCGCGCGACTTGAGGAAGTGGGCGCAGAGCATGGGCGTGGTGGTCAGCGAGACCAGCAGCGAGACGGCGATGGCTACTGACAGGGTGACGGCGAACTCGCGGAAGAGCTTGCCCACAATGCCGCCCATCAACAGAATGGGAATAAAGACGGCGATCAGCGAGGTGCTCATCGACAGCACCGTGAAACCGATCTCCTTGGAGCCCTTCATGGCCGCATCGAAGGGCGTCATGCCCATTTCGAGATAGCGGGTAATGTTCTCGATGACCACAATGGCGTCATCCACCACGAAGCCTGTGGCGATGGTGAGCGCCATCAGCGAGAGGTTGTCGATGGTGTAGCCCAGCAGGTACATGACGCCGAAGGTGCCCACCAGCGAGAGAGGCACGGCCACCGACGGGATGATGGTGGCCCACACCTCGCGCAAAAACAGGAAGACCACCAGCACCACCAGCAGCACGCTGATCATGAGCGAAAGCTCCACGTCGCGCACACTGGCGCGGATGGTGGAGGTGCGGTCAATGGCCACGTCGATCTTGATGGTGGGCGGGATGGCGGCCTGCAGGTGCGGCATTTGGGCCATCACGGCGTCTACCGTTGACATTACGTTGGCGCCAGGAATCTTGAAGATGACGACCAGGATGGCGTCTTTGAGCTGGCCGCGAGTGCCGGGGGTGTTAATGCCCGAGACGCCGGCGGTGTGGATGTCGGCAACATCGTCGGTAATCGTGCCCAGGTCGGAGATGCGCACCGGCGCGCCGGTCTGGCGGTTATAGCCGGCGATGATGGGCGCGTAGTCGCTGGCCTTGAAGATCTGGTCGTTGTCGCTGATCTGCCAGCGATGGCCGGCGTCCTGAAAAGCGCCTTTGGGCCGATTGGCGTTGGCCCCGGCCAGCGCCGTGCGTACCGCCTCCAAACCGACGCCGTTCGAGCCCAATTGCATGGGGTTCAATTCGACGCGCACCGCGGGGCTGGAGCTGCCACCCACGAAGACCTGGCCCACACCCTGAATTTGGGCGATCTTCTGCGAGAGGATGGAGTCGGCCAGATCGTACACCTGCGCCTTGGGAACCACGTCGGAGGTGAGGGTGAGAATGAGAATCGGAGACTCAGCGGGATTGGCCTTGCGATAGCTCGGATTCTGCGGCAGGTTAGCCGGCAACTGGCTGCGCGCCGCGTTGATGGAGGCCTGCACGTCGCGGGCGGCGGCGTCAATGTTGCGATTGATGTCGAATTGCAGGGTGACGGATGCCGAGCCCAGCGAACTCGTCGAGGTCATCTGGTTGACGCCGGCAATGCGCCCGAACTGGCGTTCGAGCGGCGTGGCGACCGACGAGGCCATGGTCTCAGGGCTGGCGCCGGGCAGTCCCGCACCGACACCGATGACCGGGAAGTCTACATTGGGCAGCGAAGCCACGGGCAGGATGGAGTAAGCCACCGAGCCGGCCAGCAGCAGGGCCAAGCTCAGCAGCGACGTGGCCACCGGGCGCTGAATAAAGGGTGCGGAAAGATGCATGGGTCCTTATCCTCAGTCGCCGGTGACCGGTTGCTGCTCGTGGGTGACATGGAGGTCGCGCGGCTTCATGCGCTGAGCCAGCTTGTCGAAGTAGAGATAGATGACCGGAACGGTGTAGAGCGTGAGCACCTGCGAGAAGAGCAGTCCGCCGACGATGGTGATGCCCAGCGGCCTGCGCAGCTCGGCGCCCACGCCGCCGCCCAGGGCCAGCGGCAATCCGCCCAGCATGGCGGCCATGGTGGTCATGATGATGGGCCTGAAACGCAACTGGCAGGCCTGGAAGATGGCCGCCTCGGCCGTTTTGCCCTCGATACGCTCGGCCTGCAAGGCAAAGTCGATCATCATGATGGCGTTCTTCTGCACGATGCCGATGAGCAGAATGATGCCGATCAGCGCGATTACGCTGAACTCGGTGCGCGTGATGAGCAGGGCAAGAAGAGCGCCCACGCCAGCCGAGGGCAGTGAGGAGATGATGGTGATGGGGTGGATATAGCTCTCGTAGAGCACGCCAAGCACGATGTAGACAGTGACCAGCGCAGCCAGAATCAGCAGCGGCTCGTTGGACAGCGAGGTCTGAAAGGCGGCGGCCGTGCCCTGGAAGCTGGCATTGATGGCGGCCGGCATCTGGATACGCTGCTCGATGTGGTTGACGGCGCTGACAGCGTCGCCCAGCGCCTTGCCCGGCGCCAGGTTAAAGCTGACCACGGTGGACGGGAACTGCCCCTGATGGCCGATGGCCAGTTGCGCGCGCGACTGCTCCCAATGGGCCACCATGCCCAGCGGAACCTGCGTGCCGCTGGCTGATTTGACGTAGAGATTGTTCAGCGTGGATGGATCGGTCTGGAAGTTCTGCCCGACCTCCATCACCACATGGTACTGGTTCAGTTGGGTGAAGATGGTGGAGACCTGACGCTGGCCGAAGGCATCGTAGAGAGTGTTGTCCACGTCGGCCATGGCGATGCCCAGCCGTGCCGCGGTGTCGCGGTCGATCACCAGCTTGGCGCCCAACCCCTCGTCTTGCAGATCGCTGGCCACGTCGGTTACCACTTTTTCCTTGCCCAGCTCGTTCACCATCAGCCGGGTGTACTTGGCCAGCTCGACCTGATCGGGATCTTCCAGCGAGTACTGGAACTCGGTACGGCTGACGCGGTCTTCGACGGTAAGGTCCTGGAGGGGCTGTAGAAACAGTTGTATGCCTTCAATGCCTTCGAGCTTGGGTTGCAGGCGGCGAATCACCTCGGTTGCGGAGATTCCGCGCTCTTCGAGCGGCTTCAGATTGATCTGGATGCGGCCGGAGTTCAGCGTGGTGTTGGTCCCGTCAACGCCGATGAACGAGGAGATGTTATCGACGGCGGGGTCCTGAAGCAGGATCTCCACGAGCTTCTGCTGGCGCTCGGCCATCGAGGTGAAGCTGACCGTCTGCGGCGCCTCGCTGATGCCCAGAATCACGCCTGTATCCTGCACCGGGAAGAAGCCTTTGGGAACCACCACATAGAGCAGCAGGGTGCCCACCAGCGTGCCGATGGTGACCATCAGGGTGGCGAAGCGATGGCGCAAAACAACCTTCAGCGTGCGCCCGTACCATGCGATGACGGCGTTGAAAACCTTCTCTGACCAATAGTAGAAACGCGTCTGCTTGGCGACCGATTTGTCCTGGAGAATGCGCGAGCACATCATGGGCGTCAGCGTCAGCGAGACCACCGCGGAGACCAGGATGGTGATGGCCAGGGTGATGGCGAACTCGCGGAAGAGCCGGCCCACCACGTCGCTCATGAAGAGCAGCGGGATGAGAACCGCAATCAGCGAAACGGTCAGCGACATGATGGTGAAGCCGATCTGTTCGCTCCCCTTGAGCGCGGCCTTCATGGGGCTCATGCCCTCTTCAATGAAGCGAGAGATGTTCTCGATCATCACGATGGCGTCATCCACCACAAAGCCGGTGGAGATGGTGAGCGCCATCAAGGTCAGGTTGTTGAGCGAGTAGCCCAGCAGGTACATTACGCCGAAGGTGCCGACAATCGACAGCGGCACCGCGACGGATGGGATGATGGTCGCCGCCAGATTGCGCAGGAAGAGGAAGATCACCATCACTACCAGGGCGACAGTGAGCATGAGCTCAAATTCCACGTCCCTGACCGAGGCGCGAATGGTGACCGTGCGATCGGTGAGCACCTTCACCTGCACGGTGGCCGGCAGACTGGTCTGCAACTGCGGCAGCAGCTTCTTGATCCGGTCAACAACGGCGATGATGTTGGCGCCCGGCTGGCGCTGGATGTTGACGATCACCGCGGGCTGGCGATCCATCCAGGCAGCCTGCTGAGAGTTTTCAGCGGCATCGACGATTAACGCCACATCGGAGGCGCGCACCGCGGCCCCGTTGCGATAGGCCACAATCACCGGCTTGTAGTCGCCGCTGGAAAGCAACTGGTCATTGGCGCCGATGGTGTACGACTGGCGGGAGCCGTTCAGCGTGCCCTTGGCCTGATCCACGTTGGCCGCGGCCAGGGCGGTGCGCAGGTCTTCCAGGCTGAGGTCATAAGCGGCCAGTTGAGTGGGATTGGCCTGAATGCGCACGGACGGCTTCTGACCGCCGGCGATGGAGACCAGTCCGACCCCGGTCACCTGGGAGATCTTCTGCGCCAGGTTGGTGTCGGCGGCGTCTTCAATCTTGTCCAGGGGCAGCGAGTCGGAATAAAGCGCCAGCGTCATGACCGGCGCATCGGCGGGATTGACCTTGCTGTAAATGGGCGGGTTGGGCAGATCGGCGGGCAAAAAGCTGTTGGCCGCGTTGATGGCCGCCTGCACCTCCTGCTCGGCTACGTCGATGTTCTCGTCGAGGTTGAACTCGAGGGTGATCACCGAGCCGCCGCCGGAGCTGACCGAGGTCATCTGCTTCAGTCCCGGCATCTCGCCGAACTGGCGTTCCAGGGGCGCGGTGACCGACGAGGCCATGACCTCAGGCCCGCCGCCGGGGTAGAAGGTGAGCACCTGGATGATCGGATAGTCCACCTCAGGCAGGGCGGAAACCGGCAACTGCTGGTAGCCCACAAAGCCTGCCAGCAAAATCGCCGCCATCAGCAGCGAGGTGGCTACCGGGCGCAGAATGAATGGCCGGGAAGGACTCACTGCTTTCCCCTTTGATTTTGTTTGCCCTGGCTTGCGCCAGCCGGAGCGCCGGGCCGGGAAGCCGGACCGGATGCCGCGCCAGGAACGGCGAACGGAACTCCACCAGACTGACCCGCGCCTTGCCCCGTTGAAGCCTGTCCAGACCCCTGTCCGCCACGCTGGCGGGCCACGCTGGCGGTCACGTTCTGTCCGGGACGCAGCCTGTCCGCTCCGTCCACCACCACGTTCTGGCCAGGTTGCAGGCCGCTGTCGAGAATGGTCATCTGCCCTTCGGCCAATGCCACCTTTACAGGCTGGATTCTGGCGGTTCCATTTCCCTTCGCGTCGGGATGATCGACAACCCATACATACGAGCCCTGATTGCCGCTCTGAATGGCCGCCGAAGGCACCACAAGCGCATTGGGACGGTTTTCCATCACCAGATGAATGTTGACGAACTGGTTGGGGAAGAGCGCCTGATCCTTGTTGTCGAAGACCGCCTTCAGCTTTTCGGTTCCGGTGGTGGTGTCGATCTGGTTATCGACGGTGAGGAGCAGGCCGCCGGCCAGCTTCAGTGTGCCGCCCTGGTCGTAGGCGTCCACGGGAAGACGCTTTTCAGCGGCCAGTTTGTGCAGCACCTGGGGAAGCTCGTCCTCGGGCAGCGTGAAGTAAACGGCGATGGGCTGGAATTGATTGATGATGACCAGGTTGGTGGTGTTGGCCGTGATGATGTTGCCGGGGTCCACCAGGCGCAAACCGATTTTGCCGTTGATGGGCGACTGGATGGAGCACCAGTTGAGCTGCAACTGGGCGGTCTCGATGGCCGCCTTATCGGCGGCGATGGCTCCCAGGTACTGGCCCTGGTTGGCCGCATCGGCGTCCAGCGTTTCCTTGGAGGTGACGCCGGCATCATAGAGCGCCTTGTAGCGTTTGTACTGCGCCTGAGCGTTCACCAAAAGCGCCTGATCGTGGGCCAGATTTCCCCGGGCCTGGTCCAGCGCGGCTTTGTAAGGCCTGGGGTCGATCACCATGATGGTCTGGCCCTGCCTCACCTGCTGGCCCTCGGTGAACCTGACGGGTTCGAGTTCGCCGCTCACCCGCGCCTTGACCGTAACGCTCATGTAAGGCATTACCGTGCCCAGCGCCGTCAGAAAGATCGGCATCGGCTTCTGCTCGGCGGCTGTCACCTGCACCGGAACCGGCCGGTTCAGCAGCGCCGCCGCCTGGCTAGTCGCCTGGCTCTTGGCCGTTTGCTGGTTCTGATAGATCCGCCACACGATAAAGCCCAAAACGCTGACCAGCACCAGGTACACAACGATGCGCACCCACGAACCCCTGGGTGCGGGGGGGTGTTGCTCAATGCCGTCTGCGACCAGAGGGGTCTCCGGAGTGCCTTCAATGGACATGGTGTCGATTCCCGTCGTTTTCTCTTGAGTAAATGCCCGCGCATGGGCTCCGCGCAATGGCATTGTAGTGAACGTTCCGGGCAGAGGACCATCTACCCACATTCGTTTCTACGGACGCTTGAGTTTCCTGAAAGGTTTCCTCCACCCAGGCCGCATCCATCGCAAGCCGCGCACTTCCCAACGGAGAAACGCCCCCTCATGCACACAAGACGAGACCATTGTAAGTGAATCGAGCGGTCCCGGAACATTTCGGCTCACACTTGCCGAGTCCCATTTGACGGTATACTTGATCCTGTGAGCATCTTGCAAAACTATCTTCTTGTGTTGTGTCAGGGCACGACTTTAGTCGTGCCGCAAACGCGCCAATCTGGATTCCGGCTTTAGCCGCTGCGGAATTGTAAATAGTTGGGGAAAAAACCGCAGGGGCTAAAGCCCAGCATAATTTTGTTGCTCTTTCGGCACGACTAAAGTCGTGCCCTGACACTTTTCGCAGCCTCAATTGAATTTTGCAAGAAGCTCTTGTTTTTACCCTCCGCTGCGTTTGACCTTGATCCGCCGCGCCGTTCCTGAATGGGAGCGCTTTTCGCGGTGGGCTGGGTTTCGCCGGCTCCATGAGGATCGATTGCCCCAACCTCCCGCCATTGCCGAGTCTGCCGAGCCTGAAGGCGTGGCGCGTCCGTTGTGCGTCGATCTGGACGGCACGCTGATCAAGTCCGACTCGCTCTTCGATGCGGTTTGTCTGTTTCTGCGCCGGAATCCCGCCCACTTCTGGCAACTGGGGCTGTGGCTGGCCAGTGGGCGCGCCCGCCTGAAAGCCGAAGTAGCCCGCCGCGCCCCGCTCGATCCCACCCGGCTGCCCTACAACACCGAACTGCTCGCCTACCTGCAGGCCGAGCAGCGCAAGGGCCGGCAGATCTACCTGACGACCGGCGCGGATGGCCCGCTGGCGGAACGGGTGGCTGCATATCTGGGCGTCTTTGCCGGCGTGCTGGCCTCCGACAGCGCCACCAACCTGACCCGCGCCAAGAAACTGGCCCGCCTGAAAGCCCGCTTCGGCGAATTTGACTACATCGGCAACTCCCGCGCCGACCTGCCCCTGCTGGTCAATGCGCGCCAGGCGATGGTGGCCAACGCCAGCCTGGGCCTGCGCCTGGCGTTGCGCATGCGGCGGATTCCGGTGGTTCGCACATTTGCTGACCGGCGGCCGCTGCCGCGCACTCTGCTGAAGGCGATCCGCATCCACCAGTGGGCCAAGAATATTCTCCTGGTGGCGCCGCTGCTGCTCTCGCACAAGCTCAGCCCGGAGGCCATCGGCGCGGCTGTCGTGGCCTTCTTCTGCTTCAGCTTCATGGCCTCTGCCAACTACCTTTTCAACGACCTGCTGGACATTGACAACGACCGCCGGCATCCGGCCAAGCGCTTCCGGCCCTTTGCCGCGGGCGATCTGCCGGTCGCTGGCGGCGTTGCCCTTGCGCTTGTGCTGGCCGCGGCTTCACTGGCTTTTCTGCCTCTGCTGCCCCGTGAATTCGCCATGTGGCTGGGAATTTACATCGTGTCCACGACGGCCTACTCCTTCTATTTGAAGAGGGTGGCGCTGGTGGACGTGCTGATGCTCTCAGGCCTCTACACGCTGCGCATGCTGGCCGGGGGCGCGGCCACGGGCACCGAGATCTCCCACTGGCTGGCTGGCTTCTCCATCTTTTTGTTTCTTTCGCTCGCCATGGTCAAGCGGTTCAGCGAGCTGGAAAACCTGCGCGAGCGCGGCGTCACCGCTACCCAGGGGCGGGGCTACCTGGTGGCCGACATCGAGCAGGTGCGCAGCTTCGGCACCTCCAGCGCCACGGCCGCCGTGGTGGTCTTTTCGCTGTATATCACGCGCCCCGCCGTGGAGGCTCTTTATAAGCACGCCGGCCGGCTGTGGTTCATTGTGCCGCTAATGTTGTTCTGGCTTTACCGGGTGTGGCTACTGGGCTCGCGCGGCGAAATGGACGACGATCCGGTCATCTTCGCCCTCCGCGACCGGGTCAGCCTGGCGGTGGGAGCGTGTGTGCTGGCCGTGGCGATCTTCGCGTTGTGAGAGCGTCTTTTCATGCTGCTGGAACGTCTTGACAGATGAGCGAATAGCCCCTTTTGCCTGCGCGTGAGCCGTTTCGGGCGAAATCTTTCGTCTACCATGTAATTTCAACAGGTTGTTGGAACGGTCCGTGCGGTGAGCGCCGTCCGGACCCAGAATCCTGCGAGCCGGCCATGACCGGACCAGGGCGCTTGTCGAGCCGCACAAGTGCGGCATGGCCGCGAGCAGCCCGGCTCAGGAGCGAGTACCTGCCCTATGATGTGGATTGTCCGGCTTGCGCTGCGGCGGCCTTATACCTTTGTCGTCGCGGCGTTCTTGATTTTGATTCTTGGCGTCTTCAGCATCCTCACGATGCCTACGGACATCTTTCCGAATATCGACATCCCCGTGGTGACGGTGATCTGGAACTACAACGGCCTCTCCGCGCAGGAGATGGCCAACCGCATTGTCACCCCCAGCGAACGCGGCCTGACCTCCACGGTCAACGACATCGAACACATCGAGTCGCAATCGCTCAACGGCGTCGCGGTCATCAAGGTTTTCTTCCAGCCGAAAGTGAACATTGGCAGCGCCGTGGCCCAGATTACCGCGGTGAGCCAATCGCAGGTGCGCAGCCTGCCGCCGGGCACCACGCCGCCCTTCATCATTCAATACAATGCTTCCGCCGTGCCTGTTCTGCAATTGGGCGTCTCCGGGCAGGGCCTGAACGAACAGCAGTTGAGCGATTTGGCCTCGAACACCATCCGCATCCAACTGGCCACCATCGAAGGGGCGCAGATGGGCTTTCCCTTCGGCGGCAGGCCGCGCCAGGTTCAGGTGGACCTCAATCTGGCCGCGCTGCAAGCCAAGGGCCTTTCGCCCGCGGATGTGGTGAACGCCATCTCAGCGCAGAACGTGATTGCGCCCTCCGGGACCATGAAGATCGACCGCTTCGAGTACGCGGTTGAGACCAACTCCGCCCCGCTGGTGATGAACGATCTGAACAACCTGCCCATCCGCGCGGTCAACGGCGCGGTTATCTACGTTCGCGACGTGGCTCACGTGCGCGACGGCAATGCGCCGCAGGCCAACATCGTGCGCGTGGATGGCAAGCGCGCCATCCTGATGAGCATCATGAAGACTGGCTCATCCTCTACGCTGGACATCATCCGCGGCGTGCAGGCCAAGCTGAAGAGCGTCAAGGGCCAGTTGCCGCCGCAGCTCCAGATCAATCCCCTCTCTGACCAGTCGATCTTCGTGCGCGGGGCCATCGGCGGCGTGGTCAAGGAGGCCATCATCGCCGCCTGCCTCACGGCCATCATGATCCTGGTCTTCCTGGGCAGTTGGCGTTCCACCATCATCATCGCGGTCTCCATTCCGCTCTCGATTCTCTGCTCGCTGATCGTGCTCTCCGGACTGCACGAGACCATCAACATCATGACCCTGGGAGGCATGGCGCTGGCTGTCGGCATTCTGGTGGACGACGCCACAGTCGCCATCGAGAATATCAACCGCTACCTCGAGACAGGCGCGGAGCTGGAACAGTCCATCCTCGAGGGCTCGGCGCAGATTGCCACTCCGGCCTTTGTCTCAACCCTCTCGATCTGCATCGTCTTCGTGCCCATGTTCTTCCTGACCGGCGTGGCGCGCTACCTGTTCGTCCCCATGGCGGAGGCGGTGGTCTTTGCCATGCTGGCCAGCTTCCTGCTCTCCCGGACGCTGGTGCCCACCATGGCGAAATACCTGCTTCTGGAGCACGACGATGCGGAAGCCGCCAGGAAGCACTCGAGCCGTAATCCCTTTGTCCGTTTTCAACAGGGTTTCGAGCGCGGTTTTGAGCATTTTCGTCACATCTATCTGCGACTTCTGACTCTGTGCCTGGACCACGCACCAGTCTTTCTGATCCTCTTCCTGCTCTTCGCCGTCGGATCGCTGGGACTTGCTCCCTTTCTTGGCCAGGACTTCTTTCCCTCGGTAGATTCCGGCCAGTTCAAGATTCACGTGCGCGCCCGCACCGGCACGCGCATCGAAGAGACGGCCGCGCTCTGCGACCACATCGACTCGACCATTCGCGAGCAGATTCCCGCCAAGGAAGTGGTCAACATCGTCGATAACATCGGCCTGCCCGTTTCGGGCATCAACCTGGCCTACTCCACCTCAGCGCCCGTCGGACCAGCCGACGCCGACATCCAGGTGCAGTTGAGCAAGGATCACCACCCCACAGCGGATTATGTGGAGCACCTGCGCAGAGTGCTCGCCCGCCAATATCCCGGCGTCACCTTCTATGTGCTGCCGGTGGACATCGTGACCCAGATTCTGAACTTCGGACTCTCCGCGCCAATCGACATTCAGATCGTCGGACCGGACCTGTATGGTAACCGCGCCCTGGCGGAGCGCATGTTGAACGAAGTCCGCTATGTTCCCGGTGCGGCCGACGCACGCATCCAGCAGCCCTTCGACCTGCCGAATATGCAGGTGGACGTAGACCGCACGCGCGCCCAGTCCATCGGCCTGACGCAAAAGGACGTGGCCGGCAGCCTGCTGGTCGCTCTGAGCGGAAGCTTCCAGACCGCCCCGAACTTCTACCTGGACCCGAAGAACGGCGTCAGCTACAGCATCGCCATCCAGGCTCCGCAGTACAACGTTGACTCGGTGGCCGCGCTGAAAGGGTTGCCCATTACCGGCTCTTCCGCGGCGCAGAAGACGGATGGCGCGGCCCCCACCGGCGCGCCTGGAACGCAACCCCCGTTGGAGATTCTCGGCAATCTGGCGGAGATCACCCCCGGAGCCGAACTGGGCACCTTAAGCCACTACGACATTCAGCCGGTCATCGACACCTACGCCAGCGTGGATGGAACCGACCTGGGCACGGTTACCCGCAAGATGGAAACAATCATCGACAAACACCAGGCCGAACTGCCTCGCGGTTCGCACTTTATCCTGCGCGGCCAGAGCGAGACCATGAAGAAGTCCTACCTCGGCCTGCTGACCGGCCTGGTGTTTTCCATCCTGCTGGTCTACCTGCTGATCGTGGTCAACTTCCAGTCCTGGCTCGATCCCTTCCTGATCATTTCGGCGCTGCCCGCAGCTTTGGCCGGCATTGTCTGGTTCCTCTTCCTGACCAACACGCGGCTCAGCGTTCCAGCTCTTACCGGCGCCATCATGTGCATGGGCGTGGCCACAGCCAACTCCATTCTGGTGGTCAGTTTTGCACGCGAGCAGTTGGAGGTTCTGGTGGGCGACGCGCGCCGGGCCGCGCTGAACGCCGGCTTTGTCCGCCTGCGCCCGGTGCTGATGACCGCCCTGGCCATGATCATCGGCATGGTGCCGATGGCTCTGGGCCTGGGCGACGGCGGCGAGCAGAATGCACCCCTGGGCCGCGCAGTCATCGGCGGACTGCTGCTGGCCACCGTGGCCACGCTCTTTTTTGTTCCCGCATTTTTCTCCGTCGTGCATGGCTGGCTGGAAAGCCGCCGCAAAACGGCCCAGAACGCAGCTCTGGCCGGAACGCTTGACGAGTTTGACGAGATACCGGAGTAGTCTTTCATGACCAACGAATCCAATCCGAAGCAGCAACCGGCTCACCAGCCAGGTCAAGGGCACGAAGCCGCGCCCGAACAGGCGGCCATCTCGCCGCACAAAGCCCTCGTGGGCGTAGTCATTGTGCTTGTCGTCGCAGCGGCCTTGGCGGGCTTCGGCATATGGAACCGCATGCGTGCCGACAAGAATCTGGTTGAGACGACAAAGGATCTGGCCGCGCCTACGGTGATTGTGGCCGTCCCCAAGGCGGGCGCGCCGGTGGCGAGCTTCATGCTTCCGGGCAACGTGACCTCCTACACCGATTCGCCTATCTACGCGCGCACCGCAGGCTACCTCACGCGCTGGAACTTCGACATCGGAGCCAAAGTGAAGAAGGGCGCTCTCCTGGCGGAGATTGCCACCCCCGAGGTGGACCAGCAACTGGCCCAGGCCGAAGCCGACCTGAATACCGCCCAAGCCAACGCCAACAACGCCCGCATCCAGGCCGAGCGCTACAGCGGGCTGGTCAAATCCGACGCCGTCTCCCACCAGGACACCGATGCGTTCGTGAATCAGGCCACAGCCACCGCGGCGGCCGTGCGCTCTGCACAGGCCAATGTCAGGCGGCTGCGCGACCTGCAATCGTTTGAAAAGGTCTACGCGCCCTTCGACGGGGTGATTACCGCCCGCACTGTTGACACCGGCCAGTTGATCGACCCCGGCGCGGGCAAGGAGCTTTTTCACCTGCAAGCCATCCAGACTCTGCGCGTCTACGCCAACCTGCCGCAGATTTACTCCGGAAACGTGAAGCGCGGCGCGAAGATCGACCTGACCTTTGCCGAGCACGCGGGCAAGACCTACCAGGGCACGCTGGTGCGCACCGCCGACGCCATCGATCCGGCCAGCCGCACCTTGCTGGTGGAGATCGACGTGGACAACCGCGCCGGCGAACTGCTGCCCGGCTCGCTGGCCCAGGTTCACTTCAAGACCCCGGCAGCCGGACCCACCTTCATCGTGCCGGCCGCGGCGCTCATCTTCCGCAAGGAGGGCCTGCGTGTGGGCGTCGTGCTCAATGGCAACACCGCTCATCTGGTTCCAGTGGTGATCGGCGAGGACGACGGGGCCAGCGTGCAGATCGTCACCGGACTCAACCTGGGCGATCAGGTGATCCAGGACCCGCCCGACTCGCTCATCGAAGGCGAAAAGGTTCGGGTCGTGAGCCCCGGCAGCCAAGTCGATGAGGGAGGCAAGTGATGATGTCGGTGCTTCAGGCTGCGGAAAAACTCGGGATTTCGGGTGAAATGCAAGGAAAGAGTCCCTCCGGGGCTAAAGCCAGCGTTGATTCTGTTAGCTTTATGCGGGGGTTGAAACCCCCGCCTCCCTCCGGATCGAGTTTTTCCGCGGCCGGTAAAGGCCCTGAGGGATTCTTTTCGGGCATTTTTAGCGGAAAACTACCAGTCTCGTTTGCCGGCTTGCTCATCCTCACGCTGCTCACCGGCTGCAAATCTGTCGGTCCCAACTACAACCGCCCCGGCTACGAGGCGCCTCCAGCCTACAAGGAAGCTGGCGCGACGGCAGTCCTCCAGCCGCCGCCCGCCCCCACCGGAGGCAGTTGGCAGCCGGCCTCGCCCTCCGACGGAATGCTCCGTGGCAAATGGTGGGAGATTTACCAGGACCCGCAGCTCAACCAACTGGAAGATCGCATTGCTACCGACAATCAGACCCTCCGCCAGGCGCTGGAAACATATCTTGCCGCTCGCGACCAGGTCAGCGTGGCTCGCGCCGGCCTTTTCCCGACTTTTTCTGTCAAACCTACCGCCCAGCGCGATAATGTCTCGGCAAACGGGCCCTCCTACTCGGCGGGCAAATCCACCACCTATAGCGATTTCACGCTCACTGGCCAAGCCAGTTGGGAGCCGGACTTCTGGGGCCGCATTCGCCGCACCGTCGAAGCCGCCCGCTCGAACGCCCAGGCCAGCGCCGCGGACACGGCCAGCGTGGAGCTGAGCCTTCATGCCGAGATGGCCGCCGACTACTTCCAACTGCGGGGTCTGGACGCCGAGATCAAGCTGCTGCAAGCCACCGTCACTGACCTGGAACACCAACTCGACCTGACCCAGCGCCGCCTTGCCGGCGGAGTGGGCACTGAGGCCGACGTGGCCCAGGCCCGCACCCAGCTTGAAACCGTGCGCGCTGAACTGGTGGATGTGGGCGTGGCTCGCGCCCAGTACGAACACGCCATCGGCACCATCGCCAACCTCAAACTTTCAGAGTTCAGCATTCCGCCGTCACCGCTCGATCTTTCTCTGCCCAAGATTCCCGTAGGCGTGCCTTCGCAACTGCTCGAGCGCCGCCCCGACATTGCCGCGGCCGAGCGCCGCGCCGCCGCCGCCAACGCCCAAATCGGCATCGCCGTCAGCGCCTTCTATCCCACCATCAGCCTGGGTGGAACCGGTGGCTTTGAGAGCCTCCACGCAGGAACGTGGATTCAAGGCCCGAGTTCGCTCTGGAGCCTGGGGGCGCAAGCAACGCAGCTCCTCTTCGACGCCGGTCAGCGCCACGCCCTCACCGACCAGGCTCGCCACGCTTACGAAGCCCAGACCGCAGCTTACAAAAGCCAGGTCTTGGTGGCCTTCAACGACGTGGAAGACCAACTCTCCAGCCTGCGGATTCTTGAGGCGGAGTCGGCTGTCGAGCAGAGGGCCGTCGAGTCGGCCCGGAACTCCCGCGACATCTCCAACCAGCGCTACAAGGGGGGCGTCACCGGCTATCTTGAAGTCCTCACCGCCGAGGCCACGCTGCTCCAGAACCAGCGCACCGCCATCAATCTCCAGACGCGGCAGTTTGTGGCCAGCGTCGGCCTCGTCCGCTCCCTCGGCGGCGGTTGGGACGCAAGCCAGTTGCCGAAATAAGGGGTCAGGGATCAGGGATCAGGGGTCAGCGCGGAGCGGAGCGCGGCAGGGAAGGCAGCTTCCAGTGCTTTCTCAGCTTTTGATACTGAGGACGCGGGAACTGCACAAGCAGTGGACTTCTCGCGGGATCAAGCCATGCAAGCACGGTTTCAAGATGCTCCTGCGTCATGGCCGTGCATCCCGAGGTTCCCTGGTCCGGCCCCATCCAGATATGCATGAAGATGCACGATCCTGTACCAGGGGTCTTCAGCTCCGCGTTGTGATCGACCACCAGTCCCCATCGGTACACGCCATCGGTGCGCAACATATGCTCGGAACTGTTCCAGTCGGGCGAAACCGTCGCGCGGTCCACGACCCGGTTGTAGAACTTTGAATGTACGTCATCCACACATTCCACTGAGGGCGTGAGACTCACGTAGGGCATTTTCCATCCCGCCTGCTCCTGGGCGGCATAACCAAAAGCAGTGCTCAGGCGGAAGATCCCGGCTGGCGATTTATTATCGCCTTCCTGCTTGACTGGATCGAGCGCTTCGCGCGCTCCAGCATCGGAGACCAACCCCACACCCCATCCGAGACCGTTTTTGCCGATCACGACGGGAATTGGAGCGCCAACCGCCTTCCATTTTTTGTGCGCCTGTTTTCGCTCATAGGGCTGCAACGTGCCCGCGACTACATTCCAGTCGGGGGTGGTTACCACGAGAATTTGCGTTGACGCGCGCAATGCGGCTGGCTCCTGGCCCTGAGCCAGCGCAAACGAAAGCACACAGGTCGCTACCATGCCACAGGAAAACCAACGTATCTTCATCGGTTCGCATGCCCCTGAAGAGAACTTTTTAGTTCACCACAGGCTACAGCAGTTCTCCAATTGCTGTATACCGAAGCCACTGCGGCCGAGTGGCTTTTTCCTCAAAAAAAGCCACCTTGCACACTCTCAAAAGGGCTACATCTATTGGAGAACTGCTCTATCAGCGGCAGCGAGGATTGTCGATTCTAACGCTTATTCGGAAAAAGTGTAGACCGAAATTTTTCGGTATCCCACCCATTCCGCAGAAAAACGCGGAAGCGGATGGGGCACAAAAGTTTATAGCAAAAGCTAAAACGCTCTATTCCCGATTTTCTATTCCTTGTTTGCTGGCTTGACCGCATCCTGCACTGGATGGCTATAAGCCGCCGGGGGCACGTCGGTGAGGGGCAGCGCGGGGCCTTCCCACAGCAGGCGGGGAGAGCCCTGACTGGCCGAATGCAAGCCTTCCAGATGAAACGCGTGCTTGCCGGCGCGCAGGCCCAGCGAGCCGCGATCATAGCGCATGGCGTTGCCCGGCGAGCCGCAGACTTGAGCAAAGGCCGGTCCGGTCCGGGCCACTTCCACGCCGTCAATCACCAGGCGAGCGCCATCGCGGGCCAGCAGATGAAAGGTGTAGCCGCCGTCGGCGGGAATGTCGATCAAGCCGTCCCATGCGGCAGCGTAATGCGTAAAGCCTTGGGCATTCGCGCGCAGATTAGGCCCTTCGCCGGCGAAGACCGCGCGTTCGGCGGTCAGGTTGGGCAACTCAGTCCACGCGCCGGGGTAGATCTGCCAGGCGAGGCCGGCGAGCGTGGGGCCAGCAACGGGAACGGCGTCGTGCCAGTGGCCCACGGCCACCACTCCCTGCGCCGCCCAGTCCACGCCGCCATCGCGATCCTCCACATGGAGCAGAACCCGGAAGCGGCCCGAACCATCGAGCTGAGTGCCCTCGGCGTCTGGAAAGCGATGACGCACGCGGCGGCCGCTGGCTTGCGTTCCATCGCCGAAAAGCCAAGTGTAGTGCGCTTTGGGCGTGGGTTGCGCGGTGAAGGTGACTTCCTCTCCCGGTGCGAAGACCGGCGGAGAGACGGTGAACGCCGCCACCGGGGCGTGCGGAGCCACAAAATGAGCAGCCTGCGCGCCGTCGCCTGTCACCAGCGGCAGATCGGCATTTGCGACCACGCGGTTCTGGCCGTACTTCACATTGTCAAAGGTCACGCCTGCTACGTCGCCGATCATTGTTGAGTCGGCCAGCGGCGGCTGGTCCAGCGCCCAGATGTTGTGAAAAGTGAACCCATGCAACCCTGGTTGTTTCTGCTCCAATTGCACCAGCGAGTACCAGTTGTCCAGGAAGAGATTCTCGAAAGTAAACTGCGAGTGGACCCCCTTGGCCTCTTGCGCGCCCCAAAAGCCGAGCAGGCCGAAGGTCTGGCCGCAAGCCCCGATGCCGCCGTGGAGAATGTCGGAGTCGCGCAGGGTAAAGTTGCGCGAGTTGAAGATCTTTCGCGGCCAGCCGGCGCGCACAATGTTGGAGATGCTGGTAGAGAGAACACTGTTCACTATGAGAATATTCGCGACGTCGTGGCCGGGGCGCAGCATATCCTCGTCTTTGTAGCCGTCCCAGTTACCTTCCATGGCAAAATCGTCATCTGACGAGCGGATGAAAGCATTGCGCACCACGGAGTCGCCGCCGCCCAGCCAATCCATGCCGTCCTGATTGGCGTTGGCGGGGTTGCCGCCGATGACGCGCAGATCGTCGTAGGTCATCCCGGTTGAATCCTTCATCTGGATCGACCAGGTCCGCGAGCGGACAATGCAGGTCAGCCCGCTGATCTCGACGTTGTGGGCCTCAAGCGCGCCGATGCAGTGCCAGTCCGGCTTTTGCATCCAGCCGTCGTCGCCGTTGGGGTCCTGGGGTCCTTCATAGACGATGGTTCCGCGGCCCAGAATCTTTACGTTTTCCACCTTCCACAGATTCAGGCTGCCGAAGAAGTAGGAGCCGGGCGCCAGGTAATAGGTCTCGCCGCTCTTGGGGTTCAGGCTCTGGTGGTAGCCCCCCGGTTGATAGACGTGGATTTTAGGGTCGCGCGGCTGAGGAGGCAGGGGCGTGCCGGCAAAGAGGAAGAGCATATGCGCGTGGTTGAGGAAGTCGCCAGGGCGGGAGATGGAAAGCTTGGCCGGCCCAACGAGCCGGAAACGGATGGTCTGGCCTTGGCGCGTGGGACGCAACCCAAGCCGCCAGGGCTGAATGTCCACTCCTTTATCCCAGAAGCCCGGCTCGGCGGCGGTAATCTCCACGTTCATCGCGCCTGTTCCATCGAAGCTGACATATTCGTAACTTGCCGCGGCGTGGGCCACATCCACAGGCTGGCCGTTCACGCGGACGGTGAAGGCCGTTGAGCGCATCTCCGGCGGAACGGGCGCGGCCTGAACGCGGGCAGCCGCGTGGGCGGCAAGAGGAAGCGCGAGAAGAGCCACGAGAAGCGAACGAAAACCTGGCAAGAAGACAGACTCCAGCAAGAAAGTGATAACGAAACCACTGTAGCACCGGGGACGCAGCCCTAAATGCCCTCGCCCATGGAAACATACTGCCGCAGCCGATCCATTTTCTCGCGATAGGCTTCGCGTTCGGCGGCCTCGGCGGTAAACTGCTCCGCCGGCTGCCCCTGTCCACCAAGCTGCTTTTCCAACTCCTCGACGCGGGCTGAAAGCGCGATCAGCGAATCCGAAAGCGGGTCCTTGATCTCGTGCGGATCGGTAATCAGCACGCGCTCGCCGTTGCGATAGACAATGTGCGCCGGAACGCCGACTACAGTTGAATCCGGCGGCACATCGGAGAGCACCACAGAGCCCGCGCCCACACGCGAGTTTTCGCCGATGGTGATATTGCCCAGCAGGTTGGCGTTGTTGCCGATGAAGACGCCGTCGCAGATCGTGGGATGGCGCTTGCCGTGGCCCTTGCCGGTGCCGCCCAGGGTCACGCCCTGGTACATGGTTACGTCGCTACCCACAATGGCGGTTTCGCCAATCACCACTCCGGTTGCATGGTCGATGAAGAGCCGCCTGCCCAGCAACGCGCCGGGGTGAATATCAACGCCGGTAATAAAGCGGGCGACCTGGGAGAGCAGCCTTGCCAGAAGCCGCAAGCGCGAGCGCCAGAGCTTGTGGGAGATGCGGTGAATCCACACCGCCCACAACCCCGGATAGCAGAGAAAGACTTCCAGCCGGGAGCGCGCGGCCGGGTCGCGCTCCAGCACGGAGTCAATGTCTTCGCGGATGTGGGCAATGAGGGCCATGGCAGTCGGGCAAAACTCCTGGATTCAATAACGCTCGTTGCGATGAAGGGACGGGCTGAATAGGCTGCGGAAAAACTCCAGATTTGGGCGAAATTGGCGGAAAGTGATCTTCCGTGGCTAAAGCCAGCTTTGATTCTATTGGCTTTATGCGGGGGTTGAAACCCCCGCCTCCCTCCGGAATGAGTTTTTCCGCAGCCTGTTGAAGCCCATCCCCTTCACGCCGAACGACCACCTACAGAGTAACCTGCTGCGTCACCAGACCCAATGCCTGCTGGCGCAACGACTCGAAGAGCGCGCTGGACAAATAGCGCTCGCCGAAGTCGGGCAGAATGGCAACAATCAGCTTGCCAGCATTCTCAGGCCGTGCGGCCACCTTCAGCGCAGCCGCCACCGCCGCTCCTGAGCTGATGCCCACAAACAAGCCCTCCTTCAGCGGCAGTTCGCGCGCGGTGTTGATGGCGTCGTCGTTGGTCACCTGAATGACTTCGTCGACGAGTTTCGTGTCCAGCACGCTCGGCACAAAGCCCGCCCCGATGCCCTGAATCTTGTGCGGCCCCGGCTTGCCGCCGGAAAGGACTGGACTGTCGGTCGGCTCCACGGCGATAGCCTTGAAGCCTGGCTTGCGCTCCTTGATGTACTTGGCCACGCCGGTGAGCGTGCCGCCGGTGCCCACGCCACTAATGAGAATGTCCACTTTGCCATCGGTATCGTTCCAGATTTCCGGGCCGGTGGTGGCATAGTGAATCGCCGGATTGGCGGGGTTGTCAAACTGCTGAAGAATGTAACCGTTGGGCGTCTTGGCCAGAATCTCCTCAGCCTTGACGATGGCGCCTTTCATGCCGTTGGGACCGGGGGTGAGCACAATCTCCGCGCCAAAGGCCAGCAGCAGAACGCGGCGCTCCAGGCTCATTGTCTCCGGCAGGGTGAGGATCAGCCGGTAGCCCTTGACCGCGGCCACAAAGGCCAGCGCAATGCCGGTGTTGCCGCTCGTGGGCTCAATCAGCACGGTTTTGCCGGGCTTGATCTTGCCGGCCTTCTCGGCGGCCTCGATCAGCGCCAACCCAATGCGATCTTTCACGCTCGAAACCGGGTTCTGGCTCTCCAGCTTGACCACAACAGTTGCGGGCAGGCCAGCCGCCACGCGGTTCAGCCGCACCAGCGGGGTCTTGCCAATGAGTTCAGTTACATTCGCGGCAATCTGCGCCATGATGATCTCCTCTTTCCGGGATACAATCCCAGACGGTTCTGTTTTGTGGGGTAATGGTCGAGCTGTTAAGCGGGAATGCGGGTGCGCGAACAAGACGCACATCGGTATCGCAATTGGCACCAGGGCGGTGTTAGCGACATCGACGCATAAGTTGAGCATAGTACGAAGCCGGCGTTCGCTGCAAGCGGAAGCTCAGGGAAATCCCAAAATCAGGAGAGCGTTGCCTGTCCGTCGAGTTGCATCATCAACTCTTCCCACTCGGCGGTAAACTCGGCTAACTGCTCGCGCAACTCCTCGGCCAGCGCGGTCAACCGCTGCGTCTCGTCCGCACTGACATAGACGCCCAACAGCTCCTCGGTGTGGGCAATGGAGGCCTCAATGCGCGGGACTTCCTCTTCCAGAAACGCGCAGCGCTCTTCCATCTGCTTCTGCTTGATCGGATTCAGGCGGCGCGGGCGGTCCTTTGCGGCGTCGGCCTCGGCGTCAAGGCTTTCGCTGCCATTGCCGGCAGACTCATGCGGCTTGTCCTTTACAACGCTCTCGGAAAAAGTGCCGCTGGATGCAATCCCTTTCCAGCGCAGATAGTCTTCGTAGTTGCCTTCGTGACTGGTGACCGTGCCGTTTTCCACTTCCAACACGCGCGTGGCCAGCCTATCAATAAAATCGCGGTCGTGGGAGACAAAGACCACCGTGCCGCTGAAGGCCGCCAGCGCTTCCAGCAGCACATCCTTGGCGCGCATATCCAGGTGGTTGGTGGGTTCGTCGAGAAGAAGAAAATTCGACGGCGAAACCAGAATCCGCGCCAGCGCGTAGCGGTTGCGCTCGCCGCCGGAGAGCACGCCCAGCGGCTTGAAAACATCGTCGCCACGGAAGAGAAAGCAGCCCAACAGCGACCGCAGCGCCTGTTCCGGCACCTTGAGCGCGGCGCCGCTGATGTCGTCCAGCATGCGCGCATCGCCATCCAGCACCTTGTACTGATCCTGCGCAAAGTACTCGCTGACCACGTTGTGGCCCATCTTGATCTGCCCGGCCGTGGGCGCTTCGGTTCCTGTCAGCATGCGGATCAGCGTGGATTTGCCCGCGCCGTTGACGCCCACCAGGGCTACGCGGTCGCCGCGCTTGATGGAGAACCGGACGTCGCTGAGCACATGCTTCTCGCCATAACTCTTCGCGACTCCTTCAGCTTCCACCACCATCCTTCCCGATGGCGGCGGCTGAGGAAACTTGAAGTGAATTACCGGCTCCTCTTCAGGAACCTCGATGCGCTCGATCTTCTCTAACTCCTTGATGCGGCTCTGCACCTGCCGGGCCTTGGTAGCCTGGGCGCGGAAGCGGTTGATAAAAGCCTCCAAGTGCTCGATCTGCTGGCGCTGATTGCTATATGCCGCCTGTAACTGCGCCCGCCGCTCGTCTTTCTGCTCCAGATATTTTGTGAAATTCCCCTGATAGATATTCAGCCGCTTATTCCATATCTCCACCGTGCGGTCGATGGTTACATCCAGAAAGTAACGATCGTGGGAGATAAGAATATAGCCGAAGGGATAACTCTTGAGATAGTCTTCGAGCCAGTTGCGAGTTTCCAGGTCCAGGTGGTTGGTAGGCTCGTCAAGCAGCAGCAGATTGGGCTTGGCCAGCAGCAGCTTGGCCA
>Ga0181529_10000287_pt1 | contig 74403 bp, 49 predicted proteins | sample PEATcosm2014_Bin_36_FD_119763 | JGI IMG/M metagenome (GOLD analysis project Ga0181529, IMG submission 119763) | Peatland microbial communities from MTU Mesocosm Facility, Houghton, MI, USA - PEATcosm2014_Bin10_30_metaG | ecosystem: Environmental > Terrestrial > Soil > Wetlands > Peat | place...
ATCAGATCGTCCAATGCAACTGGAAAAAGTGTCTGCTGGCCGCGTGCTTCGCCATGGATGTATCCCATGGCTGCATCTTTTCAGCACCGCTGCACAAAGTCTGTGAGTTTCGTAACAGCCTGTGAAGCCGTGCCCTTGTTACAAAGCCCCTGAGTCGAGTTTTTCCGCAGCCTGTGGAGACCGGCGCTACAACCACCCGCCGACTCGCTGACTCGCTATTCCGTGTCGGGATTGGGGAGGATCACGTCGCGGACGATGGCGTTCATTTCGGCTACGGCGGCGATGAACTGGCGCAGGGTGCGGCGCGTGCTGCCGAAGGTGTCGAACTCGGCGGGCGTGAGGCCGTTCTCGTTCCAGGCGCGGGCGAAGTCGGGGAATTTCGAGAGGAGCGTGGAGACGATGAGCGGGTCGACGGAGGTCGAGATGCGGTCGACGATTTCGATGTCGCTCTCGTTGTAGCGCTTTTGCCAGACGCAGGGTGGGGAGATGACGACGTCGCCACCGATGAATTCGCTCCAGTGCATGTGATTGCGGAAGGCCGCACTGAGCAGGCGCAGGCGATAGCCGCGGGCTTGATAGATTTGGTATGCCTTTTTGAAGACGGCGACGCCGGCCCACTCGAGATAGCCGGGATCGACGGAAAGATTGTGCTTGTCGTGGAGGACCTTGAGCCAGTCGTCGAGGCGACCGACCATGATGGTGCAGACAGGGCCCATGGTGGAAATGTCGAGGCCTTCGGCTTCGCGGCGCTTGAGTCCGCGCTCGACAGCTTCGGCTACGGCGATGGCCTGGGGGAGGGTGAAGCTGACCGTGGCGTTGATGCTGATGCCGCGATACGTGGCTTCCTCGATGGCGGGGATGCCGGCCTCGGTGGCGGCGATCTTGACGATCATATTAGGCGCGAGGCGGCTGAAGTGGATGGCCTGCTCGAGCATGGCCGCGGTGTTGCGATAGTTGCGCGGATCGGTTTGGATGGACAGGCGCCCGTTGTGCCCTTTTGTGCGCTCGAAGATGGGCAGGAGCAGGCGCGCGGCGTTGGCCGAGATCTCCTCGACGATGCGCCAGGCGAGACCGTCCTCGGTGAGTTCCGGCTCGGCTGCGGCAAGCTCGAGGATGCGGGGCTTCCAGACGGGGAGTTCTTTTTTGAGGACGCTGACGGCGATAGAAGGGTTGCACGTGGCGCCGACTGCGCCGTGCTCGATGGAATAAGTGAGCTCTTCAACGGAGGCCGAATCGTTCCAGAGGCAGGTGGGGGTGGTCTCGGTCATTTTGTGGAGCGGGCTTTTGAATTGGAGCGAGGTGGTAACGGGAGCCATGATTCCTCCGGCCGATGCAAACGTGTGCATAGAAACCCTAGCACCGGGAATTGCCGGGGGTCAAGGAGGCAGGGAGCGAGCCACCCCATCGCGCACAAATCGCGCGCCGGGGACCCCGGCAGGGAGCGAGCCACCCCATCGCGCACAAATCGCGCGCCGGGGACCCCGGCAGGGAGCGAGGGAACAAGGGAGCTAGGGAGCGGAACTAGGGATGTTTCGTTTCGTGGTATCCCACCCTTTCGCAAACTACGCGAAAGGATGGGACACGGGACAATTGTGCTGGGTCAAGAGAATGATGCTGGGTATCCGGTCTAGGCGCAGGCTCAAGCGCTCGAGAGACCGCGTGGTATCCCCCCCTTTCGCAAACTGCGCGAAAGGATGGGACACGGGACGATTGTGCAGGGTGAAGACAAGGATGCTGGGTATCCGGTTCAGGCGCAGGCTCAAGCGCTGGAGAGACCGGTTGACAGGGGGCCCGGGGCTGTAGATGATAGACAAGTGCACACGTGTGCAGCTTTGCTTGTCTTTTGGTCCGGCACGGGCCCGCGGTAGATATGCCGGCGCTTTGTTTAAGCTTCCCCCTTTTGGGCAGATTTGGAGAGATGATGCGTGATTTGCTGGTCCGGCCGGAAAAGTTCCGCGACCGGGTTGAAGATTTTGGATATGAATATTTGTCGTTTGAAACACGGAAACTGGAAGCCGGCCAGAAGCATAGCGGCGAGACGGCGAACCGCGAACTGGCCATTGTGGTGTTGGGCGGGGTTTGCTCGGTAACGAGTTCGCGGGGCGAGTGGCTGGGGTTTGGGCAGCGCGCCACGGTGTTTGACGGGCTGCCGTATACGCTTTACCTGCCGGTGCGCACGCGCTTCACGGTGAGCGCAGACGCGGCGTGCGACCTGGCGTTCTGCTACGCGAAGGCGGAGGAGGAGTATCCGGCGCGGCTGGTGACGCCGGCGCACGTGGGCATAGAGATTCGCGGCGGCGGCAATGCGACGCGGCAGATCAATTCCATGCTGCCGCCGGAGTTTCTGGCGCAGCGGTTGATGGTGGTAGAGGTGTTTACGCCAGCAGGAAACTGGTCGAGCTTTCCGCCGCACAAGCACGACGTGCACAACCCGCCGGGCGAGGTGGATCTCGAAGAGATTTACTATTACCGGATCCAGCGGCCGGAGGGATTCGCGGTGCAGAAGGTGTATACCGCGGACGGGCGCATCGACGAGTCGATGACGGTGCGCGACGGCGAACTGGTGCTGGTGCCTGAGGGTTATCATCCGGTGGTGGCCGCGCACGGATACAACGCCTACTATCTGAATGCGCTGGCGGGATCGGCGCGCTCGCTGGCCGCGTCGGACGATCCGGATTATGCGTGGGTGCGGAGGGAGTGGAAGGAAAAGGATCCGCGGTTGCCGATGGTGAAGAGATGAAAGGCAGCTTCTAGCTTCTAGCTCGTCCGTGCAGGAATAAGAAGTGTCGGTTCTTGAAAGAAGTGGCTAGAAGCTAGTGGCTGTTATTGGGGAGCGAGCATGAAGACGCGGCGCATGACGATGGCCCAGGCGTTGATCCAGTTCCTGAAGCAGCAATATGTGGAGCGGGATGGGCGCGAACATGCATTCTTCGCGGGCATGCTGGGAATTTTTGGGCACGGCAACGTGGCAGGGATCGGGCAGGCGTTGCAGCAGAATCCCGATTTTCCTTACATCCTGGTGCGCAACGAGCAGGCGGGCGTGCACATGGCTGCGGGATTTGCCAAGGCGAGCAACCGGCTGCGGACGTTTGCCTGCACGTCTTCGATTGGGCCGGGCGCGACCAACATGATTACGGGCGCGGCGCTGGCGACCATCAACCGGCTGCCGGTGCTGCTGCTGCCGGGCGATATTTTTGCGCGGCGTAACGTGGCGCCGGTGCTGCAACAATTGGAGTCGCCTGGAACGCAGGACACGGGCGTGAATGACTGCTTCAAGCCTGTTTCGCGCTACTGGGACCGCATTTACAGACCCGAACAACTGATTACGGCGCTGCCTGAGGCGATGCGCGTGCTGACGTCGCCTTCAGATTGCGGCGCGGTGACGCTGGCCTTGCCGCAGGATGTGCAGACCGAAGCGTACGACTATCCGGAAGAGCTTTTTGAGAAGCGCGTTTGGCTGATCCGGCGCGGGCAGCCGGACCGCGTTTCGCTGGAGCGCGCGGTTGCGGCGATTCGCGGGGCCGAACGGCCGCTGATTGTGGCCGGGGGCGGCGTGTTGATGAGCGAGGCTTCGCTGACGCTGAGCGAGTTCGCGACCAAGACGGGAATTCCTGTGGCCGAGACACAGGCGGGCAAGGGGTCGCTGGCATGGAATCATGCGCAGGAGGTGGGCGCAATTGGAGCCACGGGCACGCTGGCCGCGAACCGCCTGGCGAATTCTGCCGATCTTGTGATCGGCATCGGCACGCGCTACTCCGATTTCACTTCGGCCTCGATGACGGCATTTCAGAGTCCGGCGGTAAAGTTTGTGAACATCAACACCGCGGAGTTCGATGCCTACAAGGTGGGCGCGATACCCGTGGTTGCCGATGCGCGCGTAGCGCTGGAGCAACTGGGCGCGGCGCTCGCGGGCCACACGGTGAGCGCGAAGTACGCGGCGGAGATTGCGGAGTTGCGCACCGAGTGGGACGCGGAAGTGGACAGGCTCTTCCATTTGAAGAATCCGGGAAAGCCCGCGCAGAGCGAAGTGATTGGCGCGATGTGGGAGGCCGCAGGCGAGCGCGATGTGCTGCTTTCGGCTGCGGGCAGCCATCCCGGCGACCTGCACAAGCTGTGGCGCACGCGTACGCCCAACGGCTATCACATGGAATACGGCTACTCTTGCATGGGCTACGAGATTCCCGGGGCCATGGGCGCCAAGCTGGCCGACCCCAGCCGCGAGGTTTACGTTTTTCTGGGTGACGGCACGTACCTGATGGCGCCCTCGGAGATCGTGACGTCGGTGCAGGAGGGGATCAAGATCGTCATCGTGCTGGCGGACAATCACGGATTCGCCTCTATCGGCAGCCTGAGCCGCTCGCTGGGACAGGGCGGGTTCGGAACGCGGTATCGCGCCCGCGGCGAAGCTAGTAACCAACTGGACGGCGATGTGCTGAAGGTGGATTTTGCGGCCAATGCGCGCAGCCTGGGCGCATATGCCCTAAAAGCTGATACGCTGGATGATCTGAAGCAAGCCCTCGAGGAAGCCAAAACGCTGGACCGCACCACGGTGATCGTGGTGGAAACAGATGTGTCGGAAGGCGTGCCCGGCTATGAATCCTGGTGGGATGTTGCGGTTGCAGAAGTATCGGAGTTAGAAAGCGTGCGCGAGGCCAGGGCACGCTATGAAGAAGCGCGCAAGCGCGAACGTCGGCACTTGTGAAGGCAACGGAGTCAGATAGGCAAGTCAGCAGGTCAGCGAGTCAGCAAGTCAGCGAGCTGGCAGGTTGGCGCTTTTACGGTGCGGGTCTGGAGACCCGCACGACAGCCGGTTTGGAGACCGGCGCTACATTTCGGTTTCGATGAGACGGAGGTTCTCTATGGAGCGGTTGCAGAATTTTGTTGATGGAGGATGGCGCGCTTCGAGCGCGAAGGATGCGCTGAATGTGATCGATCCGGCGTCGGCCAAGGTGCTGGCGGAGGTTCCGCTTTCGCCGGCGACGGATGTGAACGCGGCTGTGGAAGTGGCGGAACGGGCGTTTATCGATTGGTGGCGGACGCCGGTAGTAGACCGCATTCAGCCGCTGTTCCGGCTGAAGACGCTGCTGGAAGAACATCGCGAAGAATTGGCGCTGTCGATCACGAATGAATGCGGCAAGACGCTGGTGGAGAGCCGGGCCGAGATTCTGCGTGCCGTGGAGAACGTGGAGACGGCGTGCGCCATGCCGATCATGATCCAGGGAACGAATTGCGAGGACATTGCACGGGGCATCGACGAGCACATGATCCGGCAGCCGCTGGGCGTGGTGGCGGCGATTGTGCCGTTCAATTTTCCGGGCATGATTGCGTTCTGGTTTTTCCCCTACGCGGTAGCGGCGGGCAACTGCTTTTTGCTCAAGCCGTCGGAGCGCGTGCCGATTACGTCGCAGAAGTTGTTCCAGCTGATCCAGGCCGCGGGGTTCCCGCCGGGCGTAATGCAACTGGTGAACGGCGGACGCGACGCGGTGAACGCGATTCTCGACCATCCGGGCATCAAGGCGGTGAGTTTCGTGGGTTCGACGGCGACGGCGAAGTACGTTTACAGCCGGGCAGCTGCGAATGGGAAGCGGGCGCAGTGCCAGGGCGGCGCGAAGAACCCGGTGGTGGTGATGCCGGACGCGGACATGGAGATGACGACGCGGATTCTCGCCGACTCCGCGTTTGGCTGCGCGGGGCAGCGGTGCCTGGCGGCATCGGTGGCAATTACCGTGGGCGACGCGCGCACATTTACAGATCGGATTGTGGCCGCGGCCAAGAGCCGCAAGACCGGCTACGGCGCACTGCCGGATGTGGAGATGGGACCGGTGATTTCTGCCGAGAGCAAAGCGCGGATAGAAGGTCTGATCGCCAAGGGCGAGCAGGCCGGCGCGCGCGTGGTGGTGGATGGGCGCGGGAAAAAAGTAGCAGGCTACGAGGACGGTTATTTCGTGCTGCCCACGGTGCTGGACGATGTGCCGCCGGATTCCGAGACGGCGCGGACGGAGATCTTCGGGCCGGTGCTGAGCCTGATCCACGCGCAAACCATTGAAGAGGCGATTGCGCTGGTGAACGGACGCAGCTACGGCAACATGGCATGCATTTTTACGACCGACGGCGCCAATGCAAGGCGTTTCCGCTACGAGGTGCAAGCGGGCAACGTGGGCATCAACGTGGGCGTGGCTGCGCCGATGTCGACCTTCCCGTTCAGCGGATGGGGCGAAAGCTTTTTCGGCGATCTGCATGCGCAGGCGCACCACGCGGTGGAGTTCTTTACCCAAACCAAGGTTGTGGTGGAACGGTGGCCGAAGGAGTGGAGCCGGAAGTTCTGAAAAGCAGCTAGTAGCCGCTAGCTACCAGCTACTAGCTTTTATCCTTGAATGCACACGTGTAAATCATCGACTACGAAATGAAGAACCGAGACTGAAAGACCCGCAGGAAGCAAGGAGACGACATGAAAGAGCTGCTGGTTGGCAATGCACCCTGTTCGTGGGGCACGCTGGAGCACCAGGACCAGAGTCAGGCGATTCCATCGACCCAAATGCTCGATGAGCTGGTGGAGACGGGCTACACCGGAACGGAATTGGGCGACTGGGGCTACATGCCCACCGACCCGGTGCGGCTGAGCGAGGAGCTGACAAAGCGGAACAACGTGGCGATGCTGGGCGCGTTTGTGCCGGTGGAGCTGAAGAATCCGCTGGCGCACGCGGAGGGCACGGCAAGGGCCGTGAAGACGGCGAGGCTGATTGCGGCGGTGGCCACAGCACCGGCGCCGTTCCTGGTGCTGGCCGACGACAACGGGACCGATGCGCGACGCACCAAGCTCGCCGGACGCGTGCCCACGAGCGCGGGACTGAACAAGGACGAGTGGAAGACGTTTGCCGGCGGCGCCGACCGGATTGCGCATGCGGTATTCGACGAGACCGGGTTGCGCACCGTGTTTCATCATCACTGCGCGGGCTACGTGGAAACGCCGGACGAGATTGCGACGCTGCTCGACGGCACCCATCCGGAGCGGCTGGGACTGGTGTTCGACACCGGCCACTATGTTCACGGAACCGGCCGCGAGGACATCGACCTGGTAGCGGCTCTGGATCGCTTCAAAGAGCGCATCTGGTACATCCATTTGAAAGACATTGAGCCCAACGTGGCGCGCCGCAGCCGTGAGGAGGGGTGGGACTACTTCACGGGCATGCGGCACGGAGTGTACTGTGAACTGGGCAAGGGATGCGTGGATTTCCCTGCCCTGTTACGCTGGCTCGCACGCCGCGACTACAAGGGATACGTGCTGGTGGAGCAGGATATTCTTCCGGGGATGGGTACGCCGAAGGAAAGTGCGGCACGGAACCGGGAGTATATTCGGTCGATTGAGGCGAATTTTGTTCAAGAACAGCTTCTAGCTTCCAGCCTCTAGCTTTTTCGTGGGACGGCGGAAGGCGACGGTTTAGTGCGGCGCGTCGCAAGACATCGGTCAACTGATTTTGATTGAAATCCATCTGGAGGCTCAAAGGGAAATGTCGTGGCATCGTCCCTACGGGACCTGGTTCGATTTAATCGCTGGGGTCCGGAAGCTGAAGCGCAGGGCTAACAAACAATACGCCTACGGCGCGGCATTCCACGATCTCGTCGTAGTGGTTTTTCCCAAGACTTAAGATGCAAGAATTTAACAGCTAACGGCAAGAAGCGATTTTTCAGGAGAGATTATGAGCGGGAAGAAACTTCATTTCGGAATCATTGGAGCGGGACGGATCGGGCGGGTTCATGCAAGGTCGCTCGCATTTCAAATTCCGGAGGCAGAGATTGTCTCCGTTTTCGACGTCAATCGCGAGGCGGCTGAAAAGCTCGCGGCAGATTTTGGCATTCCCAACGTGGCGGGTTCGGTGGATGAGATTTTTGGCGACAAGCGGATTGAGGCGGTAGCGATTTGCGCCTCGACCGACACGCACGCGGACCTGATCATCCGCGCAGCCGCGGCAGGCAAGCACATCTTTTGCGAAAAGCCGATTTCCTACACTCTCAAGCAGATCGATGCAGCGCTGGCAGCAGTGGAGAAAGCCGGCGTGAAGCTGCAGATCGGCTTCAACCGGCGCTTCGATACGAATTACGCGCGGGTGCGGAAGGCCGTGATCAGCGGCGAGATCGGCAAGCCGTGCCTGGTGCACATCACCAGCCGCGATCCCCTGCCTCCGCCCATCGAGTTTGTGCGCTTGTCGGGAGGAATGTTCCTGGACATGATGATTCACGATTTCGATATGGCGCGTTTTTTGACCGGCGACGAAGTGGAAGAGGTGTACGCCGCAGCCGGCGTGATGGCAGATCCGGCCATCGGCGAACTGGGCGACGTGGACACCGCCGTGGTCACGCTGCGCTACCGCAGCGGGGCAATTGGGACGATTGACAACAGTCGCAAGGCGGTGTTCGGTTACGACCAACGCGTGGAGATCCTGGGCACCGAAGGCAAGATCGCTTCGGAGAACCGCTTCCCCAACCAGGTTGTGGTGAGCACGGGAAAGGCCGTCTACAGCGATCTGCCGTTGAATTTTTTCATGGATCGTTACACGGACAGTTTTGCGGAAGAGCTAAGGCAGTTCACGCATGCGGTGCTGGATGGCAAGCCTGTGCCAGTGACGGGCGCCGATAGCCGCGTGCCGGTGATCATGGCGATGGCGGCGCGCAAGTCTTTCGACGAGAACCGGCCGGTGAAATTGACGGAGGTGGAAGCTTGAAACAATCGCGCCTGATGGCCATCCTGACCGACGTGCATCTGTGGGTGCCCGTGGTCGTGCTGATTCTGGGAACCGCACTGTTGATGACGCTGAGGTGAAGCGATGAGCCAGGGCGAAATTGCGGCGCGGTCGACGATCTCGTTGCACAAACTGGGCGTGTTTTGCGGACTGTCAGCCGCGGTGTGGCTGGGCAGCGCGGAAGCGCCCACCAAGCTGGTGAACGCGGGATTCTCTCCCTTCATCATCTCCATGGGGATGGTGATGGGCGCGTTTGTTGCGCGCTGGACGGTTCCCACGATGCTGAAGGGCACGGGATTTCTGTTCAACGACCTGCGCGAAAAGCCGCACCTGATTGTGTGGGCGCTGCTGGCTGGAATGCTATGGGCCGTCGCCAATACGCTCACCATTTTCGGCGTGCGCAACGTGGGCCTGGCCATTGCGTTTCCGCTGTGGAACACGAACAGTTTGGTGGGACTCTTCTGGGGCTGCCTGCTGTTCAAGGAACTGCGCGGATCCAAGGCGAAGAACTGGGCCAAGGTGGTGGGCGGCGCGGCGGCGATTGTGTTTGGCGCCGCGGTGCTGGCCTTGGCCACTGCGCAGCAAAATGCGGGCACGCCGGGCAAGGCGGCCACCGGCATCATCGCCGCACTGGGCGCGGGTGTGCTGTTGGGCACGATGTACATCCCCTACCGCAAGGCCTACATCAGCGGCATGAACCCGCTGTCATTCGTGACCATTTTCACATTTGGCGAACTGGGAACTGTGAGTCTGCTTACAGCCATCAACTGCGGTGGCGCGTCTCAGGTGCTGGTGCAACTCCACCTGGCGCGAACCATGCTGTTCTGGCCGTTTGTGGGCGGCTTCTGCTGGGTGATCGGCGACTTGTTCCAGCAATACGCGGCCAAGTACATCGGCATCGGGCGGGGCATTCCGCTCTCCAACACCAACCAGCTTTGGGGATTGGCGTGGGGCGCGCTGGTGTTTGGCGAGTTCGCGGGATTGGCCATGGGCGGACGGCTGCTGATTCTCACCGGGTCGACCATTATGATTGCGGGCGCGTTGTCGATCAGCATGGCCGAGCCGCCACCCTCCGAAATGGAGAACTGGAACGCGGCGATGCATCGCGAATGCGATCGTTATGGCCTCGACAGGGAAAATGTGGCCGCGGTGGTGGGCGGCAACGATCCATTGGCCGACCACAAGCATCCGCGGCGCTGGTGGGAAGTGCTCATCATGGTTGTTGCCACGGGGATTTTTGTGTGGCTGGCGGTGGGCACGCGCACGCAACACCTGCAGCTAAACTTCCCGTGGATGGTGGTGCTGATTGTGGGCACGATCATTCCGCTGGGGTTGTGCGGAACGTTGCTGTGGAGAAGGACGCGGTTTTCCTGAGCAGAACCAGAGATGGTGTAACCAGCGATCATGTTCTCCCACTCTTGCGACAGAAAACGTCGCAAGGATGGGGCCCGGGAAGACTCTTGCGATGGGCGTGACCGGCTTTTATGAGCCGTGTCGCGCCCTTTCTGTATGCAACTGAAAAAGCGAAGGTTCTGAGCTCAACTCGGCCGCCGATGCTGCCCCGCTCAGCCGTGCGTCCGCCGTCACCCTCAAGCCGGGCATTTGCGGCCTCAGGAAAGGCCAGCCTTCGGCACTTGCATTGGCGGGTAACCCTCCTGCTTCCTTGGGCTTGTGGAACGTGAACGGGGTCACATCCCGGCTTTCATCCCGGGGCATAGAATGACGGCGGTGTGACAAGGGTAAAGTGCGCCTTTCGTGCGCAGAAAGTGGGAGTTTGCGCAATTTTCCCCAGGTGAAGAGATGCTGACTCAGGAAGAAACGACGCCAAAGAAAAGCATGGACGACAAGATTGCGGAGCTGGAGACGAAACGCGCGGAGCTGGAGTTGGGCGGCGGCCAGGAGCGCATCGGCCGGCAGCATAAATCGGGCAAGCTGACCGCGCGCGAGCGTGTGGACCGGCTTGTGGACAAGGGCAGCTTTGAAGAGATCGGGCTGTTTTCGCGGCACAGGGCCACGTACTTCGGCATGGCGGACAAGGAACTGCCCGCCGACGGCGTGGTGACAGGATGCGCAACCGTCGACGGACGGCTGGTGCACCTGGCGAGCCAGGACTTCACGGTGGCCGGCGGCGCGGCCGGCGAAACGCATTGCCAAAAAGTGGCCGACATGATGTCCATGAGCCTGAAGACGGGCAGCCCGTTCGTGTTTATCAACGACTCCGGCGGTGCGCGTGTGCAGGAGGGGATCGATAGCCTGGCCGGATACGCGCGCGTGTTCTACAACAACGTGATGCTTTCAGGAACGGTGCCGCAGATTGCGCTGATTTGCGGACCGTGCGCCGGCGGCGCGGCCTACAGCCCGGCGCTGACGGACTTCGTGATCCAGACCGAACAGGCGCGCATGTTCATCACCGGCCCGCAGGTGATCAAGCAGGTGACGGGCGAAGAGGTGAGCGCCGAGGAGTTGGGCGGACCGCATTCGCAAATGAACTACTCCGGCGTGGTGCATTTGATTGCGCGCGACGACCAGGAGGCCGTTGAACTTTGCAAGCGGCTGTTGAGCTTTCTGCCCTCGAATAATCTGGAAGATCCGCCGCACCAAACCTTTAGCGGGCGGCTGAAATCCGACGCGGAGCTGAACAAGATTGTTCCCGTGGATCCGAAGGTAGCCTACGATGTGCGCGACGTGATTGTGCGCGTGGTGGACAACGAGGATTTTCTGGAGATTCAGCCGGGATTCGCCGCGAATATTTTTATTGGTTTTGGACGAGTGCAAGGGCGAACCGTAGGAATTGTGGCCAACCAACCGTGCGTTATGGCGGGAGCGCTGGATATCGATGCTTCAGACAAGTCGGCGCGGTTCGTGCGCTTTTGCAACGCCTTCAACATTCCCCTGCTCACGTTTGTGGATGTGCCGGGATTTTTGCCGGGCGTGGAGCAGGAGCGCGGCGGGATTATCCGTCACGGGGCCAAGCTGCTTTTTGCGTATTCGGCGGCGACGGTGCCGAAGATTACGGTGGTGCTGCGCAAGGCCTACGGCGGCGCGTACATCGCCATGTGCTCGCGGGGGCTGGGCGCGGATCGCGTGCTGGCGTGGCCCACGGCAGAGATTGCGGTGATGGGAGCCGAGGGCGCGGCCGAGATCGTATTTCGCAGAGAGATTGACGGGGCCGCAGACGAGACGATTCGGCGCAAGGAACTGGTGGACGAGTACCGCGAAACCTTCGCGAATCCGTATGTTGCGGCGGGACGAAGGTTGGTGGACGACATTATCGAGCCTGCGGAGACGCGGAGAGTGGTGGCGCGGGCACTGGAGTCGCTGCACGGGAAGCGCGAACTGCGTCCGCAAAAGAAGCATGGATTGATTCCACTTTAGGCTGGAGGCCCGGCGGCAAAGTTTCGCGCCGCCACATGAAAGGACGCGCATGAAGCTGCATGGGACAGATTGGGCATTGATGACGGTGATTGCCGGCGTGGGCTGCGCGGCGATTTATGCCGGACTGGAGCGCGTTCTGCGGCGTGCCGTGCGAGAACAGCAGCGCGACATGGAGCGGCAGATGAATGCCATGGCAACCACGGTGAAGGCCTTGCAGGCGCGCGTGGCGGAACTGGGCCGGCAGCAGGCAGCGCGGGCGGTGGTGGGCGAAGTGGCCGTAATTACCGCGTCGGCGGAAACCGCAAGTCAGCCGAAGCAGGCGCAGACCAAGCCGGAGATCGTGGCCGCGCTGACTGCCGCGGCGACGGCATTCCTGGGCAAGAAGGCGAAGGTGCGCTCGGCACAATTGCTGCCCGCTCCACAGGATCAAGCGGGTGCGTGGGCGCAGCAGGGACGGGTGATTGTGCAGACCTCGCACAACCTGCGGCAACGAGGATGAGCGCGCAGAGCGATTTTGCGAGAAAGGAAGCAGCAGGTTGAAGCTTCAGATCACGATTGATGGCAAAGCGTACGCAGTGGACGTAGAGCTTCTGGAGGATGACGAGAGCCAGCAGACGCCGGACTACCTGCCCCACCACGCGGCGCATGACGCGGCGAGTGGCCACACACAGAACCCGGGCGGCACGTGGGATGCGGAGGAAAAGCTTTGCACCAGCCCGGTGATGGGGCTGGTGATCAAGGTCTACGTCGAGCCGGGACAGGTTGTGGAGGCGGGCGCGCCGCTGCTCGTTCTGGAAGCAATGAAGATGGAGACCAAAGTGACGGCGCCGCGCGCGGCAACAGTGAAGAGCGTGCATGCGAAGCAGGGCGATCCAGTGAAAGTGAATCAATTGCTGGTGGAGCTTGAGTAGGCCGGGCGGGAGTTCGGCCCCAGAGATTGAAAGGAACGGCGTGCAAGCAGAGCTCAAGAATGTTCCCGGGATTCAGTTCGTGGATCACGTAGCGATCGCAGTCAAGCAGGGCGAGCTTGAGGGCCAGGTGAAGGCGTACGAGGCCTTGGGATTTAAGGAGATTCATCGCGAAGAGGTGCACGGACGGGACCAGGTGCGCGAGGCGCTGTTGCAGATCGGAAACGGCCCGAACCTGATCCAACTGCTCGAGCCGTTGACGGTGGATTCGCCGGTGCAGAAGCTGATCGACAAGAACGGCGGGCGCGGCGGATTGGCGCATGTGGCATTCCGCGTGGAGAGTGCCCAGCACGCGTTCACGGCGATGCGCGCCGAAGGATTTCAGCTCATTGACGAGGCTCCGCGCAAAGGCTCGCGGGGAACGACGGTGTTTTTTGTGCATCCCAAGTCGAAGGCCGAGAGCGCATTCGGAATCTTGATCGAAATGGTGGAAGACCCCGCGGGTAAATGAAAACCATGGAGACTGAAAAACTGCTTGAGGATTTTCCGCCGGTCAGCACAACGGAGTGGCAGGCGGCGATTGCGCGGGACCTGAAGGGCGCCGATCCCGAAAAGAGACTTGTTTGGCGGACAAACGAGGGGCTGGGAGTGAAGCCCTTCTATCGTGCCGAGGATTTAGCGGGACTGGCATGCGTGGATACGACGCCGGGGAGTTTCCCCTACCGGCGCGGCGTGCGCAGCACCGGCGGCTGGCGGATTCGCGAGGAGATTGACGCCACGGATGCGGAAGAAGCGAATCGCATGGCGTGTGCGGCGGTGGCGGCGGGCGCCGAGGGCATTGCATGCAGCAGACTCCTGGTTGAGAGTACAGGTGAATTGGAAGTACTGCTGAGAAATCTCGATGAGATTCCAGTACATTTTGAACGTGCCGGCGAGCCGCTGCTTCAGATGCTGATCAAGCGGCGGAATGGAACGCCGCGAGCCGCGGAAATTTCGACCGGATGCGAAGCGCTGGCCAGCGTGGGGTTTGCGGCGGAGACGATTTGGGCCGCACCGGCATGGCTGATACCGTTTACCATTCACGGTGCGGCGTTTGCCGATGCGGGAGCGACGGCCGTTGAAGAAGCCGGTCTCGCCCTGGCCGCTGGAGTGGATTTTCTGGCAGCGCTTGCAGAGCGCGGAGTGGATGCGAACCGCGCGGCGGCTGCGCTTGAGTTCAGCTTCGCCGTTGGCTCCAATTATTTCTTCGAGATTGCCAAGTTCCGCGCATTCCGCATGCTGTGGGCGCGGGCGGTGGAGAGCTTTGGCGGCACGCATGAGGCGGCGCGGGGACGGATCGCGGTGCACACGTCGAAATGGAATAAAACCGTCTACGATCCCCACGTGAATACTTTGCGCGCCACCACCGAGGCGATGGCCGCGGTGCTGGGTGGAGCGGATGCAGTGATGGTAACGCCCTTCGATGCGTGCTATGGAACTCCGGACGAGGCAAGCCGCCGGCTGGCGCGGAACACGCAACTGCTGCTGAAGCACGAGGCGTGGCTGGGACGCGTGGCCGACGCCGGCGGGGGTTCGTACGCCCTTGAGACGATCACGGATTTTCTGGCGCGCGAGGGCTGGAGAGTCATGCAAGACGTTGAAGCGCGCGGCGGGTTCCGCAAGGCGCAGGCCGAAGGAACGATTGCGCAGACGCTGGAACGGAGCTTGGCAGCGCGCGAGCATGCGGTTGCATCGCGAAAGCGGGTACTGGTGGGCACGAATCAGTATGCAAATCCGGCAGAGCGTGCGCTGGGCCGCATAGACGAGCAGCGAGTGCATGCTGATTTGCGCGGAGCGCGTATGTACGAGGAGTTGCGGCTGCGCACGGAGCGCCATGCGGCCGCGGGAGGCAAAACGCCGCGTGTGCTGTTGGCGGAGATCGGCGACGTGAAGATGCGCGCAGCACGTTCGAATTTTGCGGCGAATTTCTTTGCCTGCGCGGGATTCGAGATACAGACTCGGCGCTTCAAAAAAGCCGAGGAGATTGCCGCGGCGGATGTGGATTTGATTGTGCTGTGCAGCGCGGATGCGGAGTATGCGGCGTTGGCGTCGGCTTTGCTGCCGAAGCTTGCGGCGCTGAGACGCGAGACGCCGGTGATTGTCGCGGGAAATCCCGAGAACGCGGAAGAGTTGAAGGCGACGGGGATTGCGGATTTTGTGCACGTGCGCAGCCATCCGGTGGAGTTGTTGACGAAGTGGCAAGAAAGGCTGTTGGTTTGAATAAGGAAGGATGAAGTTCGCGGTTTTCCGGGTGTCAGAATCGAGACCCGGGGCACCCCGTTTCAACAAGTCAGAAGCATGTCTTCATGGAAAGGAGACAATCATGAAACGAATCCTATCGACTGCCCTATTGGGACTGCTGCTGTGCTCGGCGGCGTTTGCGCAGAATGAAGCGGAGAAACGAAAGGCCGCGGAGCAAAGCGCACAGGACTGGTTGGCGCTAGTCGACCATGGCAACTATGGCCAAAGCTGGGAGGAGGCTGCGTCGTTCTTTCAATCGAAGGTGACGAAGGCAGACTGGCAACATGCGCTGCAGCAGGTGCGCCTGCCGTTGGGAGCCGCCGGCAATCGTTCGTTGATGGGATCGATGTATGAGACCGATCTTCCCGATGCGCCGAAAGGGGAGTACGTCGTCATTCAATACAAGACCGAGTTTGCGGGCAAGAATCAGTTCATTGAGACGATTACGCCCATGCTCGACAAGGACGGGAAGTGGCGCGTGTCGGGGTATTTTATCAAGCCGGTACAGTAACTCGTTACTCAGGGTTGTTTAGGTTAGGTAAGTTGAGAGCAACAAATGCGTCCAGACTTTGCAAAGATCGATTGGAAACCCGCAGCGGCCAAGAGCGCTGCGCGCGAAGCCAATGAATGGCTTTCGCCCGAGCATATCGCGCTGAAGAGTTCTTACGCGCGGGCGGATCTCGAGGGACTCGAACATCTGGATTACGCAGCGGGAATACCGCCGTATCTGCGCGGGCCGCACTCCACGATGTATGCCACGCGGCCATGGACCATCCGGCAATATGCGGGGTTTTCGACAGCGGAAGAATCGAATGCGTTTTACCGGCGCAACCTGGCCGCGGGGCAGCGCGGACTTTCAGTGGCGTTCGACCTCGCGACGCACCGCGGTTACGACTCCGACCACGAACGCGTGACGGGCGACGTGGGCAAAGCGGGCGTGGCCATCGACTCGATTCTCGACATGAAGATTCTCTTCCACCGCATTCCGCTGGAGCAAATGTCGGTGTCGATGACGATGAACGGGGCAGTGCTGCCGATTATGGCGTTCTATATCGTGGCTGCCGAGGAGCAGGGCGTGCCGCCGGAGCAACTGAGTGGGACCATCCAGAACGACATTCTGAAAGAGTTCATGGTCCGCAACACGTACATCTATCCGCCTGAGGGATCGATGCGCATTGTCGGCGACATTTTTCGCTATTGCGCGGAAAAGATGCCGAGGTTTAACTGCATCAGCGTGAGCGGATACCACATGCAGGAAGCGGGCGCAACGGCAGATTTGGAATTGGCCTACACGCTGGCCGATGGACTGGAGTATCTGCGCACGGGCGTGAAGGCGGGCCTCGATGTGGACGACTTTGCGCCGCGGATTTCGTTCTTCTGGGGCGTGGGCATGAACCATTTTATGGAGATTGCCAAAATGCGCGCCGCGCGCATGCTGTGGGCAAAGATTGTGAAGAGCTTCGGCGCGAAGAATCCCAAATCGCTGGCGCTGCGGGCGCATTCGCAGACTTCGGGATGGAGCCTGACGGCGCAGGACCCGTATAACAACGTGGTGCGCACGTGCGTTGAAGCTCTGGCCGCGGCTTTCGGCGGCACGCAGTCGTTGCACACCAATGCGCTGGACGAAGCGCTGGCGCTGCCCACCGATTTCTCCGCGCGTATCGCGCGCAATACGCAGATTTATCTGCAGGAAGAAACAGGCATCACGCGCATGGTCGATCCCTGGGCGGGATCGTATTACGTGGAGCGGCTGACACACGAATTGATGCACGCGGCGTGGGAACGGATCGCGGAGATTGAAAAACTGGGCGGCATGGCGAAGGCGATCGAGACCGGCTTGCCCAAGATGCGGATTGAAGAGGCGGCGGCACGGAGGCAGGCGGGGATTGATGCGGGAAGCGACGTGATTGTGGGCGTGAATGCCTATGCTGCGTCCGAAGAGCCGGAAATTCCTGTGCTCGATATCGATAACGACGCGGTGCGGCAGGCGCAGGTGAAGCGGCTGGAGCAGTTGAAGCGCGAACGCGATGGCAGCGCGGTGCACGAGGCGCTTGCAAAACTGGAGAAGTGCGCGGCGGCGGGCGAGGGCAACTTGCTCGAGTGCGCTGTAGAAGCCGCGCGGAAGCGCGCCACGCTGGGCGAGATTTCGCAGGCGCTGGAAAACGTGTGGGGACGGTATGCAGCTACGACGCGGACCATCGCCGGCGTGTATTCGGCGGCCAGTGCGGGCGGCGAGGAATTTCGCAAGGCGCGGCGGATGGTGGAGGAGTTTGAGCGCGAGGAGGGACGGCGGCCGCGGATTCTGGTGGCGAAGATGGGCCAAGACGGGCACGACCGCGGCGCCAAGGTGATTGCGACGGCATTCGCCGACATCGGATTCGACGTGGACATCGGGCCGCTGTTCCAGACGCCGCACGAAGTGGCGCGCTTCGCACTCGACAGCGACGTGCATGTGGTGGGCGTGTCGAGCCTGGCCGCGGGACACAAGACGCTGGTTCCTCAACTGATCGCCGAGTTGCGCGCGCTGGGCCGCGACGACATTCTGGTAGTGGTGGGCGGCGTAATTCCGCCGCAGGATTACGATTTTCTGTACAAGGCCGGTGTGGCAGGGATTTATGGGCCGGGAACGGTGATTCCCGTGGCGGCGCAAAAGATTGTAGAGATGCTAAGCGCCAGCGTGACCATGTAGCGAAACGGATCGGCGAATGCCATGAAGAGCTCAATGCGCGAAATTGCCGGGTGTGAGACGCCGCCAACCCCACGCGTCGCACAAAAGCGCAAGCCGCTTTCGCGCGAGGAGTATGTCGCAGGCATTTTGCGCGGCGACAGGACGGTGCTGGCGCGCGCGGTCACGCTTATTGAGAGTGCGCGCGAAGCGGACCGCGCACTGGCAGAACAGATTGTGGAGGATTGCCTGCCGCACAGCGGCAACTCAATCCGCGTGGGCATTACCGGCGTGCCGGGCGCGGGCAAAAGCAGCTTGATTGAAGCGCTGGGCGGGTACTTGATCGCGGAACAGAAGCAGAAAGTGGCAGTGCTGGCGATCGACCCCAGCAGCCAGATTTCCGGCGGCAGCATTCTGGGCGACAAGACACGCATGACGACGCTGGCCGCGAGCGAGATGGCCTTCGTGAGGCCGTCGCCTTCGCGCGGCATGGCGGGCGGCGTAGCGCAGCGGACGCGCGAGGCGATGCTGCTGTGCGAAGCAGCGGGATACCGGAACATTCTGGTGGAAACCGTCGGCGTGGGTCAGTCAGAGACTGCCGTGCACGAGATGGTGGACTTTTTCCTTTTGATCACGCTGGCCGGTGCGGGCGATGAGTTGCAGGGGATCAAGCGCGGGGTGATGGAGCTGGCGGACCTGGTGGCCGTGAACAAGGCCGATGGCGCGAATGGGCCCGCGGCAGAGCGGGCGCGGGCCGAGGCACAGAACGCGCTGCACTATTTTCCGGCGGCGGAATCGGGATGGACACCGCGCGCGATGACGTGCTCGGCGCGGACGGGCGCGGGGATTCGCGAACTGTGGGAGTGCGCGCTGGAGTACGCGGCACGGACGCGGGCGAATGGTTGGTTCGGCAGTGCGCGGCGCGAGCAGCAGCGGCGATGGATGCACGAGATGATCGATCAGGCGCTGCGACAGCGGTTCGATTCGCATGATGCGGTGCGCAGCCGCGTGGAGGCGCTGGAGCGGGACGTGGCAGAGGGCCGCAGGACGTCGTTTCGCGCGGCGCGGATGCTGCTGGATGCGTATACGCGGGGATCGTGACGCGGTTATCCCACCCTACACCGGTTCTTGGATGGTGTACCCAGCCTTCTAGCTTTCCCACCCTTTTCGCATAGAGCGCGAAAAGGATGGGGGCGCGGAAGCAATGGTTGCTAGCCCGCAAAAACGAATGCACGCCGAGGGTGGGCGCCCAGGAATTCTGCCCTTCATCCAATCGTTGAAAATACTCTACGGAATGCGGCCGGCGAGCACCGCGGCCAGCGTTGCGGCCTGCTGCGGCGTGGGCAGATTGACGTAGCCGGCCAGGACGCGGCCCTTGCGCAAGATGCAGATACCGCCAAGGTATGGCGCGCTGGCGATCCACGCCTCGTCGCCCACCAGCGCCGGGACCGCGCCGGGGAAGTGCTCGTGAAGAGCCTTTAGTACGAGAGACGCGGATTCGGGCGTGGCTTCAAGGACGATGAAGGCCTGGCCGGCCTGGTACTTGGCCACGTAGCCGCGCTTGAGCTCGCGCAGGCCTAAGACGCTCTGCGGAACCATGCGGATTGGCGCAATGTTGTCAGGCGGAAACCAGCGCAACTGCGCGGGCGGCGTGACGCGGCCGGGCAGTCGCACTTCGAGCGTGGAGGCCATGCTGCGCAGCGCGGAAGAGTCGTCGGCGTTGGCATCGGCGGAAACTTCGACAATCTCCACGTAGAAATTTCCCTTGGCGAAGGTTGCGCTCTGCGCCTCGACCTGGCCGCCCATGCCGATCTGCGAGATGGGCGAAGTGGGATCGAGGTTGGCAGCGAAGAGTCCATAGGCAGCATCGGGATCGGTCATCTCAGAGAGATCGATGGTGAGCGTGCTTTCGGCGGACTTGCAGTCGATCGTGCTCATACGCACGAAGCCGAAGATGAGGTAGCCCTCCGCGCCGCCATCCTTGTAATCGAAGAGATTGCCTGAGTCGTATTGGCGGATGACGCCGGACTGCTCCCAGCCGGGAGCGATGTGGCAGTCGAGAACGCTTTGCGCGGCGGCGGAGCCGGAGGTGAGAAGGACTGAGAGCAGCAGCGCGGAAAACTTCATGCAAAAAGCTCCTGTGCGCGGGCCATGCGGCGGGCGACGTGGACGCCGTGCGGGCAATTCACAGTGCAGCCGGCGCAATCGGCGCAGCGAATGGCGGGCGGCTGGGCGAGCTCGAGATAACGCTCGCGGCCCAGCGCGAACTGGCCGTAGCCCTCTGCATAAGTGAGACAGCGCAGCACGTCGGCCACAGGCAGCCCTTGGCGGCACGCGCCATCGCACGCGCCACACATGCGGCAATAGAACGGGCGAATCCGCTCCAGGTGCGCGGTGAGAATGCTGGCGTCGTTGGATGAAAAGGCGTACTGCATCGCCTTGAGGTTTTCGTCGAGCTGATCCATGTCAGTAATGCTGGGAACGGTGGTGGCGATGTTGGGGTTTTTGACCACCCACTTGAGCGCCGAGAGCATCGCGCCGGGTTGGGCAAGCCTGCCGCCGATGGGATCGCCAGGCTTGTGGCTGCGCGAGCCGCCGGCCATGACCTTCATGGCGACTACGCCGAGACCGGCTTTGGCTGCCAGTTCCACGGCTTGATCCATGGCGGGATCCATGGTGAAGTTGTAGGCCGAAAGCACGACGTCGAAAACTTTTTTCTGGATCATCCAGGGAATGAGCAGCGGCTGGCCGCTGTGGGTGCTGACGCCGATGAAGCGGACCTTGCCCTGCTGTTTGGCAAGTTGCTGAGCTTCAATGTGTTCGTCGGAAATATCGGCGGGATCGCTGCGAGCGTGCAGATACCAGATGTCAATGTAATCGGTATTGAGCTCGCGCAGGCTCTGATCGAGATGCTGCATCATGCCGGCTTTGTCGGGCGCGTGGGTTTTGGTGGAGAGAACGATCTGCTTGCGCTTGCCGCCGAGCGCCGCGCCGACCATGCGCTCGTTGTTGCCACGCGAATAGCTGCGCGCGGTGTCGAAGTAGTTGATGCCGAGGTCGGCGGCGCGCTCAATCACGCTGGGGTCGGAGGTGATCATGCAACCGAAGCCGACGGTGGTAACGCGGAGGCCGGTGCGGCCGAGCATCTTGTAGCTGAGCTTGACGGCGGATGCGGAGCGCGCTTCGCCGGATTGCGGCGTGAGGACGCCGAAGGCGGGAGTTGCGCTGGCCAACGGAGCGAGCAACCCGGCGGAAACACCGGCGGCAAGGAAATCGCGGCGGGAGGTTTTGGAAGGCATGAGGACACCTCGACTCAATAGAGCGCCCATAGTGTAGAAAGCGCCTCGGGCGGGTGCATAGGACGGGCGTCACAGAACAGTGGTCAGTGATCAGTTGTCAGTGGTCAGTTTGGGGGCGCCTCGGCAAATCATTCAGTGTTGCGAAGCACCTGGAGAGTTTCTTTCAGGGCCGATTCCCAGGGCGAAAGCTCGAGGTCGAAGCGGGCCTGCAGTTTGGCGTTGGAGAGCACGGAATTGCGGGGGCGCGCAGCAGGGGTGGGATAGTCCTTGGTGGTGATGGGGGTGAGAGCGGGCGGCTTGAGATCGAAAAGCCGGGCTGCGCGGGCGAAGATGGCCTGGGCAAAGCCGAACCAGGAGACGGAACCGCCGCAGGTCATATGGTAGAGGCCGGTCCAGTCCTCGGGAGTGCCAAAACGGCCGGCGAGAATGCCGGTGACGATCGAGTGCGTGGCGCGGGCAAGCTCGATGGAAGTTGTGGGCCCGCCGACCTGGTCATCGACGATGGAGAGGCGGTCGCGCTCACGCGCAAGGCGAAGCATGGTGAGGAGAAAATTGTTGCCGTGAGGGCCGTAGACCCAGCTGGTGCGGAAGATGAGGAATTTGCCACCGGTGTTTTCGACGGCCCGCTCGCCCGCAAGCTTGCTTGCGCCGTAGGCATTGAGCGGATTCGGCGCATCGGTTTCGACCCACGGCGAGGATTTGCCGCCGTCGAAAACGTAATCCGTGGAGTAGTGGACGAAAAGGGCGTTGCGCCGGAGGGCTTCTTCGGCGAGGATGCGCGGCGCCTGCTCGTTAATGGCGTAGGCAAGATCGCGCTCGGTCTCGGCGCGGTCGACGGCGGTGTAGGCGGCGGCGTTGAGAATGATATGAGGCGCGGCGCGGCGCACCAGCTCACGGGTTTGCCCGGCATCGGCAAGATCAACCGATTCGCGATCGACACCGACGATGGGGCCGACACCCAAGAAGATTTTTTCGAGCTCGCGGCCGAGCTGTCCTGCATTGCCAACGATGAGGATGCGGGGATTCGTGGCCGTGGTGGGCGATTCGGTCATGCGGGCGAGCTCCGGAAATCGTGGAAGTGTGCTTCTGGCATTCTAAATGGCAGCAGCGGCGAGGCGAGTTCGCCTGGAATCGCGATTCCCCGTACAATTTATATGTGGAGTCTTCCCCGATGCGACGCGTTTATTGCGATGCCAATGCCACCACGCCTCTCGCGCCAGAGGTGATGGAGGCGATGCGCCCGTATTTGATGGAGGATTTTGGGAATGCGTCGTCGATTCATCTGCAGGGGCAACGGGCGCGGAAGGCGGTGGACGCGGCGCGCGAAACGCTGGCCGCGTTTTTCCATTGCCGCGAGGCGGAGGTGGTGTTCAACTCTGGTGGGACCGAGGGGGACAACACGGCGATCTTCGGGCTGGTGCGCGCGGGCGACCACCTGATTACGACGGCGATTGAGCACTCCGCTGTGCTGCGTGCGGCGGAGCGTGCGGCGGAGCGCGGCGCGGAGGTGACGTTTGTTGCGCCTCGCGCGAATGGATTGATCGATCCTGAAGAGATTCGGCGCGCGGTGCGGCCACAGACGCGGCTAGGCGATTCTCGAAGGACCCTAGTCAGTGTGATGCTGGCCAACAACGAGACGGGCGTATTGCAGCCGGTGGAAGTGATCGGCAAGGTGGCCGCAGAGGCGGGTGCGTTTTTCCATATCGATGCCGTGCAGGGCGCGGGGAAGGTCGATTTCGACGTGCGGCGATTCGGGTGCCATCTGTGCTCGATCAGCGCGCACAAGATGCACGGGCCGAAGGGCGTGGGCGCGATGTATGTGCGGCGCGGCACGCCGCTGGAGCCGCTGATTGTGGGCGGGAGCCACGAACGCCGCCAGCGCGCGGGTACGGAAAATGTGCCGGGAATTGTGGGATTGGGCAAGGCCACGGAACTGGCCATGGAAAGCCTGGCGGATGGAACCGTCGGGCGCATTGCTGGGTTGCGCGACCGGCTCGAAGCGGGAGTGTTGCGGATTGCGGGCACGGGCGTGAACGGCGCCGGCGCGCCGCGCGTGGCGAATACCACGAACATCCGCTTTGAGCAGGTGGAAGGCGAGGCGCTGGTGATTGCGCTCGATTTGAAGGGCGTGGCCGTGAGCGGCGGATCGGCGTGCCATTCCGGCTCGACCGAGCCCAGCCACGTGCTGATGGCGATGGGACTCAACAAACATGCGGCGCGTGCGAGTTTGCGATTCAGTTTGTTGAGGACGGCGACGGAAGAGGATGTGGATCAAGTGTTGCGCGTGGTGCCGCAGGCTGTGGAACATTTAAGGGCGCTGGCGCCGGAAGCAATTGTCAGTGGTCAGTGATCAGTGGTCAGTTTTTCGTGGCTGGGCAAGAGCTGCGGCAAAGAGGAACGGCTGGTTCGCTGAGCAACTGATAACCAATAGCTGAGAACTATGAACTAAGAATTATGAACTCTGATACGACGATCGCGGTGGCTATGTCCGGAGGGGTTGACTCCTCGGCGGCGGCGGCGATGCTTGCGCATTCGGGTGTGAGCGTCGTTGGGCTGACGCTGCACCTTTGGGATCAGACGCGGCTGGCGGGCAAGCATGGGATTCCGGACGCGCCGAAGGCAGGCCGTTGCTGCTCCATCGACGATGTGTATGACGCGCGGCGCGTGGCCGAGGACCTGGGGATTCCGTATTACGTGGTGAACCAGGAGGAGCGGTTCGAGCACGATGTGGTGCGGCCGTTTGTCGACGAGTATCTCGCCGGACGCACGCCGATTCCCTGCTCTCTCTGCAACAACCACATCAAGTTCGATCAGCTTCTGAAGACGGCGCGGAGCATTGGCGCGGAGTACATTGCGACAGGTCACTACGCGGTGAACGAATTCGACGAGAAGCGCGGGCGCTGGATTTTGAAGCGGCCGGCGGATTTGGCGAAGGATCAGACGTATTTTCTTTTCGGGCTGACGCAGGAGCAGTTGTCGCGGACGCTGTTTCCGCTGGGCCACATGACCAAGCCGGAGGTGCGCGAGGCGGCGCGGCAACACGGATTGCGGCTGGCCGAGAAGCCCGACTCGCAGGAGATCTGCTTCATTCCCGGCGGCGATTACAAGCAGTTTTTGACGGCGTATCTCGAGGAGCAGGGCGAGCGAATGCCGGAGACGGCGGGCGAACTGGTGGCTGCGAACGGCGAGGTGATCGGGAAGCACGAGGGAATCTCGAACTTCACCGTGGGCCAGCGCAAGGGGCTGGGCGTGGCGTCCACGTCACCGCTTTATGTGCTGAACATTGATCCCGCGAGCCATCGCGTGACGGTGGGCGCGGATGCGGAACTTGCTACGCAGACAATGCGCGCACGGCGGCTGAACTGGATCAGCATTGCCGAGTTGACGGAGCCGATGCGGGTGCGGGCCAAGATCCGGCACCGGCACGAGCCGGCGTGGGCCACGCTCGAGCCTGCGGGGCCGGACGAGGTGCTGGCCACCTTCGATGAGCCGCAGCGTGCGGTGACGCCGGGGCAGTCGGCCGTGTTCTACGACGGCGACGAAGTGGTGGGCGGCGGCTGGATCGTCTGAAAACTTCGCGAATATTCGAGAGGACCGCTGCTACTTCGGCCGCTGCATTTCGAAGCGGTCGCGCGTGCGGACGTAGGTCGGGCCACCCATGCGGCCGATGGCGTTGAGCCGGTCGGGGTCGATTTTGTAGCCGTCAAGCAGCGACTCCTGCACGTGGAAGCGCAAGACCTCGCCCAGCACCAGGATGCCTCCGCCGGGCTGGTCGCTGACACGGATGATCTGATGCAGGCGGCACTCCATCTGCACCTTGCTTTCGGCCACACGCGGCGCCTTCACCAGGTCGCTCGCCAGCGCGGTCAGGCCTGAAAGTTCGAACTCGTCGACTTCGGGCGGTACGTCGGCAGAGCACAGGTTCATCTGCCCGGCAAATTCCTCTGAAACAATGTTGACGACGAACTCACCCGTGGCTTCGACGTTCAACAACGTGTCCTTGTAAGGGCGCGGGCCGGTGCGGACGGAGGTGCAGAAGCAGACCACAGGAGGGTTGGAGCTGCACGCGGTGAAGTAGCTGAAGGGCGCGAGGTTCCGGATGCCGGCAGCATCGATGGTAGAGACGAAGGCGATGGGGCGCGGCACGATCATGCCGATCATGAGCTTGTACGTGTCGTTGGGCGCGATTTGGGCGGGATCGAGGGTGCGCATGCTGAGTCTCTTTGCTGAAACTGTGCGGGCGTAGACGCCCGCACGACAGCCGGTCTACCACCCCAAGAAACAAAGACCGTTTCTTGGGGACCCCGGCCTGGAGATCGGCGCTACTCGATGCTACACAAACATGTCGTTATCGCCGGAGCCGCGATTCGCCTCTGCGCGCGACGCGCCGTCCGTGCTTCGCAGCGACTCCACGACAGCCTTTGCGGAAGCGAGAAACGCGGAGAGCTGGCGCATGGGCTTGGCCACGGTGTCGGCCATAAAGACGCTGGCGCGGTCCACGGCGTCGAGAACGCTGGAAAGCATGGTGTCGAGGCGGCTGGCCTGACGCCGCGCGCGCGCAATGATCTCATCGGCCGCGGCTTGTACGTCGGCGGTCTGATCGCGCAGGGCGCGCGTGAGAAAGGCGAGGTCGGTCGTGGTTTCTTCAAGTTTCGGCGCGAGACGCGCGAAAAGATCACGCGTGCTTTCGATGACAGGCATCACCGAGGAGCGCATGTCTTCGACCTGTTCGGTGATGTTCCTGGCCAGTTTGCGCAGGGCGACGAGTGCGGCAAGAAGAACGATGGCCTGAATCAGCATGGCCAGCGCCACCGCGGCAACCAGGGCGAGCTGAATGGTCTGATTATCGAGTTTTGGCATGGCGTTGCCCTCGCGCAAGGGTTCTGCGACTTTATGTCAGTACCGGTCTCGCTCGCTTCCGGGGGGAAAAGCGGCGGTGTACCCAGAGCCGGCGCAGGAGCTTGTTAACCCTGCTCTCGCGCCCGGCGCGGGAAGAAATGATGCGGCCACACGAGGCGGGGAAGGACCTGAACCCGAAACTGCCCGCTCTCAGCCCTCGTGGCTCTCGGGCTCGCTGGCCGACGCGTGGTAGGCTTCACGGCCCGCTTCAACAGCGGCGCTGACCCGTGAGGTCTGGTCGGTGACGAGATTCTTGCCCCGCTCCACAAACTCTTCCCATTGGGCGCGTCCGCGATCGACGGCATCACGGCCGCGATCGACGTATTCGCCCACCTGCTCCTTGCCCTTGTCGACGAAGGCGCTCACATGTTCCCTGCCCTTGTCGACCAATGCGGTGACATTCTCCGCGGCCTCGCGCGTGCGGACACGTAAATATTCGGTGCCCTCGCGAGCGCCTTGCGCGATGCCCTCGCGGGTTTCGCGGCCGCTCTTGGGGGCGTAAAGAATGCCAACCAGCGCGCCAACGCCCAATCCGGCCAGGAACCACGCTACTCCATAGGATTTATTTTCGTCTGCCATGAGGGGATTTCTCCTTTCGCTACCGTACAAAGGATGCCTGAGGGTACCAATCAGTCCAAGTCTACCGCAAGTGACCGGCATCCCGCAGGTTGGGCATTGAGGGCAGGCGCAGGAAGTACCTGCACGTGAACCTCCCCGCATTGGATGCGGGAAGTGAGGCAAGCGATGGCCGACCGACCGCGCGCAGGTCAAGGGCGCGCGATTCACCCGCCGCAGCGGCAAGAGTGCGCCAGAACCTCGGCAAAATGGAGCGCCTTGGTGTGAGCCAACTGGTCGATCTGCTCGCGGCAACTGAAGCCGTCGGCAACCACAATCGCGGTTGGCCCTGCGGATTGAACGGCCGGGAGCAGGCCCTGGTTGGCGATGGTCTTCGACACCTCGAATTTATCGGCTTCAAAGCCAAACGGGCCGGCCATGCCGCAGCAACCCGCCTGGATCAGCTCGACCGCGGCGCCGGCCTCGCGAAGAAGCGCGATTTCGTTGCCCGGGCCGCCGAAAACCGCTTTGTGATGGCAGTGGCCGTGGACGAGAATATGCGCGCCGTCAAGTCGGCCAAAAACGAAGCCGGGCGCGCGGGCGGCGAGAAAGTCGGCAAAAAGCCAGACTTGCTCGCTGAGGCGCTGCGCGCGGGCATCCTTGGGGAAGAGTTCGAGAAGCTCGTCTTTGAAGACGCTGGCGCAACTGGGCTCGAGAAAGACAAAGGGCAGGCCGGCATCGATCTGCGGAGCCATGCGGCGGAGAACCTGTGCGAGATAGGACCGGGCCGCGGGAAGCAGGCCGAAATCGTAGAGCGGACGGCCGCAGCAAATGTGTCCGCGGGGCGTTTCCACGCGGAAGCCGGCAAGGTTGAGAACGGATTCCGCGGCATGGAGAGACTGCGGATGGTAGTAGTTGTTCCAGGTGTCGGGCCAGAGGAGGACCACCTGCGGTGGGGCAGACTTTTGGAGGAGATCTGTGGAAGAGTTGCGCGATTGCTGGAAGGTTTTCGACGCGAGGCGCGGCAATTGCCGCTCTCGGGCCACACCGGCGATGCGCTTGATGAGCGGGCTGGTCAGAGGGCCGGTGAGGATCGCATTCGTGAGCGCCGGCACGAGCGAGCCGTAGCGGGCGAGTTGGTCGGCAAAGCCAAAGATGTAGTGGTGGAGCGGGTGCAGGCGGCCCTTGTAACGCTGCGCGAGAAACTCGGACTTGTAGGCGGCCATGTCGACCTGCACCGGGCACTCGGATTTGCAGGCCTTGCAACTGAGGCAGAGATCGAGAGCTTCGTGGACGGCACGGCTCTGGAAGCCTTCGTCACGGAGGGCGCCGGAGAGCATCTCCCACAGCAGGTGCGCGCGGCCGCGGGTAGAGTGCTGCTCCTCGCCCGTGGCGCGGTAACTGGGGCACATGACGCCGCCCACGGTGTTGCGGCAGGAGCCGACACCGACGCAGCGTTCGGTGGCGCGCGCCAGGGAGCCGTTGTCTTTGGCGAAGGCGAAGTGAGTTTCCCCGGTGAGGTTGGTTTCCCACCCAATCTGTCCGTCGTGGTTTCCCACGCCGGACAAATTGGATGGGGCACGGTCGAGGTGCGGGGCATGCCGCAGGTTTTCTGTGGGGTCGTAGACACGTACCGCGTCAGAGAGCTTGCCGGGATTCATGCGGTTGTCCGGATCCCAGAGCCTTTTGAACTCGCGGAAGGCCTCCACGAGCTCGGGGCCGAACATCTTGGGCAGCAGGGCCGCGCGCGCCTGGCCGTCGCCGTGCTCGCCGGAAAGCGAGCCGCCAAAAGAAAGCACGACATCTGCGGCGCGATCGATGAACTCCCGGAATATTTTTATTCCTTTTGGAGTCGAGAAGTCGAAATTAATACGGGTGTGCACGCAGCCCTGTCCGTAATGGCCGTAGAGCGGACTGCGGAAGCCGTATTCGGCCATGAGCTTGCTGATAGCGCGCAAATAGTTGCCGAGCTGCGCAGGCGGCACGGCAGCATCTTCCCAGCCCTCGAAGCGATCAGGCTCGCCGGGCACAAAAACCATGGCGCCGAGAGCGGACTCGCGCACGTGCCAGACAGAGGCAGCTTCCTCCGGCGTACAGATGTGCGCCACCGGCGGGGAGGGCCAGGCTTGCGAGGCGCGGGCAATGGATTCGGCCTTGGCCAGCGCTTCTTCCTGGGACCACGCGCCCATTTCGACAAGCAGAAAACCAACTCCGTCAGGCAGCCTATCAAGATCGCGCAGCGCAAGCCCTTTGCGGCGCATGAAATCGACGAGCAGGTAATCGAAACCTTCGAGGCCGATAGGCTTGTGTTCGAGGGCGAGAGGGACGGCATCGGCGGCGAGAAAGGCATCGCTGAAGCCAAGCACGGTGAGCACGCGGAAGGGCGGGCTGGCGGTGAGGTTTAACGTCGCCGAGACGATGTTGACGCAGGTGCCTTCAGAACCCACGAGCGCGCGGGCCACGTGGAAGTTGTTTTCCGGCAACAACTCGTCGAGGTTATAGCCGGAGACGCGGCGGGGAATGCGCGGGAATTTTTCGCGCACCAAGGCAGCGTAGCGGTCGCGGATGCGCGCCAGGCCGGTGTAGATTTGGCTCACGCGGCCACCGGAGCGGACGAGCGCGTCGAGCTCGGCAGGAGACGTCGAGCCCACCGTCATCTTCGTGCCGTCGTAGAGAACGATGTCGAGCGATTCCACATTGTCGACGGCTTTGCCGCCCAGCAGGCCGTGGACGCCGCAACTGTTGTTGCCGACGATGCCGCCGAGCGTGCAGCGCGAATGCGTGGCGGGATCGGGCGCGTAGGTGAGGTGATGAAGTTCGGCGGCGTCGCGCAGGCGGTCGAGCACAATGCCGGGCTGGACGCGTGCAATCCGCTTCGCGGGGTCCAACTCCTCAAGTGAATTCATGAAGCGGGAAAAGTCGAAGACCACGGCCACGTTGACGCACTGGCCAGCGAGACTGGTGCCTGCGCCGCGGGGAAGCACGGCAGCGCCGGTGGCGCGGCAAGCCGCCAGCGCGGCCTCCACGTCGGCGGCATCGCGCGGGAAAACTACACCGATGGGCAACTGGCGGTAATTCGAAGCATCGGCGGCGTAGAGGGCGCGCGAGCCGAGATCGAAGCGGACAAGACTGGAGGAATCTGGGCCGCGCAGAGATTTTTTAAGAAGACTCTCCAGTTCGCGATGCGCCGAGAAACGCTCATGGTCGAGCGGAGCGGGATTGGAAAGGATGGAAAATGAAGAAGTGCTCACGATGGAATGGTAGCGCGTCGACGAGGCTTTCCGCTTGGGACGGGAGGGAGTAACCGCCGGCCCAGCCCGCACTCTGCGCTGCACTTGCAGTTTCGAAGCTCCGGAGCGCCCGCGCCTTGTGGAAAGATCGGGGTATCGGAAAGCACCGAATCTGCGACCATGAGAGTCAGGATCTCATTTCCAGGGAGGAACCAACCTTTGCGAGCAGCGGTGAAGAACTTCCTACCGGCGATTGTATGCCCGTTGACTTTGCTTGCCTGCTATTTCGTGATCCAGCCGTACGCAGAGATCGGCATCATTGACGACTGGTCGTATATCAAGACGGCGCAGGTGCTCGCCCAAACCGGCCACATCGCCTATAACGGATGGGGCAGCCCGATGCTGGGCTGGCAGATCTATTTCGGAGCATTGTTCATCAAGCTCTTCGGGTTCTCGTTCACCGCAGTCCGATTCTGCACCGTAATCGAAGCGATGGCGAGCACATCCCTGCTGCAGCGCACTTTTGTTCGGGCCGGACTGAACTCCTGGAACGCTACCCTGGCGACGCTGACCTTCGTTTTTTCTCCGCTTTACTTCCCATTGGTTTTCACGTTCATGAACGACGTTTCGGGCGTCTTATGCATCGTGGTCTGCCTTTACATGTGTCTGCGCGCTTTACAAGCGAGGAGCGAGCACGCCGCCACGCTCTGGGTCGTCCTGGCTGCGCTCGTGAATGCGCTTGGTGGAACCACGCGGCAGATCGCCTGGCTTGGCTTGCTGGTGATGGTTCCCTGTACGCTCTGGCTGCTCAGGAAAAGCCGGCGGGTGCTCGTGGCCGGGTGCATCTCCTGGGTGGTAGGAGTGGGCATTGTGGCCGCCGCAATGTGCTGGTTCTCGCGGCAACCGTACACCATTCCTGTATCTCTGCCTTCCGGCGGTATGCATGCGGAAGCTCTGAGAATTCTCGGGAGAACCTGCTTGCGAACCATCGAATATTTGGCACTGTTGGCATTGCCGGTGCTGCTGATGTTTGCGGGATCTTTTCGCTCATGGAATCGCCGGGCGGGGGTCGCCTTCGCGGCCGGAATTCTGTGTTTCGCCGTTCCCGGAATCGCGCTGGTTGGCGCCGACAAACTGCATTATTGGCTGGCCTCTTTTCCTATTCTTAGCGACTACATAACCGATACTGCATTCGGAAGACTAAGCACCATTACAGCCCGGGGAAGTCACATTGCGATTGCGCGTGACAGCCTTGGCGAGTTGCTTACGCTTGCGACCCTACTCGGCATTCTGAGCCTTGTCGCGTGCCTTTTCACGGGTGCGCGTGGGCAGCTCCGACGGAAATCAGCGGCAACCGCGAGCTCATGGCAGGAAACATGGATCGTCGCCGGACCCTTTAGCGCGGCTACCATCGCCCTTTTGATGCTGATCATGGTGTCGTTCGCATTCAACGATCGATATCTATTGCCGTTGCTTGTCGTTCTGCTTCTCATACTGGCCCGCTATTACCAGGACCGGGTGAAAGCGAAGCTGCCGCTGGCCTGCGTTCTGCTGATTGCCATTTTCGGTGGGTTCAGCATCGCTGCCACGCACGACAAGTTTGCTTTGTATCGCGGCTTTGCGACGGCAGCCGGCGAGATCGAGTCCCATGGCGTGCCTGCGACAGCCATTGCGGGACCGTGGGAATTCGAAAGCTGGACGCAAATTGAAAAAGCCGGGTACATCAACGCCCCAGGGACTCGGGTTCCTGCAGGGGCTTACGTGCCGCCGGCCGCGAGCTCACTCCTGGAGGATTGCGAGCCGCCGTCTGCCGATTTTATGGATGTGTGGTCGGTCAAGTTTCTGTGGTTGACGCCAGTCATCAAACCCGTTTATGCCACTTTCCTCGAACCGGGCGTATGCGGCGGTCAGGTTGCATTCCCGCCGGTGATGTATCGCACGTGGATCGCGCCGCACACGAATTGGATTTATCCGGTGCGGCTGCCGCCGTTCCTTCCCCACTGAAATGCCCGGCCAGCCGACGGTGCATCGTGGACCAAATCATTGCGCCAGTGACCGTGGCCCGATGTGGGGCCGTACCCACAGGGAATTGTCTCGTAAGACTCGTTGAATCCGTTACGATAGTGGCCAGTGCATGGGTTTCAGGGAGGAGCCTCAGGTTGCGAGTAGCGGTAAAGAACTACCTGCCGGCGATTGTTTGCCCGTTGACTCTGCTCGCCTGTTATTTCGCGATCCGCCCGTACGCGGAGATCGGCATGGAGGACGACTGGTCCTTTATCAAGACGGCCCAGGTGCTCGCCCAAACCGGCCACATCGTTTATAACGGGTGGGCAACCCCCATGCTCGGATGGCAGCTCTATGTCGGAGCGTTGTTCGTCAAGCTTTTCGGCTTTTCCTTTACCGTGGTCCGCTTCGCCACGATGGTCGAGGCCATGGCGACGGCGTTCTTGCTGCAGCGCACTTTTGTCCGCGCCGGCTTGAACCCCTGGAATGCAACTCTGGCGACGCTGACCTTTGTGCTTTCGCCGCTCTACTTTCCATACGCATTTACATTTATGTCCGATATTTCGGGTGTCTTGTGCATCGTGGTCTGCCTTTATATGTGCTTGCGCGCGATGCAGGCAGAGAGCGAACGCTCTGCGATGGTCTGGATCAGCCTTGCAGCGCTCGTGAATGCGCTTGGTGGTACGGCGCGGCAGATCGCCTGGCTTGGCGTGTTAGTGATGGTTCCCTGCACACTCTGGCTGCTCCGGCGCAAGCGGCGAGTGCTCATTGCCGGGTGCATCTCCTGGGTCGTCGGAGTCGCCTTGATTGTGGTTGCGATGCATTGGTATGCCAGGCAGCCATATTCCATCCTGGTATCTTTGCCTTCCGGCGGCGTGAATTCGGCAGCTCTGAGAGTTTTCGCAAGATCCTGCTTGCAAGCCGCTGCACAGCTGCCGCTATTGGCATTACCAGTGCTGGTGATGTTTGTGGGATCTTTTCGCTTATGGAATCGTCGGGCGGGGGTCGCCTTCGCGGCCGGCATTCTCTGCTTCGTCGTTCCCGCCACCGCACTGATTCGCACGGGCAAATTGCATTATTGGCTGGCTCCGTTTCTTAGCGACTTCATGACCGATTCTGCATGGGAAAGGCTGAGCAACCTTGCGGCGCAGGGAAGTGGCCTTGCGATTGCACGTGACAGCCTTGGCTTGTTGCTTACAGTTGCGATCATGCTCGGCATTTTGAGCCTTGTCGCGTGCCATTTCGCGGGTGCGCGTGGGCACCTCGCACCGAAACCAGCGGTGGCTGCGATATCGTGGCAGGAATTGTGGACCGTCGCCGGACCGTTTAGCGCAGCTATGACTGCCCTCTTGACGGTGCTCATGCTGTCGTTCGGATTCAACGATCGATATCTTTTGCCGTTGCTCGTCGTTCTTCTTCTCGTGCTGGCCCGCTATTACCAAGAGCGCGTGAGAGCAAAATTGCCCTGGGTTTGCGTTTTTTTGATCGCTCTATTCGGCGGTTTCAGCATTGCGGCAACGCACGACGCGTTTGCCTTGCATCGCGGCTATGTGACAACAGTCGACGAGATCGAGTCCCATGGCGTGCCTGCGACAGCCATTGTGGGACCGTGGGAATTCGAAGGCTGGACGCAAATTGAAAAAGCCGGAACCATCAACGACGACAGGATTCGTATTCCCGCAGGGGCCTATGTGCCGAACGCCGCGGGCTCATTCGTGGAAGATTGCCAGCCGCCGTCTGCCGATTTTATGGATGTGTGGTCGGTCGGGTTTCTGGACCGGACGCCAGTCATCCAACCTGTTTATGCCACTTTTCTGGATCGAGGAGCATGCGGAGGGCAGATTGCATTTCCGCCGGTGATGTATCGCACGTGGATTGCGCCGCACGCGAATTGGATTTATCCGGTGCGGCTGCCGCCGGCGTTTTCCCACTGAGACATCGGATCACTGGCTGCAAGGAACGCGCCGAATTCAGCGCCCGGGCCACTCTTCCACGACCACACCCAGATCGTTGAGCTGCTTGATGGCGGCTTCGACGTTGCGGCGGACCTTGGGACGGTCCTTGGGCGAGGCGGAAGGCGATTCCGCAATCGCGATCACGCGGCCGTAGTGCCATGCGCCGGCCGGGATGGCGGCGACAGCCTCATCGAGTTCGGAGGGCCGCAACTGAAGCTCCTGGCGGCGGGCGGCCACGGGACGAAGCAGGCTTCCCTGCCCTGCCGGGCTGGGATTGGCGTCCGGCAACAGGATGCGGAGATCAATGTCATCGGGGCCGACGGAGAGAAACGGATTGTCCCACGCAGCGGGGTCGTGAATATCGATGTAAAGGCTCTTGGTGGGCAGGGGTATCTGCTCCAACTGGGCGCGCTCCTGGTCGAGCTCGGTCTGGTTGGCCTGCACCTTTTTCTCGGCCGTCTCGGCTTTGTGGGCTACGCCCTCCACGGCCTGCTCTTCCCTGTGGCAGGCAGCGAGCGCAAAGGCCAGCAGCGCGGCCATGACGAAGATTCCCCTGAGACGCGAACGCACCATCACGAGATCAAGAATATCAGGGTCGATGCGGGCGCTGCGGAGTGGAACGCCTGTAGTGTGGGACGGTGCGCGCCGCATCACGTCGCGGTGGGCGAGGGCAATGCTTTGCTGTCTCCCTGCGGCTGACTGGCGATCACCGTATAGCGCTGCTTCAAGCGCAGAAAAGGGCGCTCGAAAAAACGGTAGGAGAGCTCGGCAAGAACCCAGGTGATGAGAAACGGCAATACAATCTGCACGGCGAAATCGAATGCGCCTCTGAGCACATGAGAGTGCAGTCCGTGCAATCCCATTTCGTCCCATGCGATCCTTCCAACGAGACCGACGACGAAATAATGTGAAACGTAAAGACCGTAGGAGATTCGTCCCAGATGAATGGCCCAGCGGGAATGACGTTGCCCACGGAAATCGAGCATGGCCAGGATGATCAGGCTCGAACCCGCCGCTGCCAACGCATAGGCAATCATGAGTTGCCAGCTCCCGGAGCGTGGGCTTGACGAATAGAAAGTTTTGTACAAGTTCCCCGCAACCAGCCAGAAACCGGCCGCTCCCGTAAACGCAAGGACGCGGGCCAAGGCGTGCATTTTCAGAATCCTGCCGCGCAGAAACAAGCCCAGGAGGATGCCGGCCGCAAAACATTCAAACTGGACCAGGGAATTGGCCCATGTCTTGAGATCGCCGGGCATGGCTCCTGCCACGAGGTACACAGTGCCATTGGCAACGACTACGACAAGCGCGCAAAAGCCGAACAAAAGCCTGCGGCTACAGTGCTTCGCAAGCCACGGCGCGAAAAGGTAGAACTGCTCTTCGACCGAAATGCTCCACAGGTGGTTCGCAGGGATGGTCATCAAGCCATGTGCAGTCAAATACCAGGAGCCAAGAAACACCGCGAACCAGCCGAGCGCCGCCAGGTTTTGTGCGCTATTGCCGTCGTGAAGAGCCACACCTACGGCAAAGGCGAGTCCCAGATAGTAAAGAGGCCAGATACGCAGGATGCGTCGAACATAAAACTGCTTGATCGCAACCGTTCCGGTTGAGTGCCGTTCACGCAGCAGGAGCTCGAAGATGAGAAATGCGCTCAGCGTGAAGAACAGGGAAAGGCCGAAGCGCAGGCAGTAATAGAACAATTCGTAGAGGCTGGCCACGCCTGCGCCCAGATGATCGACGATTCGCGAGTCAGGCGGCACAGGAAGCGCATGCCAAAGAAAGACCGTCAGGAATGCGATGAACCGCACCACGTCTAATCCGGGGCGGTAGTAGCTCCCCGCAGGATTTTGCATGGGGTTAGCGGATGGCATCAATATCCATGATGGTTTCAGAGTGGAAGCAGCGTGATGTTACGGCCATTCTCTTGACTCTTTCGATCGGGCATTGCAGTTCCTCACGATCGATTCGCGGAGCAACGCGCGAAAATCGGAGACTGGCCCAGGAAAAAATCTCGATGTCAGGAAATATATCGGGCGGTAAGGGCTCGGTCAAGGCGTTCTCCCGGCGGCGTACGGGCAGCGGTCAACGCTCCCGGTTCAGGTACGCGGAGGTCGGGCCTTGAGCTCGCCGGGGGAGACGGTTAACGGCCCGCGATTTGTCGCCGTCGTTATTTTGGAATCAGGTCGCGGGCAATGGAGTCGAGGACGCCGTTGAGGAAGTTGCTGGACTCGAGCGCGCAGTAGCGGCGACCGATCTCGAGCGCCTCGTTGATGACCACGGGAAATGGTGTGGACTTGAAGCCGACCAATTCGGCGACGGCCATGCGCAGCAGATTGCGGTCGACGGCGGGCATGCGATCGAGACGCCAGTGCGTGGAATGGCTGGCAATGAGCGCGTCAATCTCTTCCTGGCGCTCCTGGGCAACGCGGAAAAGGTCTTCTGCGAATCCTTGAACTTCGGGCTCGACGGGATCGCCGGCCTTCCAGAACGTGGCGCGCACCTGGTCACCCGTCTGGTGGCCGACGTCGGCCTGAAAGAGCATTTGCATGGCGAGTTCGCGGGACTTGCGGCGATGGCGGCTGGTCAAGCGGGACCGCCCTGCTGCACTTTGCGGCGCAGGCTCACCATCTCAATCGCGGCCGTGGCGGCCTCAAAACCCTTGTTGCCGGCCTTGATGCCCGCACGGTTCAGCGCCTGCTCCAAGGTTTCGCAGGTGAGCACGCCAAAGCTGTGGGGAATGCCTGTCTCCTGCTGCGACTGACCGATACCGCGGGCCACTTCGTTGTAGATGGCCTCGTAGTGGGCAGTTTCGCCGCGCAGGAGGCAGCCCAGCGTCACGATAGCGTCCACTCCGCCTGTGTTGGCCAAGGTGCGGGCTGCGGCGGGAATCTCCCACGCGCCGGGAACGCGGATGACATGAATATCGCTGCGGTCGGCGCCGCTGCGCAGGAGCGCGTCAAGCGCGGCTTCCAGCAGCCGGTCGGTGACTACGGCGTTCCAGCGCGAGACGATGACAGCGAACTTCATTCCCGCGGCAGAAAGATCGCCCTCGAGCGCGACGGGCTTGCCTTTTACCGGGTCTGCCCAGGCCCAGAAGCTGAAGCGGAAGCCGGGCTCGGGCTCGACGTGAAAGATGCGGGATTTCCAGTGGGTCTCCGCGATGGCCGAGAGACGTGCCACCGCCGCGTCGCCACCCTGGGCGCGCAGCCACGCCTCCGCCACCTGATGGATAGAGTCGAGGGATGTGACTTCAATGAGGAGATCGGCGGTGGAGGGAAAACGGCCGTCGACAAATTCCAGATTGCCCAGCGGGGCCAGGAACGAAGCGCCGCGCGATCCCTCTTCCTGCCATCCTTTGCCAGGGGCAAAACCGAGCGCCCGGAAAAAGCCGCTCAGCCGTTCATAGGCCGCAGCGTTTCCGGCGGGACGCAGAATTGAGATGCCCTTGATCATGAGTTGATTTTAGCGTGCGGGAGCGGGACAGACGACGCACACACCCCGCCCAAGGACGGGGTGCACGACCGGCGCTGGGACTATGTGACCGAGCGCGGCTTGACAGTGATGACGGTTGCGGGAACCACAGTGCTGGGAGTTGGCGCCGGCAAAGTCGTCGGATAGAGACAGCCGGCGTCGTTGCCGCCCTCCACAACCGGCGTACAGGCGGGCAGAGCGGGACTGTACTGTTGGGAATCGGTGGGCGGATTGGCAATGCTGACGCTGGTGGGAATGCTGATGAAGTGGATCTCGTTGTCGCCGGCGGTGGAGACAAAGAAGATGGAGTTATCGGGCGAAAACGCGCCGGTGAGGGGAGCGATGGGCGGCGTGGCCGAGGAAGCGTCGGCAAACTTGACGTAGCTCACGGGGCCGACGGGGCCGACTCCGTTCGACAGGGGCTGTGGCAGGTAGAACGGGAGCTCGGCTGCCGTGGTGGCCGTGCTGGGTGTCGAGTAGGTGACGAAGGCGATGGGCGCGGCCGTGGTGGTGGAATTGGTGGTGGGCGCCGTGCCAGTGACGATCTGGTTGACGGCAGTCGCATTGGTGACTTGGATGAGATTCACCGTGCCATCGAGCGTGGGGTTGGTGGAGAGAGGCTTCATGGTCTCCACCTGATTGGGCGGTGTGCCGGTGGTGGCTTCAGGGCACAGCGGAGTGGCCGAAATGTCGAGCCCGATGTCGACAAGCGTGATGCTGTTGCTGCTGAGCGAAGCGCCGAGCATGTGCTCCCCATTGCTTGTGGCCCCCAGGACGTTGGTGGGCTGATTGACGGTATCGCTTTGCGGAAAGAACTGAATGCTGGCGTTGTTGCCGACCGTGCCGGAGGGGCACCAGGTGTGGGCGACGGTTGGAAAGCCGGCGAGATACGCGCCGATGCCGGGAACCGTAACGGCTACGTTCTGAGAACCGCCGGAAGCGGTAAGAGGGTAGGTGCTCCAGCCGAGGTTGACGTTGTAGACGTAGAGCGTGTTGGTGTGGCCCGCACCCGCCGCGGCGCTATCGACGATGTAGGCCGTATTAGAATCGGGCGTCCATTCGGCAGCGACTCCCAATCCCCCGTAGGAAGATCCCAAGCCGGAGGCGGTGTTGTAAATGTAAAACACTCCGCGGATCTGATCGTTGATGACCAGCTCACTGTTGCTGGGCGAGACGGCTAGCACGACGCCGGGCACCGCGGTGTTCTGGTTGGTGAGGGAGTTGCTTACCGTCGAGAAGACCATCAACTCGCGGGGCGAACCGAAATAGAGGTTGTTGCCGCCCGGGTCCATGACCATGGAGTTGGGCACGAAGGGCAGGCGCGCGGAGGAACCGGGGTTTCCGGTAAGCAGTTCCATGGAAGCGAAATACTGCGACTGTCCGGGCGCGGCGAACCAGACGTAGTCGCTGGTGGTGCCGGGGACGATGATGCTGACCGGATTGGAAGAGAGCGGCAGGCCGGTGCCATTGAGGCCGAACTCATTGATGGGGGCAGGATTGCAGGCTCCCGGCTCACAGACCGCATAGACCGATCCGACACCGGGGAAGGCGGCGGTGATGGTGCCCGAACTGGTGGCCCCGACGTCAACGATGTTGGTGGACTCGTATTGGAGGCTCAAGCCGGTGATGGGGTTGTTGTTGGTGTCGATGACCGTGGTGGTGAGGTTCTGCGTGACACCCTGGGCGACGACGCCATTGGTGGATCCGTTGGCCAGCGAAACGCTAATGGACTTCGGCGGGCAGGTGGAGAAGTAGCCAGCCGACGATGCCGATTGTGCAATGGTGGCGGTGATGGAGGTGGTGCCGGGCTGCTGGGCGGTAAGAACGTCGGTGGTCGAGTTGAAGGTGGCGACGGATGAATTGCTGACCGAGAAGTTGAGGGTGCCGATGGAGGATCCGCAACTGGGGACCGAAGTGACGCCCGGAGCCAGGCCACCCGCGCAAACATAGTTTGCCGAGGATACCGTAGGCGGAGCGCAGAACTCGTATTGCGTGCCGTTGTTGACGTAGCAGGCCTGGGCGTCGAGCTGAGCCTGCTGGTTCTGGGAGAAGCATTGCTGGGGCGAAGAGCTGGAAAGCGAGGTGGTGACCAAACTGATGGCGGTGACCGGCGCGTGAATGTATACGGCGACAGGGTTGGAGGTGACGGAATCGGCAGTGGCCGTGAGATAGGCAACGGCGTAGGGCAGGCCCTGGGAGGACGGCAAGGGATTGGGGTAGTTGCAGTAGGTGTAGTCGGCAATGCCGCCGCCGGTATTGCGGTTCCAGGTGCCGGCGCAGAGCTGGCCGGAGGGAGAGATGTCGACCAACTGATTGTTGGAGGTGCCGTAGTTAATCTGGTTGGTGCCAACCGAGGCCGCAACGCCCTTGCAGGTGTAAGCAGAAGGGCTCTGTATCTGGGTGGTCTGCCCGTAGGCCAGCGAGATGCCGGCAACCTGCGGCTGCAGGATGAGTTGAGTAACGTCGGTGTCCTTCGGGCCGTAGCCCTCGCCGTTGCAGTAGTTTCCTGCCGGGTTGCGCACGCAACCGGAGATGGAAATCCCAGCCGGAAGGGCCAGGCCAAGCAAACAAACAAGCGTCAAGAACCGCCGCATGAATCCTCCCCGCTCCGCGCCGTCGAACCGCGGAACGGTCGCTACGAACACGTAAAGAAAATTGAGTTATTGCCTTCCCTTTTAATGCTCAGGGTCGGCCCGCAACAGGTGGATCGCACCCAAGCTCGAGATCCCCGGCGGCACACTGCCGCAGGCGGCCGAAGAGGCGAGACGCACACTGAATACTCCAAGAAAAAAGTGTATCAGGACGAGCCTACCTCTGGCACAGAACCAGTCGGCAACGCAGCTCTGCTGAATAGACTGTGTCGGGGCCAGATGGGGAGCAGAAAGGCAGGGACTAAGGGACTCAGGGACTGCGTGACCTCCGAGTAAGGAAGCAAGCGCAGGATCAGGGGGTGGGGGGCATATACCGGGCAAACCACTCGATGGCGCGTTGCTGGACATCCCAGCGGTGGGCCGGATCGGAGAAACCGTGGCCCTCATTGGGGTAAACGACCAACTGCGCGGGGACGTGCAGGTCTCGCAGGGCGTGCCAGAACTCAAAGGATTGGGGCGCGGGACACTCGCCGTCGCGGTCGCCGACGACTGCCAGGGTGGGAGTGTTGACGTTCTTGATGAAGGAGATGGCAGAGCTTTTTGCGTACACCTGCGGGTCGTCGTACACCGAGGCGCCGAAGTAAGGAATCATCCACTGGTCGATGGAGTTTTCTCCGTAATACGACAGCCAGTCTGAAATGCCGGCCCCGGCCACGGCGGCGCGGAAGCGATGGGTCTGGGTGACGGCGAACATGGTCATGAAACCGCCGTAACTCCAGCCGGTGATGCCCACGCGGTTGGGGTCGACGGGATACCTGGCCAGTACCGTGTCGACGCCGGCCAGGATGTCGCGGAGGTCGCCGTAGCCGAAGTCCTTGCGATTGGCCTGGGTAAAGGCCTCGCCCTGGCCGTAGCTGCCGCGGGGGTTGGGCATGAGGACGAAGTAGCCGAGGGCGGAATAGGCGGTGGCGCTGAAACCGCCGCCGCCTCCAGCCCAGCGGGAGGCAATATCCGAGGCCGGACCGCCGTGGACCTCGACAATGAGCGGATATTTCTTGCTGGAATCGTAGTTGGCGGGCAGGAGAAGCCAGCCCTGGATGTGGAAATTTTCGTTGGTCCAGTTGAGCGAGACGGCGTCTCCCCAGTTGGGTTTGAGGCCGTCGTTGAGATGCGAGAGCTGGGTGAGGCCGGAGGCACCGGCGGAAGAAGCGGGAGCGGACGTGGATACGGGTGGGGCAACGGTTGCGGCAGCGGGGCCGGCAGCGTAGATTTCCGGGGCCTGATTGAACGAACTTGCCTGAAAAACGAAGAGAGAACGATCGGCAGTGACGGCGAGGCTGCGATCGAAGTTGCCGCGACCGACCGTGCCGGGGTAGGTGAAGACCGGCGCGGCAAAGCTGGTGGCGACGCTGGGACTGATGCGGTCGCCCTGCAGGCGGAAGCGCACCAGGCGGCTGATGCCGTCTGCAACTTCGCTGGTGAAGATGTGCTCGTTATCGCCCCAGACAATCCATTGCGAGGACGCGGGGCGGTTGGGAGTGAGATTGCGGGGTTGGCTGCCTGCCGCATCCCCCTTTGGGTCCCCTTCTGCGTCAATGATCCAGACGTCGCCGCCGGTGACGCCCTGATCGCTCATGAGGCCGCCGATGAAAGCGATGGCTTTGCCGTCGGGCGACCAGCGCGGAAGGGCGATTTGCAGGCCGTGGAGGGGTCCGGGGACGTCAGTGGGGGAGAGGATCGCGGTGGGTTTGTAGTCTTCCGCAGCGGATTGCGTGTAGAGCTTGGCGACCCACCAGTTGTTTTCGCCAGGCGGGTCGGCAGCGACGTAGGCCAGGGTCCTGGAATCGGGAGCCCAGTCGAATTCGTACACGTGCAGATTGGCGGGCGAGAGAAAGGTGGGGCCAGTGGGCTGGGCCGCGTCGGCGGCTACGGCGGCGACGCGCTGGACCTCGATTTGGTCTTCGCCGATGACGCCGGAGGGCGCGTCCATGGCGGCGAGGGCTCCGGCAGGGCGGGTAGCGCCTTCGACATAGAGGAAGGCGATGCGTTTGCCGTCGGGCGAGAAAGCGGGCGCATCGACGTCGCCATGGAGGCCGGAGAGACGCCGGGACGGGTTGCCGTCGAGATGCGCGAGATAGAGGTCGGATTGGCCGCCGAGGTCCGCGCAATCGGAGAGAAAAGCGAGGGCGGCGGAGTCGGGCGACCAGACGGGGTCGGACTCGGTGCAGGAACCGTCGGGCGAGGAAGCGGCGGTGATGCGCTGGCTCTGGCCGAGGCTTCCGACAGGAGCAACGCGAATTTCGCCGCGGTCGATCCAGGCGAGGCGCTTGCCATCGGGCGAAACGGCGACCTGGCCGAAGGTCTGGGCGCGCCGCTGACTGGAGAGCGCTGGGCCGGGCCCTGGGGCGCCGGACGCGAAGGTTTGGGCGCAAACGGGCAGGAGGGAGGTTGCGCACAGGATGAGCGCCAGGGCGGCGCAGCGAAGGCTGCGAGGCAAGAATTGCATAGCAGGAATGTTAGCAGGGAGGAAGGCAAGGACGTGGGGCTGCGGGACTGCGGACGGAGGGGTTTGGCGGCAGATCAGCGGCGCGAGCGGAGCCGGCGTGGCTAGCGGAGTGAACTTTTTACTGGGTAGTGACGGTCGCGCCATCAAGCGAAATTGAGGTGGGTGGGATTGGGCTGTTTCTCCGCCTGTGAATGTGCCGCGGAGGCGATGCCGAAAACACAGCAGGATCGCGCAACAGCAAAGATCGCAGTGGTGCGCCGGAGTTTCATCATTGCGGCCATTGATAGAACGAGCCATGTCGGGCTCGTGCCGAAGCATAAGAGATGGGTGCGCGTTCTTACAAGTAGCCTCCCGTCCTCGACGACGCGCCGGAGGGTTTGCGTTTTGGCGATGAATCTGGGGCGGCGAGATGGTGGTGGGCGGCGCTTGTCAAAGGTTGGCGAGGGCGGGATGAGGCGTAAGTGGTTGAAACAATAGATCACTACAAAGACAAAATCTTTTGCAGATCATTCTTACCAAATTGGGTAAGCTAAGGGCATTCGTACCAAAATCGAACTTCGGGCGGGAGAGCGCAAGGAGCTTTCCCGATTTTCCTGAGTCTGTGGCCGCGGGGCGGGAGCCAGCCCTAATCGGCGGATTCCCATCCTTTTCGCAAAGAACGCGAAAAGGATGGGGCAACGCCGTAATGATAGGACTACGGCGTAAAAACGAAGAGGAACCGCAGGGGCAACTCAAAGCGAGTTGCCCCTTTTACTTTTCCGCGGAAGGAGCGCGGAGGCGCGGATGGGGAACCGGAGAGGTGGGCAGATGAGCAACAGCATCGTGGACCAGAAATGCACTACGGAGCAAGAGAAGAAGGGCGCGACGACGAAAAGGGCGGCGGGGTCCGGCAACGCGGCGAAGCCAGAGAAGACGAACGGTAAGAAGAATGGGGAGAGTGTTCCCGTGGATCTTGAGGACTACAAGGGAGCACGGAAAAAGCTGCGTCACGCGGTGAAAGCGGTGGTGAAGGCGAAGAGCGAAGCGATTGCCAAGAAGCTGGTGACCAAAGCGCAAGAAGGCGACATGCACGGGACGGAGATGATGCTGTCGCTGATTGAGAAGAAGAAGCAGGACAAGGACACGAAGAAGAAAAAGAAGCGGAGTGGGCCGAACTGGGCGGAGCTGCTGGCGTCGGAGCCGGAGTGGGACGAAAGCATGGAAGACGGCAGAGACCAGAAGGCGAGTTAGCGAAGTTAGCGAGTTCACCAGTTCTCTTAGTTATCGCAGTTATCCGGTTTATCGGGTGTTGGAGGATGGACTTAGGGACTTAAGGGCCAGGGCTGGAGATTGATGGTTTGTAAGCCTCGCGCGGTGCGGGGAGATGCGGCAGGAAGAAGGACGCGATGGGAATGAAGCTCATGAAGAACGAAGGGTTGCGGACGCCGAGCCGGCGAGTCAATAAGTCCGCAAGCGAGCTAGTTAGCTGCGCTCCCACCCTTTTCGCAAAAGGCGCGAAAAGGATGGGGCACGGATCGCTGGTGCGGATGGGGATGCGTATTGCCGCAGGAATGCTGGCGATGGGGCTGGCGGCGACGGCGTGGGCGCAGGGTGTGACGACGACGACCGTACAGGGGACGGTGTATCTGGCAACGGGTGAGCCAGGCGCAGGGACTCTGGTGATCAGCTGGCCGGGGTTTACGACCGCGGCGGGCCAGGCCGTTGCCGCGGACTCGATGACGGTGACGATTGCGCCGGACGGATTTGTAAGCGTGAACCTCGCGCCGAACCAGGGAGCGACGCCCGCGGGAGAGTACTACACGGCCGTTTACTACATGAGCGACGGGACGGTGAACACGCAGTACTGGGTGGTTCCGGCGGCGGCAAATGCGACGCTGGCGCAGGTGCAGGTGCAGATTATGCCGGCGACGCAGGCGGTGCAGGCGGTGAGCAAGGCGTACGTGGACCAGGCGATCACGGAGTTGACGGAGAGCCTGCTGACGGCGTCGGGCGGAACGCTGAGCGGACCGCTCTATCTGAACGCGGACCCGACGCAACCGATGCAGGCCTCGACCAAGCACTACGTGGACACGCAGGTGGCGACGGCGGTTCCACTGGCGGGCGGAAACATGACGGGCGCACTGACGACGCCGGCGGTAAACGGCGTGGAGGCGCCCACGGCGGCGAGCGGACAGTCGACACTGCAGGCGGCAATGAACGCGGCAGGAACGACTGGGGCAATGGAGATTCCGCCGAATTACGCGGGAACGGACACGTTCGCGAATGCGAACGGCGTGAAGGTGGTGGATTGGCGGACGAGCGGATCGCAGCAGACGGAGCGCAGCGTGAAGGAGTTCGGCGCGGTGTGCGACGGCGTGACGGATGATACGAGCGCTCTGCAGGCGGCGCTGAGTTATGCCCACGTGCACAGCGTGGCGCTGCTGCTTCCCGAAGGCACGTGCAAGACGCGGACGCTGAGCTGGCGCGGGGAGTCGATTGGAGGATTGGGGAAACAGGTTTCGGCGTTGATGGGATTTCCGGGCGAAGACGTGCTGGTGAGCGGGCCTGACGCGCTGAACATCTTGAGTTATACGCGGCTGCACGACCTGACGATTTATGTAGACCAGAGCGTAGATGAATCGTGCTCGCCTGCGGAGGGGCGCGCGGCGGCAGGCGCTTGCCAACTAAGCCGGGCGATCGAGGAGAATTCGATTTTTTCGACGGGCGGCAATGGCTTGACGGGAACGGCGGGCACGGGCGCTGCGTGGTGGGTGGGCAATTGCGCAATTGCCATGCAGGCGACGACGGGCGCGGGAGGAAATGGGCTGCGCGTGGCGGAAGTGGAGAACGTGGAAATTGCGACTACGGGCGTGGATCCGATGGCGGCGCAATATCCGGGAGCGCATTCGACACACACGTGCGGACTGTACCTGGCGCAGTGGCCGCAGTGGAGCGATTTCCGGAACATCGACATTCGCGGTGTGAACACGGGCGTGGTGATTCCGGCGCTTCCGGTGACAGCGCCGGCGGGATTGAATGCCGATTCGAATCGCTGGCAGAACGTGACGATACAGGCGACGCACGCGTTCACGGCGGCAACGGGATCGAACAACGTGCTGGATAACGTGGTGGCGATGGCGGGCAATTCCGCGGCCACGGGCGAGCCGCCGACGGGGCTGGTGCTGGACCTGAGCGGAACCGCGCAGGGATGGACAGTGCGGAACGCGGTGGTGATGCCCACGTGGAACGCTGTGCAGCCGGCATTGGCGGTGACGGCGGCAGGCGGCGCGGTGACTGCGGTGACGGTGGGCAGCGAACACGGACTGGGATGGGATCCGTATGGGACCAGCGTGCCGGTGGCGTTCAGCGGGAGTTGCACGGCGCAGGCCACGGCGGCGGTGAATGCGAACGGATCGATTGCCGGCGTGACGGTGACGCAGGGCGGAGTCGGCTGCTCGTCGACTACGACGGCGAGCGTCAACGAGCCGGGAACATGGGATACGGCAGCGGCGGTGAACCTGATTGGCGGGCAGGATATGACGTTCTTTGCCGGAAATCTGCTGAAGGGCAACGGCGGATACACGGTTTGGAACGCGGGAAGTTCCGCGAGCTACGGGACGCAGGTGGATGGTGGAGGCGGCACGCTGCCGGGCGGCGGCACTTATGCCGCGTTGGTGGGGAACAGCAACGTGGGAGCGGCGCTCCAGGTGGATCAGTTTCCGGGCGCGGACATCGGCGCGAAAATCCAGGCGTGCGTGAACGCGTTGAATGCGAGTTATGGCGGCACGTGCGACGCGCGGAATTTTGCGGGGAATTTGTCGATGGCATCGAGCCTGACGATTGCCACATCGAACACCGCGGTGCTGCTGCCCTGCGCAACGATTGCGACGGCGAACCAGATTGTGGTGACGGCGGGGACGCGGAACGTGTCGCTACGGGGATGCGCACTGCGCGGCGGAACGCAGGCGAGCGGAAGCCAGGGCGGGACGGTGTTTGCCTACTCGGGCACGAGCGCGATGGTCCAAGTGGGCGATCCGACGTATGCCGTGGATACGCCGGGCTTCCACATGGATAACGTGGCCATCAATACCACCGCAGCGACAAGCGCAACGGCGCAGGGGCTGGTGGCTTACCGGACGCAGGAGTTGGATCTCGAAAGCTTGTACTTCCTGGGCAATCAAAATCAGACGGGCATGACGCTGGATGGAACCGGAAATTACACGGGCGGCACATTTTTGGACGATGAGTTTGGCGGGTTTGGGACCGCAGTGAATGCGATCGGGCATCAGGTGGCGAATCCGGCGACGACGGACTGGATGAATGCGAGCACATTTGTGCGGCTGCACATCGATTGCCCGACGGCGAGCGGAAGTCCGATGAGCGGGACGTATGGGATCAACCTGCAACAGGGCGACGGCAACACGTTTACGGGCGGAGATGTGGAGGGATGCGCGACAGCATTGCATCTGGGAGCGAATGCGCAGAACAACACGATCGTGGGACTGCGCAACGAGAACTCGGCGAACCAAATCGTGGCGGACGCGGGCAGCCAGTACAACGACTGGATGACCGGCGGGACGATGTTCACGGGAAAGCTAACCGACAACGGCACGCGCAACAGCTTCCTCGATACATTTCACCGGAGTTTCAACGCATTGAATGGTGACTGGTATGGAAGCCAGCAGGACGCGACGCTGACCAATCATTTCCGGCTGGGAATCGGCGCGGGGAATGAGCGCGGACTACTGAACGAGATTCAGACGGATTACGGATACCGCTGGATCTACGGCTTCAGCGACGGCACGAGCGGGCAGCAGCTTTACCAGGTGCAGGACCTGCTGAACAACGTGTACCGGCTGCAGATCGAGCAGTGGAATCACGGGCAGAGCAGCACCAACAACCAGACGTCGTTGAATGCGGCGGGCACGGGAAACGTGTGCTTCAACTGTTCGAGCAATGCCGGAACGGGTGGCGTGAGCTTCTCAAGCGGCGGGGCAACGCCAACGACGGTGGCGACTGTGGACAACGCCGGAAACGCGCAATTCATGGGAACCCTGCAGGTGGGCGGGACGTCGCAATCGGCGGGGACCATGACGGTGCGTAACAACGCCGACGCGGAGGTGGACTACTACCTGTGGCCGGGACTGACGACGAGCCAGAAGGGTTCGTACACCTATAAGGACTGGAACGGAAGCAGCCAGTGGTACATGGTGAAGGATCAGTACAACAACTGGGCGCTGATTTCGGCATTGGGCGGGCTGGACAGTTTGAAGGCGTACCAGAGTTCGAACAGCGGCGATACCTATATTGATACGAGTAATGCGACGGGACATATCCGGCTGAATTACGAAAGCGGATCCGGCTCGGAGACGGACATCTACTCGGGATCGAGCGCTAACTTAGTCGCGGCGTTTCAGGGTCCGACGAGTATCAAGTTCCCGGGGCTGGCCGCGTCTTCAGGGCACTTCTGCCTGCAGGTGGATACATCTGGATATCTCACCAACACGGGAGCGGCATGCGGATCTGGATCTGGATCCGGATCGGGATCGGGAGGAACGAGCGGCACCATTAATTCGGGAAACTCGGGACAGATTGCGTATTACACCGCCAGTGGCACGACGATCGGCGGCATGAATGCAGTTCCATTGGCGTCGGGCGGAACGGGAGCGACAAGCGCCAGCGGAGCCATTGCCAACCTGCTGCCGGGCGTGGCGTCGGATGGGAACAACGGAATCATCGTGACGGGCAACGTGAAGGCGGCAGCGTCGATTCCTGCCCTCTCACCGGTGTGCGACATTCGCGCATATGGCGCGATCATCGACGGGCACACGCCCATCGACAGCGCGGTGCAGGCGTGCATCAACAACGTGGATTCAACTCCAGGAAGCACGGGGACTGTGTTTCTTCCCTGCAACGGAGGCGTGGGATGCTTCCTGCAAAACTCCTCTATCCTCACCGGCCCTTCGGCAGGCACTGTAATATTCAAGCTGCAAGGTGCTCTCAACTTAGGTTCGACTCTCGTAGGATTGGGTTTTGAAGATTGGTTTGGGGACGGTGGACCCGGACCCAACCAGTTCCAGACGGGGACCGTTCCGGCATATATTTCTGGTCCGGGATGTTACGGGACTCTCGGCACTGCGATCCTCACCGCGAACACAGCAACCACCATCACCCCAAACTTTAGCGGGACGGTCAACGGTTCGCCATGCGGCGTTGCAAACCTGCCAGTAGGGTCGGCTATCACGGCTACTGGCTTGGCGACCTCTACGGCTACGGCTACCCGCACCTCTAATGGGCAGACGACCTATACACTCGCTGGCTACACCCGCATCCCGCCGGGTGAACTCGTGACCGTTTCTGGCTGCTCTGATGCTTCGTTTAACACAACAAACCAAGTGGTGAATCATTCAGACTACACGGCGCAGACCCTTACGATTTTCCAGGCCGACACCACGCCCTCAACGGCGACTGGATGCACGGTGACGGGGTTCAACGAAGATGCGTATGAGTCGGCACGCATTCTGTGCTCGAACGGTACAGCGGGAACATTCAACGGTGTGACTTACAACGCGTGCGGCGCGAACCAGGTCACAATCATGACCAGCCACACGCATTCTTCCAGCGACGAATGGGGTGAAGTGGCGGCTGGTCCTGCATTCAACACCTACGGTCCCCAGACGTGGAAGGACCTCAATTTCCAATATTCCTACGGCATGGCTTTCTGGGCCGAAGGCAGCACAAATCTTGTGTTGGACCACGTAGGTGCGCAGGCATCTCCGTTCATAGCTTCGGGTGCAATGGAGTGCTCCGCGTGTTACCTCAATCAGTTCCACGATATAACTGTTTCCGTCCCGGAGCTGTCTGCCTGTCCGAGCGGCGGATGCTCGCAGCCTGCCTATCCCTACTCTCTGCGCTGCGATTCCGATGCGCCTGTGGGCAGCTACTACTCCTCTAACGGGTCTGGATGCGCCCAATCGGATATTGATCAGGGCAGCGCATTTCTGGGTGGTGGTATCAAAATTGATGGCAGCGGCGTTCGCGCTATTGTGGGAATGCCACGCATCACGAGCTCTACCTACGAAGAGTCCTGGGGGAACGCTGTCACCGTAGACAATCGCTTCGGCATCCAGGCACCAAACTGCCTTTCCCTCAAAGATCAGTTTCTGCAAGACAACATTTCCGAATGGCCGCAGAATTTGCTGGGCTACACAGATGGGAACATCGACCCTACCGGCTGCGTGCAGAGCGACAACAACGTTCTCTATGGCAACGGATTTACGAATGCCTATTTCAACGGACAAGTTATCGACAATCTGACGGAGGGCGCCACTTTCGCTATTCCATTGAACGAGACGGGTCCCAGCGGCACCTACAACCAAGGCAATCAGAGCGTGGGCGAGTACCAGAACATAGGTTCTGGCTTCGGACCACAGATTCTCCCGTTTGGTTCACTTCCGGTTACAGGATTTACGGTGGCTGCGATGGAGTCGTCGTGCGGAGGCGGTTGTACGGCTACGGCCGTGCCCGGTCCCGATGGGCCAGGCGGCCAGATGCCTTCGATACAGGCTGTTGGCAACACCAGTTCTACTTTTAATCCGAGATTCCTCCTCGCTCAAGATACTCGCCAGACCTACGCGGGGGATCACTACATTTACGGAGCGTGGGTCAGACCCGTAAATCAGCCGCAGACTACGGGCGATACTAACTCAGGACAGAACAATAGTTTTCACTTAGCTGGCGGAGACGGTGAGATATTCGCTACCACATACTGCGGCTCTGGACCGTGCTCGACTGAAGGTAGCTGGCCGCAGGCTTTCGGTACGGGATTACAGAATAACGGCTGGTCGCCCCAAGTAGCCATCGCTACGATTCTGAAGGGCAGTATTGATAGCGGCGGTGGGGCCATTTTCTATCTCGGACTTGGAGGCAATGTTGCGGGCGTCGGCAACCAGTGGGCAGAGCCATTCTGGGCATTCATTCCCGGCCCAAACAATCCCGCGTGTACAGCGGCGGGGACCTGCAATTTGACTCCGGATCAGATTGAAGAGGCACGGCGGGATCAGTACCACGGATGTGTACCTCCGGGAATGCCTGCGGGATCGGTGGCGACGTGCGAAAGCACGTCCACTAACGGCTATCAGGTGAATGGCGTGGCGCTGAATGCTCCGAATGAGACATACAACTCGTCGGCGAGCGGATCGATCACACTGCCTGCGACGGACCGCGCGGAGGCGACTTACGTGCTGAGCGGCAATGTGACGGCGTCGATCGGCTCGGGCGCCGGCGGCGGGAAGGTGACGATCTTCATTTGTCAGCCAGCAAGCGGCGGACCGTACACGTGGACGTGGCCTGCGCACTGGAAGGGCGGCGTGACTGTGGGCACGACAGCAAGCACCTGTTCCGAGCAGACGGGAACGTATATCGCCGGACTGGGCGACTGGCATGGAGATGCCGGATCGACCAACGTGCCGCAATAAAAAGCAGGGGCTACGGGACTTCGGGGCTAAAGGACCGAGGGGCCGAGGACCGAGGGATCCAGAGAACAACAGAACGATGGCCGGAGCGGGAACGCAGCAGGGCGCGCATGTCGCCGGCCGCGCGCTGTCGTGTGGACAGGGAGCGAGGAGAAGAAAGATGAAGCGTTGGTTGTGGGTTTGGATTTTAGCGGCAGCGCCAGTAGTCGCGTGGGGCCAGGCGTCGACGGGATTGCCGGCGCCAAGCGCCAACGGGATCGGCGGAGTGCCGGTTCCGACACTGGCCACGGGCTACCTTTACTACAACAGCGGCACGGACAGTTTTGTATTTCAAACGCCTAGCGGATCGGGCACGGTGAGCAACTGTGCTGCGGCTTATGCGGTGGCGTACTACGCCGGAAGCGGGACGGCGGTGAGCTGCTCGGCGGCCTTCACGGGCCTGGGCTATTTTTCGACGGGGTCGGCGCCGACTGCTGCGACGGGAGCGCAGATTGTGAGCGCGATCGGGTCGACGGCGGTGCCAAATGCGACCAGTGCGGCCAGTGCGACGAGCTTCACGGGCAGCTTGAGCGGGGACGTGACGGGGACGCAGAGCGCGACGACTGTGAGCAAGATTAACGGCGGCGCGGTGCCCACTTCGGCGAACCTGATTGCGACCAACGCGAGTAGCCAGCCCGCGGCAGCAACGGCGCACAACGAATCCGCGCCGCGCACGTGCGTGACGACGAACAGCGGGAACGCTTACACATGCACGACTTCGCCAAGTTTTACGCCGGCGGCGGGCGACACAATCTCGATCAATTTCAATGCGGCGAACACGGGATCGGCGACGCTGGCAGTGAACGGAGCGGCGGCGGCAACGCTGATGAAATGGGGAAAAAGCAGTACGCTGGCGGCGAACGACGTGCTGGCGGGGCATTGGATCAGCGCGACTTACGACGGGACTTACTGGCAGTTAGAGGGCCAATTAGGCAATGCCAACGCAACGCAGGTGGACGGGGCGAGCGTGCCGGTTTCGTCTTCAGCGAATTGCACGAATTCGAGCAGCCAGATTGTGGCATGCGCAACCACGGGCAGCGGCAGCGTGGTGCTGGCGACCAGCCCTGCACTGACCACGCCGACTTTGGGCGTGGCCAGCGCGACGAGCGTAACCACTACCGCGTCATCGACCCTGAAGGGCAGCGCGAATCTCTTCAATAACGCGTCGGCGGCGACGAATATTGTGGAGATCCAGGCGGGAACCAGCGCGGCGCAGACCGAGGAGCTGCAGTGGCAGAACTACAGCGGGACGGCGGAGTGGGATAACACGGTCGATACGAGTTACACGTACCACATTCAAGACGCCGCCCACAGCAGTCTCGACCGTTTAACGATCTACCAGGGCGGCGGAAATACCAACATCAACGCCGGCAACGGCGCCTACGAGGTGTGCCTGAACTGCGCGGCGAACAGCGGCACCTCAGGGCTGGTGTTACAAAACGGGGCGTCGTCCCCGGCGACGGTGTTGACCGTGACGGGAAGCGGCAACACGACGGCGACGGGATTTGTGTCGGGCAAGTTTTTCATGGGCAGCGGCACGATGACCTTTACGGCTGGTGCGGCAGCGGGAACGAGCCCGGCAATTGCCTGCGCGACCAACCACGCGTGCGACGGCGTGAGCGGCACAGTGACGCTGACGACAGGAACGAGCCCGACGACCGGGACACTGGCAACGATCTCGTTCCCCAACACACATTCGAACTACGCCAACTGCATGGTAACGACAGAGAGCGCAACCGCGGTGCTCACGACCACCACGTGGGCGGAGAGCACGACCGCGATTACGATCACGGCGAATACGGCGCTGACGGCTTCAACAGCGTACACGGTGAGGTATTGGTGCGGCGGGAACTAGGGACCTGATTGTCGCGTCCCATCCTTTCCGCAAAAAGCGCGAAAAGGATGGGGCAGCGTGCGGAGTTAGCGGGGCTAGCGCGGTTGGCGGAGTGAGTGCGGGGGTTTCGTGGAAGCGAGAGGAGATTGCGAGCCGAAGATTGATGCGTGGGGACTGCGCCTGGAAGCATTGCGGAACGAGGAGACGGATCGGAGCGACCTGGAGTTCCTGGGGAAGGTTCTGGACCATCGCCCCGCGGGCATGCAAGGGCTTACCGTGATCCTGGCGCTGGCGGAACGATTGCTGGTGGTGAGGACGCGCGAGGGGCGACCGGGCAAGTTGAGAGCGAATAAGGTGCAAGAGGCCTTCGAGAACAAGCGCGGACAACGGAACATTGTGCTAAAGGCGCGGCAGATGGGGTTGACGACGTGGGTGGCGGCGCGGTTCTTTCTGAAGACAATTACGCAGCCAGGTACGTTGACGCTGGAAGTGGCGCACACGCAGGAGGCGGCGGAGGAGATTTTCCGCATCGTGCACCGGTTTCTGGATTGGCTGCCGGATGGTCTGCGCGAGGGTCCGCTTAAAACGGGACGGGCGAACGTGCGGCAGATTGTGTTTCCGAAAATCGACGCGGAATACCGCGTGGTGAGCGCGGCGGACCGGAACGCGGGGCGGGGATTGACGGTGCAGAACCTGCATTGCAGCGAGTTGGCGCGGTGGCCTGGCGATGCGGCGGATATTCTGGCGGGTTTGCGCGCGGCCATGGCGCCGGGTGGAGAGCTGATTCTGGAGTCGACGCCGCAGGGCGTGGGCGGGTGCTTCTACGAGGAATGGCGCAAGGCCGATGAAACGGGGGCGGTGCGACACTTTTTCCCATGGTGGATGGAGCAGCGCTACCAGTCGGAAGCAGCGGATGAGGCGAGCCTGACGGACGAAGAGCGCGTGCTGATGAAGCGGGCCGGGCTGAATCTCTCGCAGATTGCGTACCGGCGGCGGATCCGGGCGGATTTTCGCGGGCTGACGGCGCAGGAGTATGCAGAAGACGAAGAGAGCTGCTTTTTGGCGAGCGGCGAGAGCGTATTTGAGCTGGCAGCGGTTGAAGCGCGGCTGAAGACGGCGCCGGAACCGGTGGAGCGGCGGAGGAACGGAGAGCTCGAGATATGGCTGCCGCCGGTGAGAGAAAAAGAATATGTGGTGGCGGTGGATCCGGCGGGAGGCGGGAGCAACGGCGACTACTCCGCTGCGCAGGTGCTGGAGATGGAGACGGGCTTGCAGTGCGCGGAGTTTGCCGGGCACGTGGGCGGACTGGAGCTGGCGCGGTTTGTGACCGGGCTGGCCGCCGAGTACAACGGGGCGTGGCTGGTGGTGGAGCGAAACAACCACGGCAGCGGCGTGCTGGCGCTGGCGGAGACAGCGTGCAAGTACGAACGGATTTACCGGCAGGGCGGGCAGGCAGGTTGGCTGACGACCAGCGTGAGCCGGCCAGGGGCGATCTCGCGGCTGGATGCGGCGCTGGTGGAAGAGCCGGAGTGTTTCCAGAGCCGGCGGCTGCTGGGCGAGTGCCGCAGCTTTGTGCGGCAACCGAATGGGAGCTCGGGGGCGCAGGCGGGAACGCACGACGACCGCGTGATGGCCATGGCGATCGGGCTGGCGGCGCGGGCGGAGCTGGCCGGGAAGAAACGCAGCCCCAGCTTCTAGCCTCTAGCTGCTAGCTCCTCCATACTGGGTTGGATCTTGTTGTGTATCAAGCAGTTCGCACGGCAGGAACGGCAAGGAGCTGGCAGCTAGGAGCTATTAGCTGCTTTTTCGGCTTCCCTTCCCGGCGATTGCGCAAGCCGGCGAATCCCCCTACAATATTAATAGCGAAGAATTAGAGGAAAGGTCTGTCTGTCGATGCCGAAGGAAAAGATTCATCCCAATTATGCCGCGGTGCGCGTGATGTGCGCCTGCGGAAACAATTTTGAGACACGGTCGACCCACAAGGGCGACATTCACGTGGAAATTTGCTCGGCTTGCCACCCGTTCTTTACGGGCAAACAGCGGTTGGTGGATACGGCGGGACGCGTGGAGCGGTTCCGGCGGAAGTACGCAAAGAGCGACAAGGCGATCGCGGCGGCCAAGTAGCCGGAGCGCGAGTTGGACGAGTGGGCCTCCGCTGCGGCGGAGGCTCACGTTTGTTTGGGCCACAATGTTTGTTGCTACATTGATCAGGAGCTGAACCATGTCCGGCAAAGGTTTCACCGTCAAGAAGAACTGGGACAATCCGGTGGAGCATGCCATGCCCGCAGAGGCGCGGGTTCCGGCGGAGGTGCGGCTGGGCGCGGTCGCGGTGCGGCCGGCGACGGTGCTGGCGCCAATGGCCGGAGTCACGGACACGGTGTTCCGAAGATTTATCCGGCATGCGAGCGTTTTCTCGAGAGATCAGAGATCAGAGAACAGAGATCAGGATTCAGAGATCGCGTCTGTTGATGCGCCGGTGACCAATGCGCAGTCGGGCTGCGGGCTCATCATGACGGAGTTCACGTCGGCGGATGGGCTGAGCCGGATGCGCGAGACCAAGCGGCGGCGCTACCTGACGTTCTACGAAGACGAACATCCCATTGGAGCGCAATTGTTCGGATCGAATCCCGAGACTCTGGCCGACGCGGCGCGGATCGTGGAGGAGACGGGCTTCGACACCGTCGACTTGAACCTGGGCTGCCCGGCGAAACGCGTGGTGGGGTGCAATGGAGGGTCGGGCCTGCTGCGCGATCTACCGAAAATCGGCGAAATTTTTCACGCCATTCGCAAGGCGGTGACGATTCCCTTCACCGTGAAGTTCCGCATGGGCTGGAATGAGAGCCAGATTGTGTGCGTGGAACTAGCGCGGATGGCCGAGGCCGAAGGCTTGAACGGGCTGGCGCTGCATGCACGCACGCGCGAGCAGGGTTACAGCGGCCAGGCGCAGTGGAACTGGATTGCCGCGGTGAAAGACGCAGTGCGGCTGCCGGTGATCGGCAACGGCGACGTGCGCACGCCGGAGGACGCGGCGGCGATGGTGGCCGAGACAGGCTGCGATGCGGTAATGATCGGGCGCGCGGCGCCGGCGAATCCGTGGATCTTCCGGCAAATTGCGCAGTACACGGCGACGGGCGGCTATGACCGGCCAACGGTGGAAGATCGCTACCGGATGATCCGCGCGTACTTCGAGATGCTGATGGCTGAGACCGAGGCGACCAAGGACCAGCCGCGCGACGCGAGGCTGGGCGATCCGGCGGGTAAGATGAAGCAGTTCGCCACGTGGTTCACGCACGGCGTGCAGGGCGGCGCAAAGCTGCGCGCGGCCATTTACCACGCGCGCAACGGCGCGGATGTGCTGAGCGAGGTCGAGCGGTTCTTTGTGGCGCGCATGGAAGCGGGCGAAAGTGCGGAGCCGGAGAGCGAGGACGCGGAACAGGCGTTTCCGGATGCGGAGATGATCTGCGGTTAGTTATCCGGTTTCCCAGCCGCTTAACAGGTGCGATCTGCGAGAGAGTCAGAGTCGACGCCAGTTCACGATGATTCTATCGAGTCGAGTGAGCCATATCACACAGCTCGTTAAATTTCTTTGGGTCTCAGACACCCCGCGCTACACTTCCCGCATCTAGCCGAGTTAAAAGGATTGATATGAACGACGGATCGTGCTCTTTTTCTTATCGCCTTGGTTCTCGTTTTTCGCATTTGTTGCCTCCGCTTGTTCTTTCGCTGGCTGCGTTGTTCGCCGCGGGGTGCGGCGGTAGCGGTGGAAGCGGTAGCGGCGGGACGGGAAGCACCCCCAGCGGCAACACCGCCGTTACGGTGCTCGCGACAAGCACCGCGAACGACCAGCTGGTGCAAATCAGCTTCGGTTTCACGAGCCTCACGCTAACCAGCAAGTCGGGTAAAACGGTGAGCCTGCTGACCACGCCTGCCAGCGAAGAATTCATCCATGTGAACGGCACAGCGGAGCCGCTCTTCACGATAAGCATTCCGCAGGACATTTACACCGCAGCGACAGCCACCATGGGAGAGGCTCAATTCTCCTGCGCAACTCTCACCTCAAGCGGCGAACTTGACAACAGCACATACGCTTACGGGGCTACGCCGTCCTCCCAGGTGACCGTGAATCTGCCAGCTCCCATCACGGTCACGGGCGACACCATGGGTCTGGTGCTCAATCTCCTGGTATCGAAGTCGGCGACGTTCGCGTCCTGCGATCCCAATAACGGATCCGGAACATTTTCCATCACGCCGACGTTCGATCTGACGCCCATCGCCTTTTCGTCGCAGCCAACGAATATCGAGAATGGAAAGCTGACCGCTTTAGATGGTATCGTCGCCTCGGTCGACACTGCGGAAGGCAGCTTCACCGTGACCACTCAGGGCGACGGTCCAGGCTGGCATGTCAGTACAAGCAGCAGCACGGTGTATCAAGGCATCAGCGGAGTTTCCGCGCTAACCGCAGGCATGCCGATGGATATGGACGTGATCGTTCAGCCGGACAGTTCGCTGCTGGCGACGCGGGTTGAAGTGGACAACTCGGACGCAACCGATCTGAGCGTCTGGAAAGGGCCGGTGGAGTTTGTCGACTCCTCTGAACCTTACCTGTTTGCGGGCGCCCTTGAAGAACAGGGTTTCCTGTTTAATTCAGCCTATGTCCTTGGCGGTGGGCCTTTCAGCTTTGGCAACGCGGTGTTTCAAGTCTCCGGGCAGCTCACGAACACTCAAAGCCTTCCCTTTTCGGCGGTTTTTACTGCCACAAATGTCGTTGCCGGCCAGAACGTTTCCGTCACCACAAATTCACCAAACTTTGGCGGAGCTAATCCCACCTATAGTCCGGCGACCTCGGTTACCCTTCAGCCGCAAACCATCAACGGCACTGTCAGTGAGGTCTCCAGCGAGGAAGGATTTACAACGTATACAGTCTCGCTTGCTTCGTATGACCTGTTCCCGGATCTGGCCGATCAGCAAGGCCAAACCACCCTCCTCACGGGTCCACATAGCGTTTTGGTCTACGCCGACAGCAGCACGCAGATGCTCAATTCGAGCGCGATAGGCGTGGGCGGCCTTTTCCGTTTCTATGGATTGGTCTTCAACGACAACGGAACCTTGCGCATGGACTGCGCGCAAGTGAACGACGGCGTGGCTGAGTAAGCCTGCATTGGCGCATCTGTCAAGAGGATTTAGACACGGCCAGCAGCGCGGAGAGCGAAGACGCGGAACAGGCGTTTCCGGATGCGGCGCTGGTTTGCGACTGATTTATTTTGAGTGCGCGCCGAACCAAACGTAACGGATCGGGCCAGGCAGAGGAAGGAATGGCGGCTCGAGGTGTGAGCGTAAAGAGTGGATCGTGGGGACAGGCGAAGCCCGATCCGCGCGAAACGCGTGAGCCCGCGTTCTTGTCTTTGATTTTGCCTTTTCTTCAACGACATGGCCTACACTGCTTATGATGAGATCTGTTTGCATCCTCTGTTTACTGTTGCTGCCCTGGGGCAGCGTTGGATTTTCCGCAGCTCAAGCCGGCGCCGCGAATCGGGATCCCTTCGCGGGTTCTACTGAGTTGATCGTGGTTACCACACCGGACTGGGGCGCGGTCGCGGGGCAGTTGCAGCGATTTGAGCGCGTGCAAAAACACTGGCGCCCATTCGGCGAGCCGATTCCGATTGTCGTCGGCAGGAATGGCCTGGGGTGGGGCATCGGCCTGGTTGCGGCTAACGACCCCGATGTCCGCCTCTCAACCGATCCCGTGAAAAAGGAGGGGGACGGAAAGTCGCCGGCCGGCATCTTCGATCTTGGCACCGCGTTTGGATACAGCGATCGGCCTCTGCCGGGGCTGAAGGTCCCGTATCTAACGCTGACCGAATCCATCGAATGCGTAGACGACGTCCATTCAAAATACTATAACCGGATCGTGGATCGCTCCGCCGTGACTGCCGACTGGAACAGTTCGGAGCATATGCGGGACACCGGCGAGTCGTACCGATGGGGAATCGTAGTGGATCACAACGGGACGACTGCAAGGCGCAGTCAGGAAGCGCCGGAGCCGGGAGGCGGCTCGTGCATCTTTCTCCACATCTGGCACGACCAGAGCCAAGGCACCGCGGGATGCACTGCGATGACGCAAACGAATCTGGAGACGCTGCTCACCTGGCTTGATCCCAAGCGCAGGCCGCTGCTGCTGCAGCTACCGATGCCTGCCTATGAGCGGTTGACCCATCGCTGGAACTTGCCGAAGTTAAGCGACGCTCCCGCCCAATGAGTAGCTGCGTTTCCTCTACCTGCCAATATCCTCGAATCTGACATTCAGGATGGGATATTTTTTCCAATCCTTATAGTCAAAATGCCACCATTCTTCCGGGTTGACCGTGAATCCCTGTTCCTCCATGACCCGGCGCAGCAGGGCGCGGCGAGCGCGCTCCTCGGCCGTGCCGCCGGGAAAATCTGCGTAGGCGCGCTCCGACATTTCGTCGTAACCGCTGGGCATCGTTACTTCTTCTCCAGTTGCGAGAAGGTATAACGACAGGTCCACGGCGCATCCGCGATTGTGATTGGAGCCCCTCGCCGGATCGGCGACAAAGATCCTTTTATCGATGGGCGTGGCTTCCCAGAAAATCTTTGTGACATACCAAGGGCGATATCCGTCGTGAATGATCAAACCGTACCCGTAAGCCTTCAGCTCGCGATGAGCGCGCAGCAATGCTTCCGCCGCCGGCCGCTGAAGAAAGGCGCGCGCCTGGGTGTAGACGGGCGTCCCGAGGAAATTGTTTGTGGTGGCGTAGCGGACGTCGAGCTTGATTGTGGGATCGAGCGTCGTCAACTCCACAAGATCGGGTTTGAGAAAGGTTCCCTGCTCGCGTGGGGGCTGTGCTTTCAGCGCTTCCGCGCGCAGTTCCTCAACGGGACGAAGCGGCGTGATACGGAAGCTGACCTGTTGCCCGATGCCGAAGGGCGCCAAGGCAAGGAGGAAAGCACATGGAACAATGAGAAGCTTTCGCGGGGAATTCATAGGCCTTGTCCCAAATATAACGGCAGAAAGCGCACGAAGAGGCGAACATACAGCAGATTATTGATCTTAAGTGATGGGTGGGGCGGGAATCGCTCCTGCTCCGTACACTAAGAACATGCCGCCCATCCTGATCGCGCAGAACATCTCCAAACGCTTCGGCGCGAATCCTCTGCTCGACAACATTTCCTTCGCGGTCCACGACGGCGACCGCATCGGCCTCATCGGCCCCAACGGCGCAGGCAAATCCACATTCCTCGCGATCCTCAGCGCCGAACAGCAGCCTGACTCCGGCGAAGTTTCATTCCGCAAAAACGTACGCATCGGCTATGTGCATCAGATCTCCGGCTTCGCGCCGGGGATCACGGTTCGTCAGGCCGTTGAAGCCGCACTCGAACGCGGCGCCGTACCGGCCGAGGCTCGCGAGCAGCGGCTTCGCGAGACATTGGGCCGCAGCGGCTTTACGGAAGGCGATACCCCCGGCGCTCCCGGCATGAGCAGAGAGGCCTCCAGCCTTAGCGGCGGCTGGCTCAAGCGCCTCGCGATTGCTGAAGCCCTGGTCACCGAGCCCGACGTCCTGCTCCTTGATGAGCCCACGAATCATCTCGACCTGGAAGGCATCGCATGGCTTGAGGAGCTGCTGCGCACCGCGAAATTCGCCTTCGTCGTGGTGACGCACGATCGCTATTTTCTGGAGAAAATCGCCTCCGAAGTTGTCGAGCTCGACCGCATTTACTCTGCCGGCTTGCTGCGCGTGAAAGGCAACTATTCCAGATTCCTTAAAGACCGTGGCGCCTACGTCGAATGGCAACAGCGCGCCCAGGAAAGCCTGCGCAATCGCGTGAAGATTGAGATGGAGTGGCTCCGCCGCGGCCCCAAGGCCCGCGCCACCAAGGCCAAAGCCCGCATCGACAACGCCAACTCTCTGATCGCCGAGCTGCGGGATTCAGAATCCCGCAGCCGCTCGGCCACGGCGGCCATCGATTTTGACGCGACCGGCCGCCAGACCAAGCGGTTGATCGAAGTGATTAACGCCGCTGTCACTCTTGGCGATCGCGAAATTCTCCGTGGCGTCAGCGTCAACCTTACCAACGGTCTCAAGCTCGGCCTTGCCGGCTCGAACGGCTCCGGAAAAACCACGCTCATTCGCGCTATCACGGGCGAAATCCGAGTGAGCGCCGGCGAAATCCGCCGGGCTCCCGGGCTCCGCGTTGTTTACTTTTCGCAAAGGCGCGAGTTGGACACGGCCCTCACCCTGCGCCGCACGCTCGCGCCCGATTCTGACTCGGTCATCTATCAGGACCGGCTCGTCCACGTCGCCAGCTATGCTGCGCGCTTCCTCTTCACGAGCGAACAGCTCAATCAGCCGGTGGAGCGACTGAGCGGCGGCGAACGCGCCCGCGTTCTTATCGCCTGCCTGATGCTTCAGCCTGCCGATGTTCTCATCCTCGACGAGCCCACAAACGACCTCGATATTCCCACCCTTGAGATCCTCGAGGAAGCGCTGCTCGAATTCCCCGGTGCGCTGGTTCTCGTGACGCACGACCGCTATCTGCTCGATCGCGTGACCAACGCCGTACTCGGTCTCGACGGACTCGGCAATGCGGCTCTCTTCGCCGACTACCTGCAGTGGGAAACCTGGCGCGAAAGCCAAGTCCGCGCTGCATTGGGCGCCGCCGCGGCGGAAGAGGAGCAACCTACCTCTGGCGGAAATTCCGCAACGACTGCGACTGCCGCGACACCGGTTCGCAGAAAGCTCTCCTACATGGAGCAACGCGAATACGACGCCATCGAAGCCCGCATCGATGAAGCCGACGCCCGCCTTCGCGCCGCCGAGCAGCGCATCCTAACTCTCGAAGTCGCCACCAATTCCCAGGCACTCACCGCCGCCCTCGCCGAACTCGAAGAGGCAAGAGCCGATCACCATGCCGTGTACGAGCGCTGGGTCGAGCTCACCGAGAAGATCGGTGGTTGATGCCGCCTGGCAGGATGCCCGCAAAAGTGGCAAGCGGTTCAGGATGAGTCCAAATCATCACAGGCAAATGATGGAAATAAATTGTGTATCAATTATTGACTCGAAAATGGTAGGCGAGGCGGGAATCGAACCCACAACCCCCGGCTTAGAAGGCCGGTGCTCTATCCGATTGAGCTACTCGCCCACGTTCTTTATTGTAGCTGCGAAGTGAATCGAGCGCTCGACGCAGCGAGGGGCGGCGTACCGGAGGCGACAGCCTGAAGGTAGCGGACGACGGTGGCCTCGGCCCAATGAACGCCGGCGGAACGGTGCGCCAGGAAAGCGCAGTGGCCGCCATGGCGGCTCTCGACAAAATGGATGTTGGGGTTGGCAAGGACGCGCGCACGGGTTTCAGGCGAGAGGCGGATGAAAGGATCGTCCTGCGCAGTGAGGATGAGCGTGGGCACGGCGATGCGGTCCACGACGCGGGCGCTGGCGGCACGGTAGTAGTAATCGTCGGCGTCGCGAAAACCGCAATAGCGCGCGACGATCTTCTGGTCGAACTCGCGAATGGAACGAATGGGGCCGATGCCGCCGATTTGATAGATGGCGGGAAAGAGCTCGGCTTTGTGACGGATCCGGCGCCTCAGATTGCGCAGAAAATGCCACTCGTAGCCGCGGTTGAGCGGCTCATGCAGGGCGTCGGCGCCGGCGGCGAGATCAATGGCCGGGCAGACAGTGGCGACGGCGGCAAGCGGCCCTCTGCGGGCGCCCCACTCACCGGCGAGCTTGAGCACGAGATTGCCGCCCATGGAGTAGCCGACCAGCGCGACGCGCTCCAGGCCGAAGCGCGCGGTGAAGGTTTGGACCACGGCGCCCACGTCAGCCGAGCGGCCGGAGTGATAGAGCGTGGGCGTGAGCGCATCGCTGCCGCCGCAGTTGCGCATGTTCATGCGGATGACGTTCATGCCCGCGGCGAAGGCGCGCGCTGCGATGCCGCGGATGTAGCGGGAATCGGACGAGCCCTCGAGGCCGTGTACCAGCACCGCGGTGAGCCGCGAAGCGCGCTCCGGTTCAGGCTGCCAGTGGCACTGGCAGAGAACGCGACTGCCATCGGTGGGATCGACTTCAACGGTTTCTGCAACCGAAGGCAGGCGAAACGCGGGTCGGGGAAGAAAGTTGCCGACGATGGTTTGCAAATGGCCGTTGGAGAGCCAGGGATGGGGTTCAAAGGGGGTGAACCAGGCGGAAATTTCCGCGGGCTCGTACGGGGAGGAGCTGCTTGGCGGCCCGCTGGATGGCACGGCGGATGAAATGGCTAAATCCTCGCGTTCCATCGACTTAGGAGGGTATGTTGGGGCGGCTAGTGGGGATCGAACCCACGACATCCTGAGCCACAGTCAGGCGTTCTGCCGCTGAACTATAGCCGCCGTCTACCCTATCGATTGTAGCATCGAAGCGAATTGGATGCGGGTGGGCGGAGCGGGGCAAATCTGCCGCGGAATGATCCAGATGCGGCGAGTCGAGTGGCTTCGCGAGGTGCGTCGAACGAAATCGATCCGGGTTACAATCGAAAGAGGAAATCGGGGCGTAGCGCAGTCTGGTAGCGCATCTGCTTTGGGAGCAGAGGGTCGGGGGTTCGAATCCCTCCGCCCCGACCAGTATTTTTCAATGGTTTAGGGACATGTTGACCCACCCGCCGTGTGACGTTTAAAAACCAGTTGCGTCTTCGTTCAGACGAAGTCTTGACGATAGACTCCATCTCATCAAAATCGGGCAGAGCAAACTCATCGTTTCTCAAGTTCGCTCGACAGGCGGCGCCAGCACCTGTACCTGAGCGAGTCCCACGCCAATTCCCGGGCGATGGCGGAAGAGAATGCGTATCTTTCGCGTTTCCACCGGATCAAATTTGACGATGTTTGCGCGATTTGCTTCAGGTTTCTCCGGCTTTACCGAATCAAGCCGCAACGGCGTCCATCCCCCATTCAGATCGTAAAGAACGCTGTAGCTCTGCGGCGCTTCGACGCCGTGCTCGTCCCCATAGAGGAAGAGACGGACAGCAGCGATTTGCCTGGGCGCACCAAAATCGATGTCAAACCATTCCTCGCCGGTCCAGCTTCCCCTCGAGGTCCACTTGTCGCCATAGAGCGGGTCGTACCAGATGAGCCCGTTCAGAGCCGCAGCGGGGCTGTCGTATTTGGCTGTGAACGAAGCTTCTGCCCTGGGAAACGCTGCGCCCTCGGCGTTTGCGGAGACAATGACCTCGTAGGGTTGGTGGGCAGGCTGCACTGTGGGCAACGGAGCAGTCAGGCGCTCCAATTGTGCGGAATACGCGGCGCTCTTCCCATCGATCAGCAGCGTAAGTCCGCGCGCCAGGCCATAGCGTTGGCCGGTTCTGTCCCATACGATCGAAAGCGCATGGTTGCGGTACGGGACGCCATCGAGCGCAAAGTAATCCCAGTCGGCGGGCGCGAGAGGGTTGATCGTTACCGTTGCTTCATCGGAGGGCCTCAGCCCGGCCAGGCCGGTTACCACGTGATCTATATAGGAGGAGTGGAAATAGTCCAACCCCGGCCATTCATCCTGCACCCATTCGTCTTTGTCGGGATGATGGGCCTCGGCAAGATGAGGCTTGCCATTCCTGTACTGTGTTCTGGCGTAGCGCTCGAAGAGATCGAAGAAGTTCTTGCTCGTGAATCCGCCGCGATGACTGTAGTCGTTGAGGAGCCTGCTTGCCGCCGACAAGACGCGCGCCGTATGGAACGGCCACGATTGTCCATTGTGCCGGCAGGCGTGGTAAATGACATGAAACCACGGATCATTGCGCTCCGCAGTCGCCGGTCCGTAGGGCGCGTCAAAATAGTCAGGGGACGTGAGAAATTTCCACGCCGCCGCGATGCGCTCTTCGTCCGCTGGCAATCCATAGCGCCAGGGTGTGTAGCCAATCAGTTCGCGGCCGTGGCCGGCTCCTTGCAAGGACGGGTTGTATCCTACGCCGCCGTTACGATCTGAGTTTGTCTCCCAGATTTTGCTCCAGCTTCGGATGGACTTGTTTCCCTCTGTGTCGCCTTCGGAGTATTCGTCGTATCGCCAACGGTGAACAAAAAACTCCCGCGCGTTGTCCCAGAGATCGCGCTGGGTATTTTGCCGCAAGGTCGCCGCCTTTTGTGCGAATCGACCGGCCAGTTCAGCCTGCCCGGCCATTTTCGCCAATCGGCTAATCGTCTGCGCCTCGGCGAAGAGGACTGCGTTGATGTCGGGCCGGTAGCCCGCGCCGCCGCGAATTTTGTAACCCTCAATGCCTCGTAGCGGCTCGGAAAGCTGGCAGGAGGCAAGATTGAATTCTCCGCCCATGTCGCGGCCGGTGTTCCAAAATAGCTGGCGCTCAGGATCGTAGCCGTGGTCGTGCGGATACTGAACCAACCCGCGCTCCCATTGCCCGTAGTTGGCAACGTACTCCTCCAGGAGGGCCGATGCGGCGGATTGATCACCGTGCACCAATCCCATTTGCCATGCCGACCATGCCGCCGGAAAGCCGTAATTACGAGGCTCCGCGCCTGGAGTTTTCATCCAGTAGCGCGCGTAATCCCGCGCATATTGGCGTGTCTTCAGCCAACGGATTTCTTCAAAGTGCAAGTCGGCGGCTGAAGCGATCGCGTTGTAGCGCCCCGCCCAGTCCAGGCGCTCTGCGTTGGAAAATTCGGTGAAAATATATCCCGTATCCGGAGAGGCATAGCGCAGGTGCTTGGTAAGCACCTCGGCGCGGTAATAGTAGATCTCATCGATCTGGCGATGAGGACTTTCCCAGAAGGGGATGTTCGCGGAGTACCAGTCCCAATCGCGGTTGGTCCAGAAGGCAAAACGCTCGAGCTGTTTGACCGGATCGAGTACGCGGTCCCCACCAGCTGAGCCCCCGTAAGCTGAAGGCAGGCCGAGAACCGCAACCGATGCGGCTCCTGCCTGGCAGAATTCGCGTCGCGTCCAGGTCATGATGAAATCCAAAATCGCTCGCCGGTTTCGTCGCAGGGTGACCGGCCGGATTCACACCGATCATATAGGAAGGCGGCCGCTCCAGGTTTCGAACTTCCATCACAAACAAAACCGCCCGGTGAGCCTGATTGCGAGCTCACCGGGCGGCAAGGGAGGTAGTTGCCAATCAAAATTCCAGGCGCCCGCCAATTTGGATTTGCCGTGCTCCTGAAGAAAGTCCGCCTGGGGTCGACGTGGTCAACTGGCCGAAGTTGCTGGAATTGACCGTGGCCACAACGCCGGTCAGGTTGGTGTGGTTGAATGAATCGAATGTATCCATGCGCAACTGGAAGCTCCGTTGCTCGCCGAGCGTAAAGACCTTCTTCAGGCTCAGGTCGAGGTCCTGGTAGCCGGGAGCGTATTGGCTGTAGCGCTGCAGGTTGCCGGGAACCGTTTGCGCCTTTGCCGGGCCGTTGGCAATGAAGTTATAAGCCGGGCTGGTTTCGTCTTGCGGCGCGTAGTTTGTGCAAGCGGCGGAGAGCGAAGCCACGTTTCCAATGCATGGGTTGAGATATTGATGGACGAGCCCGGCGCCAAACTTGCGGTATCCGGGAACGTACTTCGGTCCGGGCGCCCAGTTGGGCCGGTCTGCGGGATAGGACGAGCCCGAGTTGGTTACGTTGATGGGCAGGCCGGTTTGCCCAGTGAAGATTCCACCCAGTTCCCAGCCGCCGAGAATTTCACGGGCCACATATCCCTGGGTGTGCGTCCATTGGGTCAGCGGCAGCCGCCAAATTCCGTTGATGGCCGTGCGACTCCGGTTATCGAACGGCGCCGGCCCGTAGTCGTTCTGCGGATTGGCGTTGTCCTGGACCTCGGTCGGCTGGAGCATGTCGGCGTCGCCGCGGGACAGGGCTTTGCTCCAGGTGTATGTGCCGCCGATTTCAAATCCATGCTGCATGGTCTTGGTTAACTGCGTTTCCAGTCCATTGAAGTTGCTCCGGTCGCCGGCCTGGAACTGATAGAACGTGCCGAAGGTGGGTTCAGGCGCGACATTGGTTGTGCGGTTGGGCAGATTCTGCGTCTCAAAGAAATTGAGATGCGTGCCGCGCGTATCGATCAGTTCCACCTTGGCGACCAACCCCCAGGGCAGTTGGCGCTCCGCGCCCAGAAAATACTGAAGGCTGGTGGGGTCGGGGAAATATCCGGCCACGTTTTCGAATGCGATATTGGTGCCCAGCGCACCGGAGGTGCGAAGCGCCTGCAGATCCTGGGTGTACAGTGCGCCGTTCACGGGATAATTCAAGCCCACCGACTCTGCCTGCGCCTGGTTGACGGTAAAGTTCAGCGGCTCGACCGAGCCGTCCGATGCGGGCAGGCCATAGGTATCTACCGGGCCGCCATAAATCGTGTGGTTGACGGCGTAACGGCCGGCTCCGCCGCGAATCACGAATTTCGGGTCGAATGGAGCGACATACGCGAAGCCTAAGCGCGGCTGGAAATCTGAGTACGTTGCGTCGTACATCGAGTTGGACGGACGGAAGGCCCCGAAACCGTAACCGTACTGCGGATTATTCGGGTCGATGCCGCGATTGTAGACTCGTCCCTGAATCTCTTGCGGCACCGTGTAGTAGTCATACCGGAGGCCGAGATTCAAGGTCAGGTTGCTGTTCACGCGGTAATCGTCCTGCACATAGCCGCCCATCTCCCACGTGGTCCAGCCAAATTCCACATAGCCTGCCGGCATCGAGACCACCGAGTCCAGCACGGAGTTCGGCTCGTTGACCGCGAAATCCAGGGCATCGGAGTAAGTGAGTGTTGCCGTAGCGAACTTGAAACGCGAGGCGAAGGTTTTCTGCGCGATGCCGCCGATCTGGATGGTGTGCTTGCCTAGAATGTAGTCCACTCCCTCTTCGATCGACATGATGCTGCCGTGCTGCGGAAACGTCGTGCCGCCCTGCGAACTGAAGCCGTCATAGGTCAGCACGGGCAGGTTCTCGTAGATGCCGTCCTGAATGCGGCTTAGTTTGAGGTGGTTAAAACCGAAGCGCGTGTTCGCCGTCCACCGGTTGCCAAAGTGCGAGTAATTCGCGTTGAACGCATCCATGTGACCGGAGTAGGTTTCCCCGGCGGTGGGAATATAGTTGGGGATCAACTCGTAGGGGCGGGAGCGAATATAACGCCCATACATCTGGTTCTTAGGGTTGAAGTAATAATCGAAGCGAGCCACACCATTGCCGTCTTTTTCCACGTTTGCGCCTACGCCCTGGTACGTTCCTACCAGCGCGGTGGAACTTGAAGCAGGCTGCGGAATAGTCGGGACCAGCGCGAACAGCGGCGCATATACGGGGTTATAGCAGGGAATCGTCGTGCTGGGCGTGGTGTAGGTGTCGGTCACAGTGCACGAGCTCGAGAAAAAATACGGCGTCAAGACGGTGCCCGAAACCGACTCTCGCTGGGAGAGCCGGCCACCGGTGTAACTGCCGAATCCGAAAAGCTTGTCTTTGAGAATGTAGCCGCCCACTGAGCCGCCGTATTCATTGAAGACCCTGCCGGGCTTGACCGTCGCGAATTGGGTGCGGGCATCGTAGTCAGCGGTTTCGTTAATCTCATACAGCGAGCCGTGATACGTGTTGGTGCCGCTCTTGGTGATGAGATTGATGTTGCTGGAAAGCGTATTCCCGATCGTCGCGGGTGCGATGCCCTTGGTCAGGGAGACCTCGGCGATGGCGTCGTTGTTCACCGTGTTGACGATGTTCGGTCCCTGATAGAAGTTAAATGCCGTGAACTCGGGGTTCGAGGTGGCATTGGTTCCGTCCACCGTAAGGTTGTAGCCCACCGAGGCCAGTCCGTTCACATTCAAACCGCTGCCCTGCGGGCTCGTGGACGCGGCGGTTGTCGTGGCGAGAGGCTTGATGGTCGCCGTATCCAGGGGCAGAGTCGTGGTCCAATCCTGGTGCTGCACCGGAAGCGTATTCAGGTCCGCCGCCGGCAATACCTGCTCCTGGTCCGAAGTAACAGTCTGCAACAGCTCCACGTCGCTGCCGTTCACCTGCACGGTCTCGCTCAACTGGGCGATCGAGAGGTGAATGGGCACGTCGAGAGTCTGCTCGGTGTTCAAGGTGAGCGTCGTCATCGTCTCCGTCTTGAAGCCGGCGTGCGTTACCGTCAATTGGTACCGGCCCACCACGACGTACTCAAAGTGAAACTCGCCATCCGCGCCGCTCGTCGTCTGGCGCACGACGTTGTTGTCTGTATTTTTCAGGGCCACTGTCGCGCCGGGCACGACTGCTCCCGTGGTGTCCATCACAGTGCCGGTGACTGTGGCCGTAGTTACCTGCGCATGGACCGATACGAAACAGCCTCCCAGAAACAACAGAAAGGCTATTGCCGGGATGATTCTCTTCATGGTTTGCCTCCAAGTAATCTCGATTGCTGCGACACTTCAGGTCTGCCGTAGTCTGATCTCCGCGAGATTTCCGCATTTCCACACAAGAAGATTGCAGACTTGGCACGGAGCGGCTTCGAAAAGCGAGAGAACTGTAACGGGAGTTCCACGCACTTGTCAAGTACATACTGTCGACATACGGTATAACATGGCTCGCCGCGCCTCCTTTCCCTGCTGCAATCGAAGGTTCGCCTGCGCTTGACACTGTCGCGCGCGGGGCCTCAATCGGTGCAGGAGTGACTACATAACATGCACAAACCACAAGTGCACGAGCCAAGCCGTTGTTGCTTCGCTCCAAATTGCACGGCGCGCAACATGAACGCGAGAGAATTGAAATCGCGTTCGCGCACTTCTCTCATTTCGGGACGAAAATTTAACATTTGTTTTCGTTTAGTGTCAATGGTTTCCATTTTGCATCCATAAGTATTAATTCTAAGTTTCGCTTCGCATTTGTTTTCATATATTTAGCTACTGCCGCTCCATTCCGGATTGCGGCACAGTCCTGCGTCGGTGCGAATTGAATCTGCCAGGCAAGACGAACCATGTTTCAGAAAGCGCGCCAAGCGAAAATGGGCGGACAGACCAGGCGCTTCCGGCCACCGGGCGAAGTTCCCTAGGCGGATGCGGTCTGCCGGATGAGCCGGCGCGCTCCGAGGACCATCGCGACGGCGATTCCGAGATAGACCAGGGCGGTTGCGCTCAAGCAGATGTTCATGCCAAATCTGTCTGACGCCAGCCCGATGCAGAGTTGCGCGATTGCGCCGCCCAGCCAACCCAGTGAATTCATGATGCCGAGCGCCGCGCCGCGCCGTTCGATCGGCGTCACATCATAGAGCGCAGCCCAGAGATTGGAATCGTAAACTCCCTTGAAGAATCCGAACCCGATCATGGCTCCCATCACGGTTGCCGCCACGGTAGTCCATCCGGATAGAAATAAAAACGGCACTCCACAAAACAGACCTAAGGCCTGGACTCTCATGCGTGCGCCTTTGTCGCCTCTGTGGCGCCGCACCAAGCCATCGGCGAGCGCGCCACCGCAAAGCACACCCACCACAGATGCGATCTGAAGATAAGCTGTCCCGTTCAAACCCGACATGGTCAAGCTCATATGGAACGTGCGGTAAAGAAACGTTGGCAGCCACACGGTGAAGATCATGGCGACAAAATTCGCGCCCATGAAGACGGCCACCAGCAGCCAGGCGGCACGGTTGCCGGCCAGTTCGCGCAGTCCGCTCAGAAGCTGCCCACCAGGCGGCAGCTTTCCCGCCATCAGATCAGACTGGCCGCGCCGTGGCTCCTTCAGCAGCAGCCACAGACCGCATCCCAGCACGACTCCCACGCCGCCAAACCAGAGAAATCCCGTGCGCCATCCGTAGAACTGACCCAGGTAGCCGGCGATGGTCCCGCCCGCGATACTGCCTATATAAACGCTCGACTGGTGCACCGACATGGCGCGCGATCTTGTGTCCACAGCGTGGTAATCGGCGATCATCGACATAGCCGCAGGGAAGTAAAAAGCCTCGCCCAATCCGCCCAGGGCGATACAGGTTACGAGCTGCGCGTAGTTGCGCACGAAGGCTGTAGCCGCCGCGGTCAGCGACCAGAAAATCAGCGTGCCTAAGACCAAGGTCCGGCGCGGAACGCGGTCGCAGACCAGTCCGGCAAGCGGACCAAAGAGCGCATACGTGCACATGAATGAAGCGCTCAGGACCGAGAGCGAGGCGTTGGACAGATGAAACTCTGTGCTCAATAGTGGAAACACGGTGAAGATGAGTTGCCGGTCCGCGTAGTTGAGGAAGCAGACGCACCACAGCATCCCAACCATCAACCACTTATAGATTCCGTCGCTGCTCATGGCTTTTTGGCCGCGGCATAGGAGGCGAAGATGCCCGGAAGGTGCTGGCGCAGCGTGGCTTCGCGGCGCCAAGAGTCGTATTCGTTCAGGCGCTCGCGCTGGCTGGCCTGAATGTGTTCCGACATCACCTTCACAGCCAGGCCGCGGTCCTGCGCTGCAACGGCATCGAGCACTTGCTGGTGGTAGTTATAAATGCTCTGCAACTGCGCCGCATCGTGACCCCGGCGGCGAATTGCGAACACACGAATCAGAAGCCGCGTATCGTGGATAATTCTCTGGATCCGCGAATTGTTCGCCATGCTCATCAACAAGGCGTGGAAGCCCAGATCGCTTTCGACAAAGCGGTTGTTCTGCTCGTCGCTCAAAGTCTGAATTCCGCTGCCTTCCAGTTCCTTCTTCAGCACCAGCAACTGATTCACCACAAACTGCAGGCGATCGCGATCCGCAGGATGCAGGGGAAGGCTTGCGACTCGGCCAACCGAATAGACTTCAAGGGCTTCGCGCAGCTCGTAGAGCTCAACAATGTCCTCGCGCTTGAGTTGCGCTACGGTCATGCCTCCGCTCTGACTCTGCTCCAGCAATCCTTCGGCGTCCAATTGCTTCATGGCCTCGCGAATCGGCGTACGGCTGCTGCCCAGCTCTTTGGCAAGGAGCAACTCGCTGATGGACGAGCCCGCCTCCAGTATCCCCTCCGAGATCAGCTTCTTGATATGCCGGTAGGCGCGCTCCCGAACCGAAATGCTTCCAGCGCGCCGTTTATTGTGTCGTCTTTCCATGAAAGAAAAATATACCACTTCGGCGCGCAGCTGGGGCGTCAACGGCTTTTTTCACTTCGCATAACCACGGCATTTCCACCGGAAGCCGGGAAGGAACATCGCGTTTGCGCTATGTATTCATGTTGTCGACAATACAGCGACAGTTTGATATATTCGTGTTCGTGCCTTTTTCTACTCTCTAACCGGCTAGTCTGGGACCTTTTCAGGCTCTGAATGGCTTCCTGGGAAAGCCGCTACGCCTCACATGGAAAGGAACACGCATCTCATGACGGAAAAACTGGTTCATGGCGTGTATGCGGCCCTTCTTACTCCCCGCCGGGGGGACGATTCTGTCGACGAGGCTGCGTTCCAGAGCTTGCTCGAGTTTCTCCTTGCACGCGGCGTTTCCGGCTTTGCCCTGAATGGAGCCACTGGTGAATTCTGCCTGACCACTCCGCAGCATCTTCGGGCTCTCTTCTTCGTTGTGCACAGAACCGGCAGCAATCCCAGGATCCTTTGCGGTATCGGAGCAGCGGGAGCCGCTGGGGCCATTGAGCTGGGCAAGATTGCCGCAGGCGAGGGCGCTCAGGCTGTTTTGCTCCCCATGCCCTACTTCTTTCCCTATCGGCAGGAGGACCTGGAAGCATTCGTGCACACCGTGGCAGCATCTGTCCCGCTGCCGATTTTGCTCTACAACCTGCCGAGCTTTACGTCCGGGCTCGATCCGGAAACCTCTTGCCGTCTCATCCGCGAGGTGCCCAATGTCATCGGAATCAAGGACTCAGGCGAGTCACCGGTGACGCTGCGACTGCTCACGAGACAGCAGATTGCTGCGTGCCGAATGGTTGGAAATGACGGGCTGCTGGTGGACGCCTTGCGCGAGCGCATCTGCGATGGCGTCGTTTCCGGGGTGGCCTGTGTCTTGCCCGAGTTGATTCGTGCAATTTTCGATGAACGCCAGGACACGAACAGTGCACGGTTCGCGCGGCTCAGCGAGCTGCTCAATGACTTCAGAGACCAACTCGGAAAGGCCCCCGTTCCATGGGCCCTCAAGTGGATCGCTGAAGCACGCGGAATCTGCAACGCGGTTTTTTCGCAACCCGTCGCCGAGGTGCGCAGGCAGCAGGGCCGGGAACTGACAGAATGGTATAGGCAGTGGCAAGCCAAACTCTCTCCGATTGCGATCCGGGTCAGAGAGTAAGTATTGCGCCGCGCTAAAACCGCCTCCCAGCGCTTTACTGGAAAAACGTGGTGATGCTCGTCGCGGGAAGCGTGTAGTAGAACTGCCCGCCCGTCACCGTGACCGCCGACTCTGGCACCAATCCGCCAGCGGCAGTGCTCTGGGTAGGCGTCAACGAGGAAATCCCCGTGGGGGCATCGCTTATTGTGAAGTTCATGTTCTCGACGGCGGCGTTGGCATTGATGGCCACGATCACGTAGTGCTGGGTGCCCGATGTGTCTTGGCCTGTGTATGCCGAGACGTACACTCCGGAGACCGGGATTGCGGTCGCCGATGCGCGTACATAGCCGGGCTGGACGAACTTCGAGTACTGGCCCATGATCTCGCCCATCGGCTGCAAAGTTCCGGCGAAGTCGACCAGGCCGCAGGTGCCGGCGTTGGTTGCACAACTGCCAACGGCGCCGCCCCACATTCCCCACCAGACATAAGCGTTGTATTGGCCATTAACCAAGGAGTTATGAATCGATATGCCATAGGGGTTCAAGGCTCCAGCGAATGTTAGCGCCGTTGAGCTCAAGGGCCCGAACTCGGTCATCCAGATCTGTTTCGGGCTGTCCCCCGCAGGAATGGGGTAGAGGGCAGGCGTGGCTCCATAGAGGTGGCCACCGATGATGCTGACGTGACCCTGCGCAGTCGGGTCGTTGAGAGTCGGTGCGGCATCGAGCGGGTTGAAGGTATCCGACTCCGGCATGATCAGCTTCGTGGAGTACGGGTCCGAGGTGATCGTAGCCGCGTAGCTTGATACCCATGCATCCATCTGGTCGGGCGTCCAGACGCACGATTCGTAAGTGACGTTTTCCTCCGGCTCATTCTGCATCGAGATGGCGTAAAGATTGAAGCCCGCGTTGGTATTGAAAAAGTGGACGAAATCTTCCAGGTAGGTGGCGTAGCTGGCATAGTCCGCCGGATTCAGATAGCCGCCGCAGTAACCGGTCCCTTCGCTGCAGCTGTTGTATGACTCATTCCAAGTTGCGCCCTGATCCGAGACACTGCTACTACCATTCAGCTTCCAGATGGCAGGCGGCGTCCACGGCGTCGCAAAGACGATCGCATTCGGGTTGGTGGTGACCGCTTCCTGGGCGTTGGTCAGTTCCTGGTCCCATTCGCCGGTTTCATATGGAAGGTTGTGTGCGCCGCCGCCCGCTGCCGAGCCCTCGGGATCGATGCGTATGCGCAGGATGCTGAGGTTGAGGCCGCTGGTTGGGTTGTACAGGGCCGTGGCCACTTTTGAGGGCATTTGTCCAAGCCATACCGACGCCCCGCCGAAGCCGCGGATGGTCTGATAGGTGGTTCCGAAGCTCACAGCCACTGCGGCCGGAGTGGCGCCGGTGGTGAAGGTCCACGTGTAGTTGGAGGCCAATGCGGCGCCCGTGGAGCCCTGCG